>Ga0315284_10002813_pt1 | contig 24818 bp, 27 predicted proteins | sample YL17G09_16_MG_FD_203696 | JGI IMG/M metagenome (GOLD analysis project Ga0315284, IMG submission 203696) | Sediment microbial communities from Yellowstone Lake, YNP, Wyoming, USA - YL17G09_16 | ecosystem: Environmental > Aquatic > Freshwater > Lake > Sediment | place: USA: Wyoming | collected...
GACTCAACGTGGGTCTTGAAGCCCTACATGGGATATGTGCTCGACGTGGAGCAGGCCGAACTTCAGTTCTCTCAAGACCTGGTGATGACGGGTTTGATCGTCATGGCCTACTACGGAGATGCTGATCACTTCGCCCCTGGCTATTTCCCGCCTGGAACCATCATCGAAATTGGGCGACAGGTGTACAACAGGGTTCACCAGCTCATTGATGAAGCCATCGGATCCTTCCCAGTGATTGGAGCGCCATTGGGTGGGTCATTGCGTGGGATGACGAGTCCCGTGTACGGTTTTCCGTTCAAGTACGGGGCTGTGCGGCGGCTCTGGTCCAAGTGGAAGATGGAGGTCCATATCTGGGTGGAGGACTACGACGGGAACAAGAACGTGCCTTTCGAGGGAGAACACGCGACGGGAACGTTCTACTGTTCAAGCAAAGATGAGACGACACTGTGAAGATCCCCATGCCCAACGAAGTCAGCCCCCCAACGCGCGCCCTGGTGTTGTCGGGTGGCGGTTCTCACGGAGCATACCAAGTAGGAGTCCTAAAGCGTTTGATCGGAGAATACGGTCGTCAGTACGACATCGTCGCGGGTGTGTCAGTTGGATCGATCAACGCGGTGCAGATCGCTCAATTCGAACCCATCGCGCAACCGATTGCAGTGCAGCAGCTTGAGGCATTCTGGAATGACATCAAAGGTGACTCCTCGATCTACAAGGAGTGGTGCCTGGGTAAGATCATGGGCTTCTGGAAGGGCGGGCTGGTGAACAACGCGCCCCTGGAGAAGATCCTCCGAACGAACGTGGATCCTGAGCGGCTGAGGAAGTCTGGGGTGAGACTCCGAGTAGGTGCGGTGAACCTCAAGACCGGCGCGTACAAGTACGTGACTGAAGAACAGGCAGATATCGTTTCCTGGGTCATGGCGAGTTCAGCCTACCCAGGAGCATTTCCGCCGCGTTGGATTGACGGCGACCCCTGGATTGATGGAGGAGTGCGAGACGTTACTCCGATCAGTGACGTCTTAAGTGAGAACCCCGACGCCATCGACGTGATCCTCACAAGCCTCAAGGATGGGTCTCCTGGCACCGAAGACCCGAAGAAGATGAAGAACGTCGCACTCGTGGGCCTGCGTTGCGCGAGCCTGCTGAGTGATGAAGTGTGGGTGAATGACCTAGCGATGATCCCACCAGAGTGGAAACCGAAGGTTCGAATCTACTCTCCCAAAGTCCCGTTGCCGTACGCATCGCTAGACTTCACGTCGCAAAGACTGATCGACGCCATCCAACAAGGATGGCTAGACGCCAAAGAAGAATGAAAAGCGTTTCCCCGGGCCGGACCCTAAGATCCGACCCGAGGAACGCCACAATCTCAGCCCGCTTTGTAGACGCGCAGGATCACTCCTGCCTTGGTTCCCCCCTTTGCGGTCCCGATGCGTTCACATCGGGACTTCTCTGGATCCCGCCAGACGCAGGTCTCCAGTTTCTTCCCCTCCCAGTGCTCGCAGTGGTCTACGCACTCATCCGAGCACCCACGACTACACACTGACCTCGCAGCCTTCGAACCAGTCGCCGCAACGAGGAAAGCCTCCGTCTGATCCCAGCCGACGTTGTCCCGGGTGAGGAGGAAGAGGAAGAGATTCACAGGTACCTCACGAGGGGCTTCCCCCCGACGATGATACGAGTCTTCGCGACGACTCCCTGGAGGTTCAACTTGCGGAATTCTTCCCCACAGACCGGCAGTCCTCCTCGGAGGAAGACGCCCATCCGCTTCCCCTTCTTGAAGGTCAGCCCCTTCTCCTGACAGAGGGAGAGAATGGCCTCACGAACGCTCTCGACTTCGTAGGTCTTCATGCCTCCACCTCCTGGAGCGTGACCTCAACCTCAGGGCCCCTCTCCAAGAGGACCTCGATCCGGTCGGGCCAGAAGGGACGGAGAGGCGGAGCGGGCCTCTTGGTGGGCTGACGGGGAACGAAGGCCGGAGAGGGAGGCGGAGGGGGCATCACGAACTCGATCTCCCCGTGGTCCCCGTCGAACCACGCGGAGACCACCGCATCTACCTGACTATTCGTCATTCTCCTCTTCCGGGCTTCCGACACCCCTCGGACCAGGGGTTGGAGCCGCTCGATCAAACGGGGGATGCCGTGCTCGAAAGCCAGGAGAGTCTTCCCGTTGATCTCCAGGGACTCGTGCGCCCAGATGAGAATGATCGCCCCCGCTGTCTCGGAGAGCCACAGTCCCTGAAAGGCCGCACGAACCGCCTCCCCGAGAGAGACGAGGGATCCAGACTTCCCCCCAGAGAGGAAGCTGTTGGTGATTAGGTCCGCGTACTCGCCCGCCCCCGGCACGCGATTGAACGCGTGACGTCGCTCAGTCACCGGGTCCTTCGGGCAGAGACGCCCGAGGGTCGCGAAGAGCGGCTGGAAGGTCGCCACGGACGCTTCGAGATCAGCATCGGTGGAGAGGTAGACCGTCTCGAAGATCTCGAACAGCCTCTCCTCCAGGGCCGGGCGGAGGGGGAGGCGCATCTCCTCTGTGATCTTGTTCCTAACCATTGTTCTGAACAACCAAGGGACCGCCCCCTGGTTCATTCCCTCCTCCACCCCCACGATCCTGGGCGGGGGTTCGCCCACAAAACACGGCAGGCCTTCGTCTCGATCATGCTTTTCGTACGTTCTCATCCAAGACCTCTAGTGGTCCGTTTCGGTGGACCATAACCGACCAACCGCGCCATCTTCGTTGTAAACGAAGACAACACGTTCAGTGTCAGAGTCTTGTACCGGGAACGTGAAGACTTTTATGGAGAGTAGCAGGACAAACAGCGCGCTTCGTACGCTTCAGAACCGCCGGGTTGGTATTGGTCTTTCCCACCAGAGATCCTTTGAGACCTCTCAGCGTCGGATCCACAACGAGAACAGATTGCCTTGAGCTTCAAGACTTCACTGGCGTAGGAGAGAATATGTGGCATCACCCCAAAGGGAGTTTCGAAGGCGTCCAGGTCTAAACCACCAACGTCGATGAGATGACCTCGCTTTGCGTAGTGAAGAATCAACTGCACGAAAGTCATGTCTAAGAACTGGAACTCATCGAAGAGCAGATGGAGGAGGCCGAATTCCTCGTGGATCGCCAGAATAGAGACAACGTCTCCTGATGTTGAGATCGGTGTTGCCGAGATCCCACACTCTTTTAACACCAGTCCTCCGTGGGAGACGACTTCGGATTGACGAGCGTCTTTCTTAGGAGAAAAGAAAAAGACGGGACGTTTTGCGATGAGAGATCGCCTGGTCCTACGGATCAGTTCTTCGGTTTTCCCCGAGAACATGCCGCCCGTAACGACCCTGATCTTCCCCAAAGGTTTCTTCATGGCTGGAAGTCTACCAGGTATTCACTGTCGCAGGCGAGGGCATGGACGTAGAGGGATCGAACCAGTCGTTGTCGTGATTGAACTGCTGGCTCACGGACGTTCTGATCGCCCTCTCGCGACGCTCCTTCTCCTGATCTTCTTCGTGGGGAAGTTGTTCAGGGGATGGGGATTGGGTTGGGGGCCCATCCGCGAGTTTCACGCCGTGAAGAGCGAGAGTGCGTCCGTATTGATAGGCAGGAGTCGTCATCAAACCGCTCGTCCGAGATTACTCATGATGATGGTGCCTTCGATGATGGTGTGCCATCGTCCCTACTGACGGTCCAAACGTCGCCGCAGATCCCCCTCCCGAAGGTGTCGACGGTGCCCCTCCCGTCATCATCTGCCACGCACGAAGATTGGGTTGCGTTCCAAAGAGCGCTGGATGAACCGCCATCTCGTGCTGAATCTCTTGGGGCGTGTGGTAAGTTGACGAGAAAGTCCCAGGAAGATCACTCAACGTTGTGAACGTAGAAGCGAGATCGAAACCGTACTTGTAGGCTGCGCTTTTCATGGTGGACTAGGAGGACTCGGGAACCCATCAGATGATTCCTCGTAGGTCATTGTTGGTGTGGCGTCGATACGATCAAAGACGTCGTCAACGTACTTCTCCAGGGCTCCTTGTTGGCTACCGACGTCCCGGAATCCCATCGCTGCGGCAGCCTTCACGCTTTTTTTGCGTGTTTCGCCTTGCAGGACTTGCAGCCACAGTTGGATGCGACCGCGAGTTTCTCTCCGTAGGCAAGGAGATCTTCGAGTTCGGCTCTTTTGAACGCACGCAACGCTGCGGGAACAGGGGGAGGAACAGCCTTTCTTGCCCCGATCATCTTCTTCGATGCTTCCCAAGCACTTGTTGCTGGACTCACTTTACGTCCAGCCAACAGCGGAGCAGCTTGCTGTGCTTGAATAGCTTCTAGATGGTGTCCGATGTTTCCAGGATGGATATCTCCACCGAAGATTTCCCCAACCGTGTCTGCTTTCTTGTCCAACACGTCCTTCTTCCCCATCCGAAGTTTGAGGGGAGACGTTTTGGCTTTTTTGAACGCTTGTTCGAATTCTGCAAGCACCATTCGAGTAGGTCCTTGTTCTGATAACGTGGAGTACCGGGCCTGATTCACACCAAGAGATTTCACGTAGTCCTGCATATTCTTCAGGGAACCCCTCGCCTCTGGAGGAACTTGGTGCCCCAAAGCAGAAAGGCGCTTGGCCAATCCCTCAGAAAAAGTGAAATTTTCCTTACCGGATTGCATCTGTGTACCCGCGTCAGCGATGGCCTGTTCAATTGGATTTCGGGGAGGCGCAGCCGCTCCATGAACCGCCGTCTCGGCTGACCAATTAGAACCCCTTTCTACTCGTCTCTGTCGCCCTACTGGTACGGATGGTGTGGGCTTTTGTGCTTGTGCTGCCTGCCAAGTCCCTGTGGACATGGGTTTCGCTGATGTTTGCGTCAATACTCCAGGAGCGTCCGGTACGGGAGGCCCAGGCATTGTTCGCATTGCAAACGGTCGACCACCAGCCTGAGTAGTGGGAGCAACCTTGGCGCGAGCAGCTTCCAATCCTGACGGCATTCCTACACCTGTTGCTAAAGCCGCATTGGCTGATCCTGCTCCCACCATGGTTGGTGCTTGTTGTGCGCCAAGACCCATATGTGTTTCTGCCAAAGCTTCTGAACTTACAACAGGTCCAGCTTTCGAACGAATTCCAGGACTAGTGCGAGGAATTATTTTTATTTTCTGTGCTCCAAAAGGAGTCAACATCCTCGGACGAACAGCCACAGGTGCTGCCGTCTTCCACGCCTCAGGAATGATCAACGCTTCCATCACACGTCCTCGTAACTAGAGCAACACGCCGTAGGTATGCATCATCTCACCGTGGACAATCTACGCATGAATGTTTCCGGAGTTCCTGCGAGATGCGCCGGTTGGAAGAGCTTCTTGACCCCAGAACGTGCCGCATCAACCCATCTCTGAAGATTCCCGAGTGGAGCCTTACCCAGCAAGTTGAGCCCCTCGCCAAGCCCCGACTCTATCTGACGTGCCCGCGACGACATCGAGCGAGGAATGGCCCCAGGCACGTGCCCCACTTCCTGTTCAATACCAGACAGAGCTTCCCTCCAACGTGGCGGCAGCATCTTGGACGACGCCCAGCGCTCCGCCGACTCCAGCGGTTCGAACGCATCTCTCCGACGCAATGTCAGGGTCTCAGGTGATAGATTCCGATGCTCAAGGACTGCGTCCGACAACGCCCGATGAGCCTTCCCACCGAGGGGCATTGGTTGCGCGTGTGTGTGTCCCATCTGGCGCATCTTTTTCACAACAAACGCATTCTCGGCATCTGGCATTCGCCACGCATCAATAATTTGATTGGCCTCGGGGTCCATGAACAACGACGATCGCTCCGCAACAAGCGGTGTTTCACTGAGGTGCGACCCGATCCGACGAGCTCCGACCTCTTTCGCCAGTGCTGCTCTCCGAGCCGCACGTTCACCGAATTCGTGCTGCATCGCCGCATGTTCAAGAGAAGGATCGACCGCTGATGTTTCAGAGATCTCCTGAGGAATGCGGTACATACGTTCCGTTTTAGGGCTAACAATGTGTTTCCGGACCAAAGCCCCGCCTGGAAAAGAAAACGTGGGATCAAGAAACGATCCTGTAGGCGGCGAAGCAGATTGACGAACAAAATGAGCAGAGTCCGTCGGCAAAACTACGCGGTCGCCCTTCAAACGTGGTCCATATACACCCGCTGGATCCCCTGGAATAGGTTGTTCCACTCCTTCCATCTTCGCAATAGCCTGCGTCTGTCCAGAGCGCATAGCCCGGTGACGCGCGAGCGCCGCATCGTCCAAGATCGTGCCGGACTCCCACATCGCCTGACGTTTCGCCTTGATCTGTTCCGGCGTCATTCCCTCGGCTAAACCTTCACGTTGCCAGCGCGTAATCGCCAACTTCATTAGACCAAAACCGAGGACATAGGGCGTCATACCGTCCGATTCCTCGCGGTTCCACGATAACCAGAACCAAATCCCCCGTAGCAGCTTTCCATGTTCCGCTGGATCTTGACAGCTTTAGCCATCTCCAAGAACTCGTCCGAGAACATCTTCGCAGCGTTCATGTAGAGGACGTGCTTGTCGTCAATCCCGATGGGGGTGACGTCACCGTCCTGAACCGTCGCTTGGTTTCGGATCTGTCTCATCGCCTCGGAGCGGAGGAGGAAAGCCGAAGCCCCGAGCAGAAGAATGTAGAGTGGCACGTCCCCCGCTTGGATGTTGCTCACCGGAGTCAACGCGTTGTAGCGCGACACCGTGAACCTCACTGCCCTGTCGAGGTCGTCGTCTGAGAACTCGACGTTGTCGAGCAGGATGTTGGTGACGCCCGTGTTCGGAACGGGACCTGGATAGTCCCGAAGGAACCCTCGGATCTCGTCACGAGTGAGGATAGGAGTAGGAGCAGGGGTGGCAACGACGGACATGACAGGGAAAGTCTACGACTTTCGCGAGCCTCTGAAAGGGCAGGAGGGGACCTTCAGATCAGGTCAGGTCAACTGTCGACGGCAACAAATACCGCTTCCACCACGGTTCCATATTTTCAGATTTCATTGTAGCACTGAGCCAAGTAGAAGGACTTGTTTGAAATCTTTTCCATGCCTCATCCAGGGGCACCAACTCAGCAGGATCAACGCCCAGTTCCATTTGGGCACGTCTTTGTCCGAAAACCTCTTTAGAGGGACTCCGTAACAGAGAAACCATGCCTGGTCTTTCTTCAAGACGTTTTAGAAGTCGGTCTTGCGTCAATCCAGACTGTACTCCATACCCTGTTCCAGTAATCAATCCGCCCAACAACCCGGACTTGGCTGCACGCCAGGCCTTTTGCTCTGGCGTGTATTCCTTCGGTGACGTCCCATACCCGATGAGTCCACCACTAACTAGGCCAGGAAGAGCAGCTACCGCTCCGTGAGCTAAACCAGTTCGCAAGGACCCCCAGATGGGAGCAGCTAGCTTCTCCCCGTAGCAGTAGGCAATGGTGTTCACGTCGTGAAGAATACTGTCACAAATACGGGAACCGAGCTTCCCGTCGCAGTCCCACTCGCAGCGTTCCCGGCACCACAGGCCACGTTCGAACCACGAGCCTCTGGAAGGGCAGGAGGGGGACCTTCAGATCAGGCATAGAAAGCAGGGGCCTATCCGGCGTGAGCAGTTCCATGAAGATCCTGGTCTGCCCACTTGGCAAAGTTGGAAGGACAGGGGGCGGGGGAACAGGAACAACAGTGTCCCAAGCGTCCCCAGCTTGATCGAGATCGAAGATCCAACCATCGACCCTGGTGATCTCGGGAAGAGACATGAACGTCAGGTGCAAGGAGCGGATCAGGAGGGCGTCGTCCTCCCTCCAGTTCTCGAAATCCAAACCTCCTCCCGTCATCCCCGCCCCGAAAACGATGTCGAACCGATTCGGAACTTGAGGGAGGGCGTAACAAGGAGCGTCTATAGGAGGCGTTCCCCAACCTATCCCACCACCTAGCGGAGTCATCGCCTGGGCCAGCATCAGAGTTGATGGATTCTCTGCTTTCGCCAGGAAAGGACCGTTGGGATACTCGCGGATAACCGCTGCTACTTCGTCCCCTGTCGCGAGAATACCCCCTCCGTCTCTCCGAAGGCGCACGGTCATATCGAACCCAATGAGTTCCGCCTCAGTCTTGCTCTGCACCGCTCCCGTGTCTACCAGTTCGATCTGATACGGCCCTTCGTTGCCCCAGAGACGTCGCGCAACAACGATGTTGGCCTCACCTGGATTCGGATTCAGAAGAACCCTGGCCCGTCCATAGAAACTGCCATCGAAACCCTCGGCCTTCTGCTGGACGATGAATGTTGCGCCTTGAGAGATGGGATACATGGATCTAGCGTAACCTAGGTTTCAGTGGTTTGGAAACGAATCGACCGAAACAAACCCCATCTGGCTTTCCATCGAGGCCCACCTTCCAAATCTGTCCGTCGATGTACCTGGCTGTTGCCACTCGATGTCTCAGAAAAAAGTGAAGTACCGTCTCAAATTTCCAAGTCGTCTCCACAATCCCGTGCCGCCTCGAATCGGCGTAACAGATCTGTCCTTCTCGAAGGAAGACCACCCCATCAGACGGAGACGAATCAACCGCAGCCCATTTCCAAACGTAGATCGACCATCCGAACACCAGCAGAGCACAGACCAACGCTGCCCCAGTCCACCGATCGAATACCAGCGTTGGCGCGCTGGGCCACCAGTTGAACAGCAACATCATCGTATCCCTATCCTACGTAGGCCATGACTAGCCCCCTAAGAACATCATTCAGCAGCATCTGCATCCAACAAAAACTTTCTGGAACCGGTTACTTCGACGGTTCCATTCTCGGCTACGCCCGCTACCTCTTCAGCGTCGCCGGGACAGAACTTCGAGCCGCAGCCCTGCAAGCTGGAACCGAAGGAAACGCGTTGGAGATCGAAATGCTCGATCTCAACCCGACTGTGGTCCCGGCCACTGTTGTCCAACACCCATCAGCCGCAAGAACTCAAGTCGTCTTGAGAACAGACGGAGTCAACGTCCTCGCGACTGCCGACGAGGTAGCACTCGCGATCAACTCCGACCCAAGCCGAAAGATGGGCGCTGGAGTCGTCACCGCTGGCGTCATGGCTGCGCTCGGAGTCACCTCTCTAGCGGGCGGATTGGACTGGATCCTGGACCGAGGGATCTACCGGTACGACACTGTCGATGTAAACGGCGGTCTTTTTGTATTCAGCGCCGAGTGGCCTGCCGTCATCGAACAAGTCGCAGGCTGTTTCGGTTCGGCTGGATCAGTCGATGTCGACATGGTGAACCTCACCCCGGCTCTCGATCCAATCGTGACCGATCCTACTCCGCCCATCCTCTACGAAAACTTCCCGATCGACAGTGTTTCAGCCATCGCGAACTTACAGTTCGTGCTTCGAAACATGTCACTACGTGTCATGCCGGGACAAGCGCTACGTGTGATGATCCCCGGCGGGGGCATCACACCCACCAACGGACTAATTGAAGTCGTAGCCAGATACGAATCGCGCGGCTCCTTCCTGTGATGTCCCTTTCGTGAGGTAATTGTGCCTGATAGCCACACCAAATCGATAGATACAACGCTCCTTCCCGCCTCCGTTGATGAAGTGATCTTCGATGGCGAGTTCGAACGTCCTGTATCGATTTTCTTCACCATTTCGAACCTAGATCCCAATCCGTTGAACACCCTCGATGTGATCAAAATGGTGAAAGGTGCGACCAACAATCCAAACGGACGCGTTGTGATAGACACAGTGGCTTCCGCGAAACTCACTCCGATCGCAGGTCCCGATGGCAACCACTTCGGCGTAATTCAAAACGAACCGATCCGTCGATTGCGGTTCCTCGCCAGTAGCGTCACAGGAGCAGATTTCGTGAATGTCACCGTCAACGTCATCGAAGCCCAACTGAACGGCTAACTCATGACGACCCTGATTGACGGCGAAGAACCAAGTGGAGGGGGAGGATCTGGTCCCAGTATCTGGCGTGAAGCCTGTCTGGCAGCATCAAATACGAACATCGCTGACCTCACCAACGTTGATTTGGATGCGGTGTTCGGTCCCATCACTTCAACGTGGAGCAACAATCAACGCTTGCTTGTTTGTCTCCCCGCTTCGAGAGACGGCCTAGAGCCAGAGGACGCGTCCCACGAAGGAATCTTCCTCGTTACTGGATTGTTTGGTGGCTTTGCCTCTCTGGTGCGTTCAGCCGACATGAACGTATCAGGACAGTTTGTGCCTGGTGTCGGAGTACGAATCCTGGAAGGCGCACACGGAGCATCGGACTACCAACTGTCCGTAGTTTTGCCTTTCGCGTTGGACACCGACGCCCAATCCTGGACCGAACTTATCTTCCAACTCCACTCGGATAATGCCCACGGAGCGAGAGGTTTCGAGACTTCCCTCCATGCTCTTCTGCATCCCCTGGTGACAATATTCACACCAGGGTTCATGTCCGTGGTGGATAAGATCAAACTGGACTCTTTGGGGAACATCCCAGGTCCAATCATTTTCGTATCAAAGTTCAACATTGCCCCTGGAACAGGAACTTTTGAAGATCCCTACGTTACCATCCAACAAGCTTGTGATGCTGTAAATCCAGGAGACAATGCGGTTATTCTGGTTGTCCAAGGAGAATATTTGGAGAATCTGGCCATCGTTGGCACAGATCGCTCCATTACCCTCTGTGGCTTCGGACCTTTCATTCTCGGAGACGGTGTCACAACCGGAAACGTTGTTTGGACCGTTGAAACCGAAACGACAGTAAAAGCCGAACTCAAGATCTGTTCTCTAGAAAATGAAGGTTCCGCGTCGATCCTGACCCAATACGACCGTCCAGCAATCCTCGGAACAATCACAGCAGTCACGTCTTCAGTGCCATCCTCCGCGTCACTCTATTTGAGTTGCTTCGCGATGGGAATTGACACTTCGTCTCTCGCCACCGCTTCTGTTCCCACAGTCCTTCGTTGTGACAGATCTCTCATTGGTACGGTGAGTGGAACGACAACGTCTCTGTTGTACGCCGAAGAAACCACTTTCAATTCATTGAATGTGTTGACGGTTGGCCAACTTGTTCGGTGTGTTTTCCTGGGGACAATCACTCTGGCGTCATCGATGCCAGCCCCGGGACCATCTGGACAATCGGGGTTCTTCGCATGCGTTTTCTCCAACAAGATCATAGGCCCAGGTGGAGGAAACGTCTACATGGACGGTTCCTCCCTGAGATCACTACGGCTTGGGGCTTATTCCATTATTGGTGATACCCTCACGCTCATTGAAGAGGGTCTCGCAGAACAAACTGAATATTCTCCAACGACCGCAGGAGACTGGAACGGCTCTCCGACCGAAGTGAAAGCCGGACTTGATGAGCTCGCTTCCAGAGTAAAAGGACTAGAGGGAGGAACCCCCGTACCCCTCTACGAAACGTACGATTGTCCCGTCACTGTTGTTGTTGGGGACGCCGTCTACCTCTCCGGAGCAGACACTGTTGACACTGCTTCCGCCGCCAGTGACGCTACAGCTCCTGCCATTGGCTTCGCGATTTCCAAACCCACTACTACTACTGTCAACGTTCAATACGATGGATCTGTAGGAGGATTCTCCCTCCTCACCCCTGGAAATACCTACTTCCTGGACACAGTGTTGGGTGGGATTACAGACGATATCGGTGCGTTCCCAAACGGCGCTGTTGAACAAAAACTGGGTGTAGCCAGAAACACAACCACACTCCTCGCGAAAATCGACCGCGACTACACCTTGATTGTGGTGTGATAGGCTTTGATCATGCCCGTTCGACCTCTCATCCGTGTTGCTGGAAAACAAGGAATGGTTGGTGACGCCGACGTTACCGCTTTAGGTGGACTAGACCTCGCGGGTCATCTTCGCTTTTCAAATCCTTTGTTCATCAGTGGTACCTATGTCATTGGATCTACCGCTGAGGACACCCTGATCTTCTTGCCCTCGACAGAGGACACTTTCATCACTCTTCCAGCTTCGTATGGTAATTCCGGACGAATTCTCATCTTCAAAGACAGTGGCGGAGCCGCCTCCACGTACAACACAATCCTCTATCCCGACGACTCTGAACTCATCGATGGCGGAACAGATTTCACCATCCGCTCCGACTACACCGCCCTCGTCCTGATTTGTGACGGCGTGGGTTGGAGAATCCTCGCTTGGTACTTCCCCTGATACCCCCTCGCTAATTCACGGCGTGAACCATTACTCTTCTCTCCAAGGAGAGCACATGGCACGTTTCAAGTACCTCGGGGAACCCCCGAAACCCAACTTCGTCAAAACCTGGGGAGACTGCTTGGTCCTTCGAGTCCCTCGAAAGACCAGTGGGCCGATCGACCTCACCCCCGTCCCTCCGGCCACGAAGTTCGTGATCGGCCAAGACATCGGGTACGAGATCACCGATCCCGTCTCCCTTCTGAACTTCCGAAGCGACACCCAACGGTTCCAAGAAATCGTCTGATCAAGAGGTAAAAAATGTCCGATCTACGCGCCCTTGTTCTTTCAGTCGACAACAAGAAACACACGATGCTCGCAAAGGCCGACTACCTCGTAGTCGGACAAGGCATCAAGCTCGGAGCCGCCAGCGGAAGCCTGGAACTCGGAAACGGCACCACCGACGTCTGGGTTCCTGGAACCCTCCAGGTCACAGGGATCATGACCCTGCACGGAGGAAGTGAATTCCAGGACGACATCACCGTCCTGGGAAATCTCCAGGTTGGTACTTCTCCCTACGACGGTTCGGACTGGGTGAAGTTCAACTCCCGGGTGGATCTGAACGGCGACACCCCCGCCGTCTCCATCCCCTTCCTCAAGGAGAAGAACCACATCCTCTCCGTGGACTCAACTACCACCACAAACACGGTGGGAGGAAACCTGACAAGCCAGGCGGGCACAGGCTCGATCGCAAGTGCGTCGGTTGGGGGAAAACAGGGTGGACACAACACCACCCAAGGCGGAACAGGTGGCGCCGCCCTCGCCAGCAACAACAACGGTGGAGCGGGTGGCCATTCGTACCTCAAGGGTGGTACTGGTGGTGCTGGGGCCCTCGCTGTAACCGCAGGCGGAGGGGGGAACTCCTACGTGACAGCGGGCGATGCCGGCGCACCTGGTGCCGGTACCGGAGCAACAGGGGGCAGCGTCTACATCGAGGTCGGCTCTGGTGACATCGCCAACGGTTCCGTCAACATCGGAACAGGAAGCGTCACTCCCACTGCGATCACCATCGGAAAGACAGGCGTGACGACGACGAATTCAGGGAATCTGACTGTCAGTGAAACATTCACTGCGAATGGAAACACGGTCCTGGGCAACGCCACTACAGACAGAGTGAGCTTTGTTGCTCAGGTTGGTCCCTCTGGATCGGCAGACATCACCTTCGTGAAGGCGATAAACCACGCGGTTACCGTCGATGATTCCACTTCAACTGCGGGAGCAGGAGGAGAACTCCTAGTTAGAGCCGGAAAAGGAGGACCTAAGGGAATCGGTGGATACGGTCGATACTGTGGTGGAAACGGAGGAGAATCTGCTAAGGGTGGAGATGCTGTCCTCTGGGCAGGATGGGGAGGGGAAAAAGGTACGGGTTCTGCCTGTGGAAAAGGAGGAACCACTAGTGTTTACGGAGGAATCGGAGGCTACACAGCAGGCGAAAACTCACTTGGTGGTGGCGTCGACATAGAAGGTGGATTCGGGTACCTAACGGGTACTCCTTCATGGACGAAATCGGGGTCAATCAAACTCGGTACTCAATCATACACCCTGGATATCAGATGTGGAGTGAGTATCTATTTCACCCAAAATGGGGACGGTGAAACCACCAAATACATCAGCTTCAAACCTGCTGGGGCAACCGATGGGTGTCATCTGGTGATCTCTGCTCAAGCTGGCGGGGCTGACGGTGGCGGAAACCACGATGGTGGGAATCTAACTATGGACGCAGGAGCCGCAGATGGAACCGGTGTCGCGGGTAACATCTCCTTGGGAACCGTCAATGCAAGCCAGGTTGCCATTGGAAACGCTTCTGGTACCTTCCGGTCACAAGCCGGAGGCAACTCGTTCGTCAGCGACATCAGCTTCGAAGGAAACCTCGGGACATCCAAGATTAACTTCCCCAAGGCGACCAGTGTCGGGGACGATCTGGAAATCTGGTCCCAACAAGGCGCAAATGGTTCTGCAAGCGGAGACTTGTCTCTCTATGGAGCGGCTTCCGACACTGTTGCTGGGGGCGTAAATATACACGGAGGCCAAGGGATTGGCACCACTATCGCTGGTGGAGATATCACTATAGATGGTGGATCAGTCACGGCACTCGGACAAACAGGTCAAGTCTTCATCGGCCCAACCAATGCGAGTTACGTCGCCATGGGCAACAGCATTGGCACTGTTATGATCAATAGCAGCGGCTTTGATCTTCAGTTTGCTGGAACGCCTGCCCTTGTTCTCAATAACGCATCTCAGTTCACCTGTTACGTGGACTTCTGGTTCTCCGCTAATCCGCATGTCATCGCCCTTGAGGATTCTGACGACACCATCGATGGCGGAGGACTGACAACACGTTCAGGTGCGGGAGGACAAGCAAATGGAGGTGTTGCTGGTGCAGTAGGCGGCGTCTACGAGGCCTTTGCCGGTGAGGGAGGAAGAGCCCTCGCAGGCGTAGGAGAGACGGCTGCGCTGGGCGGTGACTACGAAGCAGCAGCCGGACAGGGAGGTGCAGGCAACCTCGCTGGATCGCACACACCAGGCGTAGGCGGAAGAGCCATGCTCAGAGGCGGACACGCGGGAGGAGCCAACGGAACCGTTGGAGCCGAGGGAGGACCTGTCGTCGTTGCGAGTGGTGATGGATCCGGTGACGGTGATTCTGGCATCGTATTCATTGACGTGGGTGCATTCTACGGGACGGGGATTGGTGGTGGCATCGCCATCGGTGGTCTCGAGCCACTAGAATCAGCATGGGCACCGTCGGAGAACTCATCAACCTCTATGGTCTTCCGACGATCCAGGCTGGGTCCACGCTTGCTACAACGAGCACGGGCAACATCAACCTGCCGAACAACACCAATGGTGGCGGGACTCGATTCAACATCGAAGGCTCGCCAGTCACGGCAAACGTGACAGCGGCGAACCTGAATACGCTCACTGGTGGTGGAGCAACCGCTCTGCACTCCCACGCCGGAACTGGAGGAGCTTTCGCAGGATTCACCAAGGTCGTGGGTCACAACGTGATCATCGGCAACCCGGTCTACCTCTACAACGACACCGGAACAACCAAAGCCAAGAAGGCTGAAGCCATCACAAACCCCGTGGTCGCTGGAATCGTTTACGAGGACAAGAGCACCGGGGACCCTACCCAGATCATCACTTCAGGTGAAACTCCCGCGTTGACTGACGCTGCCTGGGTAGCGTCCACACCCCCCGTGCAAGCAACCGACCTGGGTAAGGACGTCTACCTCAGCACGTCCGCAGGACTCCTCACCCTGACTCCTCCCACGGCAAATGGCGAAACCGTGCTCCGTCTTGGAATCGTTTCGGCTGGAGGCACAGGCGCCAGCAAAATCATCGTCATGGTGGGCGAAAGCACCCTGATCGTCGTCTGACCCCTGCCTATCTGGTTGCCACACCAGACCCCCCCTACACGAGGCCCCGGCCACGGGTGGCTCGGTGTGGCAACCGGATAGGCATGGTCTGACCTTCCTGAATCTCCCCTCCTCCTCTACTTTCCGACGTGAACTTGACGAGAACACTCGTCAGACGGCATTCTCTACCCATGTCCAAAAAAATCGATCCCAAACGACGTTCTCTCCGAGCCCTCCCCAGCCTCCTCAAGGAAGTACCCCCGAAGGACGTTCCGACGAGGATCGAACTGAACGAAGAGGAGAAGAAAGCTGTTCAAGGGCTGAACCAATCTGCTCAACAACTCCAGAATGCTCTCGGTGATCTCCGATTCAGGATCATGGAACTAGAGAGCACCGAACTCGAAGTCGCGAGCAAACTCCAAGATACGCGAACAAGTATCGTGGCGACGACCCAAAACATCATGAAATCCCGTGGTGTGCCCGTTGGTACACCCGAAGCTGGATCCTGGAAAATGGACTTCGACACCCTGGTCCTGATACGAAGCGACCTCCCAGAAGCAGAAGTCCCTGTCCCCCCTTCTCCGGAGAAGGCGTCTTAACGCTACGCTCTCAGATATGAAACACCTGTCCGTTCTCCTCTTCTTTCTCCTAGCCTGTCGTCCTGCTCCCGATGGTTGTCGTGTTCACGACACCCGTTGCGACAGGGGCTATCCCCAAGTCTGCTCATCGTCACAACGCTGGACTCGGATAGGAGACATCCCTTGTACGGAGTCTGGGGGCGTCTGTTGCCGAGTGATTGCCTTCGACGCTTCCATCCACGCCTGCACCACTCCCGCCAACTGTCGCTGAGGACACCCATGCAATACGACCAACAAGCCTTCCAGGGGTTCATGGAAGAGTCCTTTGGCGCCATCGTGAGGCCCAAGAAGGTCTCTGAGATGATCCTCGTGGCCGAAGGCTTCGGACTCGCCCAAAATCTCGGGATCACGGGCCTACCGGGAAGAGATGAGTTCCTGGAGCGATTCTCTACGACGTTGGGGCCGATCATCTATCTGGCCGAAGACGTCTGGAAAGATTCCCTCTCTTTCGCGATCGTCTTGACCCACGAATGCACCCACGTTACCCAGTGGAGAGCCGACAAGATCGTGATGCCCTGGCTTTACGCCACCTGGGGAGAGCGCCGATCCTCGCTGGAAGCCGACGCGTACGCAGCCGGACTGGCAATCCAGCACCAACTGACGGGACAGTGTCCAACCACCATGAACGACATTGAAGCCGCCGTCTCCTCCCTGAAAACCTCGTACATGCTTCGAGAGGAAGACGTAGATCTGGCGCGGGGCAAGATGATGGCTCACGCAGTCGCAATCAAAGACGGACTTATCAACGTGAGAACCGCCCAAGTCGCCAGCAAATGGTTCAGAAAGAACGTGTCGTGACCTCCTCTTTCGGTGTCCCCTACGAAGAACTCTGGCATCTCTACGGAGAATACCCACTCGCTTCTCCGCTAGAACTCCAGCACCTATTGAAAACCGAAAAGACCCTCTCTGCCTCCGAGAGCCTCCTAAAAACAATCAAAAGGGTTGCTGACGTTCAAGCGGAGTCTGTCGCATGGACGACCAATCAAAAGACTCGGGACTTTCACTGGGCCTTTCCCACAGCAGAAGACTTGATCGATGCTTTCACGGCACTGATCAATCTCGGCTCGGGACTGACTCCAGGATTGAGGATTTCGACGGCTGAACCTGCCAAAGGGCAGACCAACTAACTCTCGATTGTGTGTTGGACAACGTAGAAAGACGCTGAAGCTATTTTGACGCGAGTGCCTGTGCGACTGCGCGCACTACGCTCTGGAAGAGCTCATCCTTCGCGCGCTGCGATAACGGAAGATCATCATACGAGACCATGCACGGGGAGGTCTTCTTCTCGAAGCTCTTGACCTCCGCAAAGGTCCATCCCTCTGCAAGACGCGACTCAAACCAGAGTTCGTGTGACTCCTTAGGCGATCCTCCCGCAAGGGCGTGAGCGGCTCCCGCGAGGACCCCGTTGCGTTGTGCGTCGGAGAGACCATCCCATGAGGGCGATGGTGGGTCTCCAATTGCCGCACAGAAAACTTGATTCACTTCGTGAGCTGCCCGTGCACACGTCTCGACTTTGTTTTGATTTGATTCCATTTTGCATCCCTTAATTAGAGTCACCTGATCACTTTTAAGAACCTACCACAGGGCAAACCAACTGCCCAACTAACCCTCGATCGTAGGCTATGTGTGAGCGTCGGATCACGACGTGAAGCGTGCTACTTCCGGCCCTTCCACCAATGCAGGATCTTCACCCAAACAAAGAGCGAAACGCCAAGTACTGCGGCGCCGTGAAGAATCCATTCCCAAGTAGTGGTCGGCATCACGAAGAAACCTCAACTCATGTTGATTGCCATGACGTCAAGAGATGGGCAGGTCCCACAAGAGACCAGGTCACTTCCACAGCGGAATTCGGTAAAACTCTGTGGATCTGAACTGAAATCCGACGAGACAACTCGTGCAACACTGTGTTGTTATGCGAGTCTTCAACGGTGACTTCCCCGATGATCACTGGAAAATGTGTCACACCATCTCCCAGTTGTTGTGCGCGATACAAGTAGACGTCGACTGGATCCATCTCCATATAGATCTCCGAGACGAGATCATCCAAAAGGGTCCGACCGACACCTTCGTGGATTGTGCTGAACTCTGCTGTGAATCGAACGATTTCCAGATTCATAGTGAGATCTCGATCTTGTCAGGTCCGTACTGTGCGTACTTCTCGTAAAGGATGATGTAGTTCATCCCGATCGGCAAGAAGGTTGTGGCCTTCCATCGACCGTCGTTGTCTGTCTCGGTAACCGCCACAGGATTCGTGAGTTTGTTCGCGAGGTAGTCGGGTTTCGTGTAGATCCTGATCTTCGCGTTTGGAATTCCCTGACCAGAAGGCGTTCGATATGTCAGCCTGTCTGGAACGTCCCAATCGTGGTTCACGGGACGAACCGTTTGGAACGATGGAAAGACAACCTGCTGGAAGAATCCAGTGTCGTACGTGATCGCTCCTCCCTCTCCGTACGCCAAGATCCGGTAGTAGCACGTCGAGGCCCCCTGCTGATCATCGTAGAAGTACTGGTTCCTCGCCGAATCGAAGTTCAGGGGTGTGGGCACGGCCAAGACCGTAGCCAGCGATTGGACCGGATGATCCTCCGTGATTGCCCTGCTGATCTCGAAGAGAAACACGGGAAGAGCGGGAACGTCCCAATACACGCGAACAGACATTGTGGTTCTCCTGTGTCAGACTCGTCTCGATGATAGCAGAAGGAGAAAGAACATGCCCGCCTTCCAAACGGATCACCGAAACAGAATCGATTCTCTCGTTGTCGCCGCAGCACAACAGATGCCCGACGCTCTTGAAGTTCATCGTGTAGGTCAAAACATTTTCCGACACCACTACCTCGTGTTGGTGTCGGAAGCGTTCTTCAAGCTCGGACTGAATGTTCTGGTCAAGGCGTTTAATAGTCGCTGGCCTTCCACTCAGGACCGGTGTGAGTTTGAGGGGTTGGAAGTGACGGGGTCTTCTGGTGCGGCGGTGGAGTTCGCTACAAGCCTCACACAAGACACCGCCTCAGTGTCTCTCTGGTGGAGAGATGGCCTCAACGAAGATGACAAGCTCGTCATCGAACACCTTTACCAAATTCCTGCATTGATGCAGTTGATCAGACAAAACAAACCTGAAAAGGAACAACCATTCTATCTCAGTGTCCTCGATCCCACGGACTACATGGTGGCCGTAGGACAAGTGAAAGATGCGTGGGAACTCCTCTCTCGAAGCATGAAGGGCAAAGATCGTCCCTGGAGTTGGCTGTGCACCAAGTTCCATCCCTCAATGCCCTTCACAGAAGGAGTGGAAATCGTACGCAATGTCAGACCAAAGTATCGATACCTCTACGCTCCCACTTCTCCTCTTCATCCGATGTTTATTGAGCAGAGCGCATGGGATGATTTCGATGTAATCGCCTTCTCGATGCCTGTCCTTCATTCCTGGAGAGACGAACTCGTTCGCACGGGAGAGAAGATCACTGATCTTGTGGGATACGTGTTCGATCTGAGCACTGCTGCGTCTCCTCGTTCTCTTCGAGAGAGCCTTAGAGGCAAGGCCCTCATCGAAACAGCGAAACAAGCGAATGTTCGCCCTTTCATGACCGGCGTTGTTACACGAAAAGACGCACTTTCACTGTTGGAAAAGAACGAAACGACTGAAGATCTGCTCATCTTGTCTCCCTCGTCCTCTCCAAGCCGTTCCAAGGTCTCCGAAGCCCTTGCAGGCCTTACCTACGAGCCATCTCGTCTTCCTGTCCTCGTTGCCTTCAAGGGCGCTCTGAGCCTGCATGCCATGCCTGTCTCTCCTATCGTCTCCGCGCTGACTAACTGAACCTCATCCCTAGCTCTCCCACGCCTGTTCGAAACGACTCTACCTCATCTAGAGAAGGACCTCTACCTCATCTAGAGAAGGACCTCTACCTCATCAGGAGAAGGCCTCTACCTCAACAGGAGAAGGACCTCTACCTCAGCCAGAGACGTTCACGCCGTGAAACCAATGACAAACAGGGCCATTCTGGCTCAGACTGTCTCAGGATTCAGAAAATAGGGACGTTTAGTCCCGTGTAGGGAAAACTGACCTGTGAAAGTTTTATACAATTGTGCTGGGAATTCACGGTTATAAAATCGTTTGAAGAGATTCTCATGCTGACAAACTGTCATAGAAAAAGCACAAACACACTCTCTCACCTCTACCTACCTACCCACAGATGTCAGGAGTTTACCGCAGGCCCTTTCCCGAATTCTTCAGTTGTTTCGCGGCGTTACAAGGAAGGAGAGCAGGTTTAAACAATTGCATTTGTTTCGTGCACCTGAGTAGTTTGTAAGTCCGCGAAAAGGGCCGAAATCCGGCTAATCGATCAGTTGGTGAAATCAAACGTGAATTGAGTGGTGTTTCTAGCGAGATCAGCGAAAGTGCGTGTTTAATGCAGTACTTTCGAGGGGATACCCATCAACCCATTTTTCTTACAGCGTTTTCCCATCTTTTTTTAGTTCGTCAATACCCCAGCGAAAACACTGAGCTTATTACTCGACAAACAACTTTTCGTCGTGATCGATTAATTTGCCGTAAATTTGCCAACTTTAGAAGAGAGCAGGATTTAGCTGTATGAACTTTCCCGCCCCTAGGGAAATAAATTCCTGAAAAACCCCCTTCAAAGTTTCGAATCCCGAGACTTCGAAAGAACAATTACACCTATGAAACGAAGTAAATGGCGTTTTTCGCCGAGATCTCCTGCAAACGGTGACTCATTTCTTTGGAACTCTAAGTACAAAACATCAAAAAAAGGACCCTTGGCACGAAAAATAAACAAAGCAACTTCTATACCATAGAAAAAAAAGCACTTAGGTATCTAAACTACTAATAATATCAACTACTTATATTACTTACAGCGCCCCATTGTTGCTCATCAAAGGATCGGAATCACCAACTTTTTAAGTCGGCGGGGGTCCGGGGGGCGCCAGGTCGAAAATCAGGCATTTTCGCCTTGTAGTCACCGTTGGAAGGGTTGTTGCCGAAGACCCCGGAGTGTTTTCTTTTCTCTATAGGGGTGTTCCCGCACAGATAGCTAAATCCTGCTCTCTTCTAAAGTTGGCAATTTTACGGCAAATTAATCGATCACGACGAAAAGCTGTTTGTCGAGTAATAAGCTCAACATTTTCCTAGCCTTATCACACTACTCCGACTTTCATGGTATAAGCCATCTGAGGGACCTGTTGATGTCCAACCCTCCGATGTCCCTCGATTTTTCACCCCCTCCCTCTGTTCGCGCCAGAAACACCAGTCAATTCACGTTTGTTTTCACCAACTGATCGATTCGCCCAAATTCGGCCCTTTTCGCGGACTTACAAACTACCCTGGTACACGAAACAAATGCAATTGCGTAAACCTGCTCTCCTTATTAGAGGAGAGGGAGAGAGAAGAGGTCTCATGCCCGTCCCTCAAGTCCCCCAGGTCCCCACTCCAGCGTCCTACCTGAACGCTGCTCTCCAGGCTCTCAGGAAGCTCCAGAACCCCCCGGCTGGCTTCACGCCGATCACCGTGGGGGAAGGCCTTCCCGACTACCTGCTAGTGGGCTGGGACCAAGCCCTGGAGGGTCTCTGGCCCAGGGAGGAACCCAGATATGATGAGGGTGTAAAATTACACCCCCTTCTTCTCGCTGCCTTCCCTGAGAGGTTTTCCTCTGCGGCTCCGCTTCTCACGAAGAGGCTCCTTTCTTTCTCGTCGCTTCTCACCCTGCTCCCTGTTGGCCTCACTCACGATGGCCTTCTGTCTTCCATGCAGGAGAGCGGAGTTCTCGCGGGTTACTACGCCTACAGACAACAACTCTTCAGGCTCTTGACGGCCAGCCTGACGCTCCGTCGACTCTTCCGAACCGTCTTCGAGGACAACTTCAAAGAATGTCTGACCAGGAGTCCCCCGGTCCAGGTTCGTTATCGAATGTCGGACAACGAGACCTGCTTGTCCTTCGCTCCTCTCTCGAAGAGACCTTCAGCGACCAATCGAGAGACGTCTCCCTGTCAGTTCCCCGGAGTGTTCACGACGCAAAGCAATGAGGAGTTCGCTGCCTGCCTCAACGGCGAGCGCTACGGGATCCTGAGGACGGGTCGTTATCTCGTGGTTCGTCTCCCGGGGTACGTGGAGCACATTCTCACGCTGGGAGAAAGGGTTCCCTCTCTTCCCCCCTCGGCCTACGAGATCGACCTTCTCCCACCCACCCTGGAGGAGGATCCCGCGCTCAGACGCGACGCCCTTCTCCTCGGCTCTGTCCCCTTCGTTCGGGCCTGGTTCCAAGCGCGAGGGAAGCGTGTCAGCGACAAAGCTGTCCGTTTCCTGTTCGCCACCGAGGAGAGTCTCGCAAGACAGACGTACGACCCTTACGGCTGGTTGGTGATGAAGCCTTTGGTGGTCCCTGCTTCTGTGGCTCTTTCCCGGCAGAAGAGGACTTTTGGGAAAAGGCTCAGGGGGATCCATCCTGTGATGCTCGATGTTCCTTCAGATGTTCCTAGTCGGGGGAGAACGACAGAAGTCCTCTTCCTTCGAAACCGGCTCTATGTGGACGTCGGGGACCTCAGTCTCTCTACTCGTGTCGAGGACTACGACGTCAAAGACGTAGTCACTGTTGTTGGTGGAGTGAGAGTCAGTCCTTTCTTTCACGACGCCTTCGTGGAACCCGAACGGCTCTTCGTGACGCCTCTCTGTGTTGTTCACCACGGAAAGAACCTCTCTCCTTCTCTTGTCGCTTGGCTTCGCCACGGTCTGCCAATGACGAAGGAAGATCTCGTGGTCGCGGCGCGGCTCACGAAGAACCGCATCAGGGCGAAAGAGAAGAAACCGATCTATTCTCCTTCCTCCTTCAGTGAAGAAGAAGACGCCTACCTGCTCAGAACTTGGAAGGTCAAACTGCGCGGCACCGCTTGGATCGAGATCAAAGCTGCCCTGCCCACCCACAGTCTTCGACAGATCCGACTCCGTGCTCGGATGCTCAACCAACTGGTGAAACACAGAGAGTGCACCCTGGAAGAAGCACGCGACGTCGAGACAGCGAAGTCTCGTCTTGGGCCGGAGTTGGCGCATTTCTATAAAGATGTACTTCGATAAGGGAGGACTTGAATCAATGAATGAAAAACGAAAAGCCTTGGAGGACCTTCTCGAAGAGCACTGGGTCTACGTAGGACTTGATCCACAAGCCGAAGGTGTGGTTGTTCCAGTTCATCTAAAGAAGAAGAAGGGTCGCTACCTCCTTCTTCAACTCGGTCACAACATGCCGATACCGATGAGAGACTTCGTGATGAACGAAGAGGGCTTCACCGTCACTCTCTCCTTCGACCGCACCCCCTTCTCCTGCTGGATTCCATGGGAAGCCGTCAGAGGACTTTATCCAGAAGACGCACGGGAGAAGGCTCTGTCGTGGTCCGCCATCACTAACCCGTTGGCACAAACATTCAACACGGAGACAATAACGGAAGCTGTTCGGAAAGAAGAACCACAACCCCGTAAGAAGAAGTTGGTGTTGAGAGTGATCAAGGGAGGGAAAGCGTGATTCACGTCTTATTCAATACTCAATACAACGATGCTGTTTTCGAGGAAGCTACGGTATCCTCGTGGGTACATGGTTTGATCTATTACTACAAGCGTCTCTACAACTTCGATGAGAAAACCAAGGACGAACGAACTTTGGTGGGTCAGTGGTTAAAGCGCCTGCAAGAGACCATGCCCGAGAATTACCGCACAGGATGTCATCTGGCAGCCCCAAATGCTGCTTTCATGGGTGAGGACATCTGGATCGTAGATGGGAAGCCTCAACACAACCTTCATTTCCGGCACATTCCGTGCAACAAATACGCTCTCTTGTACCGAAAGAACATTCTGTGGTGTGGTGTCTGTGACCGTACACCTTTCGATGAAGAAATCGATAAAACTTGAAAGAGGGATTTATGGGACGAAAATTGATGCGGGTTCCTCTCGACTTCGACTGGGCGATGCACCAGATCTGGAAGGGATACGTAAATCCCTACAAATCTGTTCCGTGCAAGCCTTGTGAAGGACAAGGGTACTCCCGAGTATCACAGGCTTTCTAAGGAGTGGTACGGATTGGCTCCGTTCTCTCCTGTCGCCCACGGGTCGGTCCTCTTCACCGAGGACCATCCCATCATTCAGGCCCTCGCGAAGAGGAACATGGAGTACGACGGCACGAACAACTATCGCTTCATGACCGAGTGTCGACACCTACGGGATTATTTCAATTTTTCGTGGTGTCACCATCTCAATCAGGCTGACGTCGTTGCTCTCGTGAAGGAAGATCGCCTGAGAGACTTCAAGGGGCGGGTTCCGACGGCGCAAGAAGTGAACGACTGGTCCCTAACTGGTTTGGGACACGACACTCGCAATCATTGGGTCTGTGTTCGTGCCCGTGCGGTGAGGGAAGGAATCACTGAAGAACACTGTCGCTTCTGTAGAGGAACAGGAGAGTTCTGGTTCTCCGACGAAATCCAGCGTCTCCACGAAGAATGGCTGCGCCAGGATCCCCCAACTGGGCCTGGGTTCCAACTCTGGGAAACAACCTCAGAGGGCTCGCCAGTTTCTCCCGTGTTCTCTTCGCTGGAAGATCTCTGCGTCTGGTGCGAGAGCAATGCCACGACCTTCGCTTCTGCAAAGGCAACGAAGGAAGAGTGG
>Ga0315284_10002815_pt1 | contig 24810 bp, 42 predicted proteins | sample YL17G09_16_MG_FD_203696 | JGI IMG/M metagenome (GOLD analysis project Ga0315284, IMG submission 203696) | Sediment microbial communities from Yellowstone Lake, YNP, Wyoming, USA - YL17G09_16 | ecosystem: Environmental > Aquatic > Freshwater > Lake > Sediment | place: USA: Wyoming | collected...
TTTCAGTGCAGCCTTAATAAGAAACACATCGCTCTCTGTTGAATCTCCTCTGGCTCGCACTTCAGCTAAATCCATATTAGAAACTGCTGAATCTTTGTAAACGATATCTCCAAACTTATTTCTTACGGGTCGTCTATCTATCTCTTTTATAAGATATGCTTTAGGATTGCCTCTCATTCCTCTAACAGACCATACTGCTCTAGGATCGAACTCATATGGCTTGTTGTTCCATATAATCATATTGCCATCGAAGATTGGCATAAACTTAGGATTCTCTATTTCATTCTTCTTGTTCAGAAAGAAAACCAGAATCTTTTCATCGTTTAGTTTTCTATTGGATTTCCTGAAGGCGCTTCTCCACTTAGTAGGAAAGTTAAAACCTTTAGTATTATCTTGCGTTTCTCTACTCTGCTCTGCAAATTTCTTCTGCTCTTCTAACCTCCGAACTCTATCCGCTAAACTTATAATGGGATATTGGCTGGAGGTGTCTTTTTGGAAAAGAGTCGCCATTTTGATTTAGTAAGCGGAGAAGAACCTCCTGAACCAGAAGAACGCTCTCTTACTCTCTTTTGAGAGATTGTTGTTTCAAGGAACCAACCTTTCTTAGACATTGAAGAACCTGCATTGATTACAGCTATATCCTCCCAATACTGCCCGAAGGTATCATGGCCGCACATTCTTCCAAGTAAAGCTAGATTTCTTCCATCACGAATAGAAACTCTATGATCTCCTATCTCCTGAGAATTAAGATTAGCAACCTTGATTATTTTATTAGGCTCTTGTATCTTTAATATCTTACCAAAGAAGTTATATTGATCAGACTTCTCAGCAGGAGCAGGATACATTCCACCATAAGTATCTTCCTGACCATCTTGTATCTCTGAAGACTGATCATAATTATCTTCTGCTTCTTCTACATTATCTTCCATTTAAACCGCTTTTGAATCCTCCTTTCAGTTAGTCTTCTTCTTCGTCCTCGTGCTTAATTGTTTCATAAGCACTCACGAACATAAAAATAATACCTACTCCTAAAATAAATAATGCCACGGCGCGAGTATAGAAGTTTGTGTATTCGCCAAAGCCATACAACATAGAATAAATTCCTCCAATCATTAAAGCCATGGATCCTATAAATCCAAAGATTGTATTGCCAAGGCTCATTCCAACTATGATAAGAGCCATGCCTAGAATGAAAATAATAATCAGGAATGGATTATTAAGTATAGAGAACTGAACTTCTCCTGTTGGATTTATCTGGAAGTATTGATCCTGAGATTGCCCTCCGGTTGATCCGTCTGTGCAGAGAAAATTATATTTATGATATCCAAGAACAGAAGTATCTGGAATTGAAACATTATAATAATTTGATATTCTTGTTGCTGGAGATTCCTGGACCATTATAGTTGTGTTAGGATAGAAGATAGTAGCTGTGCAATTAAATGAAGCAGAACAGATATCTACAGCCGGCTCATTAAAGCAAGTGAAGCTAAGCTGTGCAGCATCTAATCTTTTGAAAACATATGTTGGAGTTATCTCTGCTGAAACTGCTGAAGCAAATAAAATTAATCCTAGAAGAAAGAATGCATATGAAAGTTTATACTCTGTTGATATCATTGATTTCCTCCATTATATAAATGAAGATTAGGATTATGTAAACTTAGTTGGTTAATATCTATCCTTCCTTCTCCTCTACAGCGCCAGCATTCTTTTCTATCTGTTATAAGTATTCCTCTTCCAAGAGAACTTTCCATTTTATATCCTGAGCCATGGCATACTGGACATTTCTTAAAGATATATTTATCCATATACTCCTCCTTTAAAATCCACTTGGGATTTCCCTAAACATTCTCTACAATACTGCCCTGCCTTTCTATTATGTATCTTTCTCTTCTTAGCACATATCAAACAAATATCTTTTCTATTTCCATCAATTTTATTCTTTCTCATATTCCCACCTCACAAAATTTAACATTTCCCAATCTACAAAGTTCAGCTTTCATTAAAACATTATCCTTTTTTAAGTCCTGTATCATCTTTAACATTTCCCATTCATTTGGTTGTTCAACAGTTAATAACATGGTTTCTCCAACTTTAGTTTTATTTTCATAATCAATTGCTCCAGTTGCATCTATTCCATATTTGAATATATCTTCTGTAATGTTATGAACCATCTTTGGATTAGTTAATTGTAATTCCTGTGCTATAACTCCTACTGCTCTTTCTCCAGAAGATATAATCTCATAGTCTTTTATCTTTATTGGCAAGTATTTATTCCATATAATATTTATATCTGCATCTTTTATATCTCTTTTTAATCTCTCATCAGAAGTGCAGGTTGTTGTAATTGCAGTTGATTCTGGATTCATATCGCAAGTTCCATCTGAGTCTTGTAACCTAAGTATATTTTCATCTGCTGTTGAATTTATATGAAGTTTTATCTGCGGAATGAAATTACCACCTACTGCTAGTTTTGCTCCAAATGCTCCATTTCCATTAGCATCTAAACCAAAATAAAGATTAGAGGCACTATAAGTTCCTTTATAGAAACTCAATGTTCCTTGATTTGTTCCAATGTTTAAAATTCTCCATGGGGAATTTGTATTTTGAGTATCGAACACGATTTGAGCATTTCCATTATACCTGCTTTGTGAATTAAGTCCATTAAAGATAACTAATCCAGTTGAGCTCATTGATACATTATTCTTTAAGTTTAAAGTTCCTGTATTGATTGTAAGTATTTGACTTGCCACCGTAGAATTAAATTGTCCATAAAACATTGAATTTGTTCTTGAAATTGTTTCGTTTGTTCTATCTTGATTATCTATAAACAAAGTATTAGAACCAGTTTCATAATATCCTGCGTATGCTCCAAGTCCTACATTGTTAGAACTTCCCGATTGTGAATAAAAAGCATTTTGTCCTACCGCAGTGTTATAACTTCCATTCAATTCTGAATATAGCGCCGAACCTCCAATGATTGTATTATACCCTCCTGTAGTCAGTGTTGTTCCAGTTTGATAACCAAGTGCGGTATTACTTATTCCCGTAGTTTCTGATTTTAAAGAATCCGCACCAAATGCGGAATTGTATCCTCCAGCAGTATTTGCATTTAAAGTACTCATTCCTAGAGCAGAATTTTTAAGTCCATCGTGTGTAAGATATAAAGCTCCATAACCAACAGCGGTATTTGAATCTCCTGTTGTTAATCCCATTAGTGATTCTTTTCCTATTCCAGTATTATAAGATGCCTGACTTCCGCTTGATGCTCCAATAAAATTCAAATTTCCTGAATCTACTCCTACAAACGTATTGCTTCCTACTGTTCCACTTGCTTTTTTGTCATGTATAAATATCTGTGTTCCTTTATAGATTATTCCTGCATTTGATGAATCATTTACTAAATAAAGATTTCCTCCCATTGTTAAATCTTTTCCATCAAAAGTTAGATTACTTGAACCTCCAAAAGCTCCAGCATTATTATACTGCACAGAATTATTTGGTAATGCTGGTTTATTTGGTAATGCTGGTATTCCCGTTGTGCATTGAACTGTTCCATCTCCAAATTCATAACATTCTGCTGTTACATTTTCTGAAGTAACAATATTTGCATCTACATACATTTGGTCTCCTGCTTTGTCCATTGTAACCATGTCTGCTAGGAAGTTTATCTTTGAATTTAATGTATCCACTTCAAGATACTTTTGTGCACTAGTTCCTTGTATTAAAAAGGAAGTACTTCCTATACCTTCATCATCTAAAATAAAGGCTGTATAAAACTGATTTATTAAAACAGGAGAATAAAATGTATTACCTATTGTGCTGGATACATTACTTAGATATGGCATACTAAATTCAAACCCATTTGATAATCCTTTTCCTACTGTTTCTCCGGATTTAAGGATTATTCCTCCACCATTTAAATCCCCCTCTTCAGTATTGCTTCCTCCTCCTTGAATAACAAAGTTCTCTCCCGCTTCTCCTAACAACCTATTTCTTGGGATTCTTAATGTTTGTGTTCCCATTTCTCCATTACTAAAAATAAACATTCCAGAGATACTATCAAATTCCATTCTGGAATTGCCCGCATACATATTCATTCCTATAAACCCTTCTTTATTCTCACCCAATTCTAAAGCCCCAGTTGCTCTTGTGTCATTAAAATCATAGTAATCATTAATCCATATATTTCCTTTTGAGATAGTTATTTTATTATTTGTTTTGTTAAATGTAAAATTAGAACTTCCTCCGAAACTTCCTCCGTCGTTAAATTGTATTGAAGTATTTGGAGGTGCAGGTGTTCCTTCTCCGCCTCCTCCTGGCCCGCATCTAACTAATCCATCTTCATCTGTCATAAGCGAAGAACAATTTGTTCCAGAGTTATTCATTAAATATAAATTATCCCCATATATTATAAATGATTTATTAACTACACTTGCAAAATCTACTGGAGTATCTGAATGTCCAAATATAAATAAATCATTTATTGGAGTTATATATGATGGTTTCATATTCATTCCTGCAACCAAAGAGTTAGCTCCTGCGAGTGTGCAGTTGGTGCATGCAATCATAGAACTTTGCATGGCGGTGCCTCCAATAAATCCATCTTTAGATGCTATCAAAGAAGAATATGATGCCTGTATTTCTGAATCTACTGAAGATATAACTGAAGAATATCCTGCACTTGTTGTTACACCAGCAGAAGCAATTATAGAAGATAAACTTCCATCTGCTATTCCTCCCACACTGCTTATTACACTGGCTCCATTTTGTTTTGCATTTGAAGCAGTTGAAGCAATCACAGCAGAGTATTCTCCAATATCAGAAAGAACATTCCATAAATTAGTTGGGTCACTTCCTTGTCTTAATGCGCTTTTATTAAAAATCCATAAAAACTTCTCCTCTGTATTACTTCCTGTAAAAGATACATTTCCATTATCTACTGATAAACTATTATTTATATGCAGGTGTCCTGTTAATGGATCGTTAGAAGTATCTAATCTCAGATATAAATTATTTCCTAGATTTTCAATAGTTATATTAAGCCATGTTCTATTAACTTCTAAATAGCCAGAGGTATTAATTATGGATAGGCCGTCAATGCCCACAGAGCCACCAGTTCCGCATGGAACGAACTCTAACCCATCTTCAGTAGCCTTTACTGCAACACACTCTCCAGCAGCCCCTAAATAAGAATTAGGCACATCTAATAGATCTGTAAAGTTTGTTGCGTTTCCTCCCCCTCCAGAAGTTGAAGGAGAGTGGATAATAACATCAGCGGACTTAGAAGAGCCTATGCTTACATCTGCAGATACTAAACTGCTTCCAATAACAATTAGACAAAACAAAAAAATAAAATAAGGAATTTTCATTTAACTGAAAACTCCTTCATTTAAATTAAATTTTATTTTAACCAACTTTGTCTCCTTATACTATTCCTGCTTGTCTCAAGCTAGAATAAGTAACGGCTACACCGATACCCATTATACCAAGAGCGAAGAAACCAGGAACTAGTTTAAGAACTGTAGCTCCCCAATTAGAAGAGTTATACAAGTCTCCGCCAGTTGCAGCAGCAACATTAACTTGCTGTGAAACCGGACCAATTAAAGAAGTTCCAATTAGGATGGCTACAAAGCCTCCAATTAAATTCGCGATCATATTTTTGTTTAATCCTCCTTAATGCTTAAGAGAAATATTCACAATATTTAAATCTAGTGGGTTGTTATCGGTAGGAGGGGTAACAAAGCCATGCAACCGAAGTAATGAAGCCAAAACTTGAACTCTCGGAGTTAAGTTGTGGTAGTTCACATTTATATTAGATTAGTTCGGTTAAACGAAAGAACAAGTATAACAGGTATAACGAGTAATATCTACTTAGTACTATATAGGGAAACTGAGTGAACAATACCTGTTATACTTGTTATACCTGTTATTTAGGAACCTAAAAAGTTCGTTTAACATTACTTTTTGTCTTTCCATGCAATACCTACCCAAGCTCTAAGCTTCTTACTTTCCCCATCTATTAGCCAATCGCTCTGTCTTTGAGCCAAATCATACCCCTTCTCTTTCATTTTTCTACCTATCCAAATATCACTTATTTGCCTAAATCTATTCTGCGCCAACCATTGGGATAGCTTCTTTTCAAAATCGAACTTCCAGATAAAACCATTGAAATCTTCAACTGTGAACTCTTTGATAAATTTCTCCAAAGGATCCGCATGATCTTCAAACTTCTTCATGCGCTCTTCGATTGTTCCTTCGTGTGTGAATTCTCTAGTAGTAATTAATTCATTTAATATTACTAGAGATTGTGTTGCTAGATTAGAATATTCTTCCTTTGGAATCTCTACAATAATATCTTTTTTTTCTGTAAACTTATTAATAAAATCAATTATAGTCCATCTCCTATAAAACCCAGTTGTTTTATCATTTGTGATTGGAAGGTTATTTGTAGCAATAAGAATCTTAGCATAATTCAATTCATCAAAAGGATTCTTATTCTTATATTCAAAACCAATTAAATCTCCTCCAGTTAATTTCTTTAAGATAGAACTATTCCTAATCTCATTAAAATTTGTTTCTCCTAAAAGACAAATTAATTTTTTATGGAGTTTAGTTATTTCAAATCTTGAATTAAGGAGAGTATCAAGTTCTGTAGAACAGCAGTTGCTTTCTCCAATAAATATTTTTAAAAGTTCTAAAAATTTACTCTTACCATTTAATCCCTCTCCAATAAAGCAGAACAATCTATTAATTGGATAATCTGGTAGCAGACAATAAGCAATAATCTCATGCATTGTTCTAAGATATTTTTCTCCAACCCATTCAATAATAATTCTATCTATTGTTGGTGTTGAAGGATTTCCAGAAACTTCATGGGGAATAGGATTTGTAACAAAGTATTTAGGAGTAACTTTAAAATGTTCTCCTGTTTGAATATCATAGATAGTATCTTTAAACTGAATCCAAGTTTTTTTAATAGGTTCTGGGATATACTTTCTTCCTTGTTGTTTCATAGAATTTATTATTTCTGTTCTTGTTCTGGAAGAGATAACATCTTTCTTATTAACATCTGAAATCATATTGAGAATATCTACTTCATCAGTAACTTTCCAGCGCAAGTTAATCTCATCCCACATCCAGAATAGATTATTACGATCATAAAAGAAAGGAGAAATATTTTGAAAGTTATTAACTTGATTTATAATACCAAAGGCTTCAAAAGGATTTTTAATTCCAGTTACATACTCAAAGCTTCTATTTTTAATTTTTCTTCTTAATATCTTCTTTTCGTCTATTTTAATATTTAAAGAATCATAATCAATTTGATTACCTTCAAAATATTCAATAGGCATTTCTCTTTGATAACTATGCTTCCAATGAACAGCAAAGAGAACAGGAAATACTTTTTTGCTAGAAGCAAAGTTTAAATCTACTTCTGAACTATTCGGAGAGATCCATAAAAGAAAACTTTCTTTTTCTTTATCTTTTAATTCCCTTGTGAACTCTATCCATAGATAGTTACTTGCTCCCTGATGTGTTGATTCAATAAATCCCCACCCCTTTTCTTTTAAGATTTGTTTTACACTATCAATTTGAAGTTTAATCTTTTCTTTATCTTTGTTGCCATCTTCTTTTTTATCATCGAATTCAATTCTCAATCTGTTTCCTAGTTCTTTAATGCAATTAACTTCAGGATTCCAAAAAGAATCTTTATATTGTTTTGTTTCAGTCTGCCATTTTATATGATGCTTTCCGTCAATAGCAATAGAATAATCCTTGCCTTCATAATCTTTTAACCATTCCCTATGCTCCCAGAGAATATCTTTTGATTTTAGTATCTCTTTAATTCTGTAATAAGCTTTCATTTTTTTTATGCTCCTTTTTATGACATTCATAGCACATCCAAGTATATTCTACCTTCGTATGCAAATTTAACATTTTTTTTAATGCTGGATGTTCAGATGAAAGAGCATCTGCTTCATTCTCATGATTCCACCAATCCAATCCGAGCCCATATTTCAATTCTTCTTCTGAGAATAGGGATAAACATTCTTCAGTTATTTCTTTCTCTGGAAAATCCAGTCCACATTTCTGGCAGATCATTTCTCCACCTCTTTAAAAGGATCAACTCTTTCAACTGCAATAAAGAAAACCATTTCTCTTCCGGTTACTCGTTCATTTAATATACAGAACTCTGCGCTCATTTCTTCTATAGATCCATTCTTCCAGTGGCCGTTTTTTAATTTAATATGCACGGACATTTTCTCTCTAAAGAAGAAGTTCATTTGTTGGCGTATAATATCATAGGTATCCATAGCAACAATTTAATCCTCTCTACTTTATAAACATTTATTTTATCTTTGTATTTACAATCATTCGTATTAACTAAAAGTAACTATAAAGTAATAAACAATATTTATAAACAACTTTGTCTAAATAATTCGATGAATAAAAAGAAAGAGAGGATTCTTGAATGTTCTGTCTGCCATAGAAAATATAATTCTACCTTTCAGCAAGATAATGGTGTCTGTCCGATTTGTGTCTGTAAAATTCATGGGAGAACTTCTATCCTGGAAAGAATGGAGAATAGAATAGCTTGGAGAATATAATGGAAGAAAATAAAATAATTAAACACTATGTAAAGAATATTGCATTAATATTTTTGGTTATTATTATTATTATTATACTTTTCTTTCTTTATCTCATTCCTCTACATGATAAACGAATCATAACACCAATACTTTCTAATTATAGTGATGAGATTCAATTAGCATATTCAAAAGGGATTATAGATATTGTTGTAAGGATTAATGAGAAGGGACAGATTCCTCTCATGGTTAATGATACTAACTTCAAATGGGTGGCTATCAAAGATATTTGCAGCAATCAAAAAGGAGGTAGCTAAAATGGGAAAGATAATAGTCAAGAACGTAATTAAAAGAAAGCCAGGCTATATGTATTACTTAGATAAAGAAGGCAATCTATTAGAAGCGAAAATGAAACCTCGGAAGCCAGGCAAGAAGAAATAATATTCCAGCGTTTGTTTATCATGTTGAAAAGGAAGTTGCTGGAAATTAAAAGAGAACTTCCTTTTCAGGCTGGGGAGAAAGTTAGGTCCTCTTTCTTTCTCCCCAATTCATACTCAATAAGTTAGTCTTCACCTACTTTCTTATTGAGAGCAGAGAGGTTTAACGGTTCCTTTACCGGCTATTTTCCTCTCTGCTTTTATTTTATAGTCCAGAGCAAATTAACTGGCTTGAGCAACCTTAGGAAGTGGAGAGGTTCTGGATAGATGTCCTGGGAAATCCAAACACCTCTTTTTTAACTCTCCACTTCCTGCTCACTATTTTTTAGTAATTACTTAGATTTATTAAGAAGTAATAATTAAAAAACAAATGGATAAAATTGAAAAGATAGTTGATTCAATCTCAATGATTAATGAAGTTCCAATAAGAAAATTAAATTTAATAACGAATGGCTACGAACTTTCGCCAACACATAAAGATTATTTAACCAAAGAGCATGAAGGTTATCTTATTGTTTTCAGAGATGAAGGATTTGGATATTATTATTTATTTGGGATTGTTCGCAAGCAAAATGCAGATATAAATTCAGAGAAGATTAATCCTAGAATAGATCAAGCTCCAATGGAGGAGTTTTTATAATCAAAACTTAAAAGGAGGTGAAAGAAAATGGTTGAAACAAATGAGCTGCAAATTGGAATAGGCACAGAAGAAGCTGTAACTTTAAAACCAGCAAGAGTAAAAATAGTTTCTGTTTCTATTGAGCTAGTAGGAGTAAAGAACTCTCATAAAGTTATTTGTGTCTGCAAGCATCCTGTTGCAGAAGAGACAATAAAGATATCTGCTGTGAAGTATGAAAACAAATCTAACTTAGAGTTCTCTGGCTTGTGGATAAACAAAGACAGCCAAGGACTTATAAAGAAAGGTTCTGCCCTGGCTGTATTCCTTACGAAGCTGGGCTGCGCTACAATCGAACAGCTTAAAGACAAAGAAGTAGACACAACAGAAGATGAAAAGAAGTATCTTGTGTTTAAGGCTTACTAGAAAATAGTAAGAAATCTTTAAGAATTCTTTTTTCTTATTTCTTTTTTGATTTTGTCTATAACTTCTTTTATACTTTTTCCTATGTGCTTCTTAGTCTTTGGTATTAACTGTCCGGTAAAAACTGTTTGATTTAAAATAGATTCTTCTTGGATAAAGATATCATATTTTTTCTTATTCACCTCGATTGCGATAATCATAAACAATTATGAAAGAAGTAAAGGTTTTAAATGTTTTTATTGATGAAAACATGGCCTAAACCTATAACTGAACCTATGCATATACATCCTAGAACAGTTAATAAAAGACTATCGAAATGATTAACTACTAAATAAAATCCAAAACCAAATAATCCCATACATAAACCAAAACATATTGGAGGAATGAGCCAGGAGATTATTTTATTCTTCATCTTCAACCTCTTCTATTTTATCATAGCACATTCTACAATAGTGCGCTCCATTCTTTTTATCACAATAGATAGTTAAATCATCGTTGAAGTATTGATCACATTCATCACAGAGAGGCACAATGCTGCCGCACTCCTTACATATTAATCCTACTTCTGTTCTAGTTTTTTTCATTCGTTTGATCTCCACTTACGTTTAAATTCTTCCTTCTGTTTGATATACCAATTCTCTGGTTTATCTCCATGAAGTATTTTATCTAGTCTTACTCTGACGCGCCACTCAAACAACATAAAGATTAATACTGCTTGCATGAGGCTGCCGAATAAAGCGCCGCCCGTTGATCCTGCGCCATATGCTGTGTCTCCCCAGGGGCCATAGGATGCAAGAGTATAACTCCATATACAAAAAGTATATACATACATCCAAGGATTACTAAAGACAGTTTTCCAATATCCTTTATTCGCTGTCATCTTCTTCCTCATATGTTTCCTCTTCACTGGCTTCTACTTCGCCACCGTTCCACCAGTCTATTTTATTTGCCATTTTTTTTATTGCCCTCCTTTCAGTCCCTTATCAATTTCCTGATCTAATTTAATTTGCCTTTTCTCTTCTGGTGTCATCGGATATTTTATTGTTATTGTTTTTGTATAACGGGCTTTCATTTTGCTTTAACCTCTTTTTTATTCTTAACTTTAAGACCACAAGAGGGACAGGTTACCTGCGTAAGAGTAGAAGAGGTTTCCCATTCATGACTACACTTAGAGCATTTAAGTTTAGTTTTCATCCTAGCCACCTTACTTTTCCAGGGCGATGCTCATAGATATCGCCCTCCTCTAAAAGTCTTTTAATTATTCTATCTAGCTCTTCCTTTTCTATTTTACTTTTCTTTTGAATATCTTCTATAAGAATACCTTTGTTTTCTTCAGCTTCTTTTATAATCTGTTTCACACAATCCTTTTTAATTCTCTTCATTGTTTGATCCTCTTCAAATGCTTTTGGATTTAAAGGAGTAATGAGAAGAGAGTTAATATAATCTCTAATCTTTTCTAGGTTCGTTAAATCGTTTATAAGAGTTACAGAGATTGCTATTTCTCCTATAAGCTTTATTGCCTTACTGGTTCCTGCTGCTGTTTGGTTCATCATGTTACTATTAACTACTACCACCACTATTTAAACCTTTCGGTTGTTTTGTTTCGGCAGCCAATAGTAACAATTAAATACTTCTCTTTACATACTCAAAAACAAAAGCGGAGTTATAGAAATGCAACCTAGAATAAATGAAGTATCTTGGAACATGTCCGGTTCTCTTCTGCAACAAATAGCCAGTAGATTAAACAGCGCTGCGCTTTACTATCTTAAAGGAAATATGAACGCCTGCTTTCATCATACTAGAGAGTGCCGCTTAATTACTACACACCACTATGGCATTGAACAAAAGACAGAGGCAAAGAAACAAGAAAAAGAGATCGCTTCGATTCTAGGAAAGATTAATTATCTCAATGAACAAATAGAAACTGAAACAACCAGCAGAGAAATAAAAAAAGAATTGTTTAAACTTAAAGAAGATTTAATAAATAAACTTTATGATTACAGAGAGTTGGTTTATTTCCTTTTAGATAAATATGGTTATATGGTTATGCGAAAATCTGACACAACTAATTTATTATAATGGTAGTTTTAAATTTAAAACCCTATAGGGATAGAAATGGATTGTTAAAAGAATGTAGAGTTTATTATAATGTTTTGCTATTGAAGAATTTAAAATTAATTAAACCTGTTGTATTAAAAAAAGATTTCGATTATGTCTGTGTTGTTACTGGGAAAGTTGGCTTAGGCAAATCCGTGTTCGCTCAGCAGATAGCAAAGTTCTTCGATGAGGATTTTACCCTCGATAAAGTTTGTTTTAGTGCGGACGAATTCATAAAGGTAACAACTGAATGTCCGAAAGGCTCGGCGGTTATACTCGATGAAAGTTTTGAATCATTAAATACGAAAGTTGGAATGTCTCCAGATTTTTTAAAGATAATAAACCACCTATCTATAATCAGACAGAGAAATTTATTCTTAATTCTTGTATTGCCTGACTTCTTCGATCTAAATAAGACGGTTGCACTCAATAGAAGCCATCATTTGTTCTATGTTTATGGCGAGAAGTTTGGAGATAGGGGCGACTTTGAGGTTTTCTCGTCGGATAACAAGCGGATGTTATACATTAAGGGGGGGAAGTTTAGGGATTATCGTGCATGGAAGCCAAACTTCCGAGGGCATTTCTCAAATAGTCGTGTCCTTGATAGGATAGAATACGAAAATAAAAAGAAAAAACATCTACAAGAGCAATTAAAACAATTAACTCCATATCAAACAGGCCTAGAAGTAAAGCGGGAGATTAAATTAGTTAAACTTATAAGACATATGAACGAAAAAGAGGGCTGGTCTCTCCGTAAAATAGGTAGAATCATAGGTATGTTTCAGCCTAATATAAGCGATTTGTTATTAAAATACACCAGCGATACAGATATTCCACCGCGGCGGGGGAGCTAAATACGAGAAATAAACCACACTTCTCAAAGAGGTTTTTTAATTAAAAATAGCTTTCGGCGTTGTTAAAACTAGCCAAAGAGGGGGAAAATTGAAAAGCCATTTGCCTCTATAAGGCTTTAAAGCCCCAAAAACGAGGCTTTAAAGCCTTAAGCGTTTAACCGAATAACTCTATAGGCCCCCCCGATACTTTACATACTAAACAATCTACCCCCCAAATAATTGGGGTATAAACCCTCTGAATAATCTATGGTAAACAAATGGTCGATTGTTTAATACTACTTTAAGATTGTAACTTAAATATTTAAATAAAATAAGTGTTGAGAAAATTATGAAAATAATAACAAGGGAGGTTAAACAATGAAAACACCATATAAGATTGGAAAGAACTATTTAATCAGAACTGTAACAATGATTTACACAGGTAAGTTATTAGAAGTTTTTGATAAGGAATTAATAATAACAAACGCTTGTTGGATTGCTGAAACAGAAAGATGGGCAGATACTTGTGAAAAAGGAATCTTCAAAGAAGTAGAACCCTATCCAAAGACAGCAAAGGTTATAATCGGAAAGGATGCAATCCTTGATGCTTTTGAAGTATCTTGGAAACTTCCAACGGAGCAGAAATGAACACAGCAATATTAAGAGAATTATGGATCTGGAGCGGGAGCAGGAGCAGGAGCAGGAGCGGGAGCTGGAGCAGGAGCGGGAGCGGGAGCGGGAGCGGGAGCTGGAGCGGGAGCGGGAGCGGGAGCTGGAGCAGGAGCAGGAGCGGGAGCTGGAGCAGGAGCTGGAGCAGGAGCGGGAGCTGGAGCAGGAGCTGGTGAATATGAATAAAGTGGCAATATATGTTAGAGTATCTACAATAGACAAAGGACAAACAGTAGAACAGCAGGAAAAAGAATTATTAAACTTTTGTGAAAAAGAAAAATGGGAATATGAAATTTTTAAAGAGTATGCCTCTGGAGCAAAAGAATCTCGCCCCGAACTTGATAAGATGATGACAGCGGTTCGTCGCCATGAGTTTGATGTTGTTATGATCTATCGTCTTGACAGATTGGGAAGAAGTCTTAAACATTTATTACAACTCGTCGAGGAATTTAAAAATTTAAAAGTTAGATTTATTTGTTATTCTCAAAATATGGACACCTCAACATCTCAAGGGATGTTACTTCTTGGGATCCTCGGAACAATCGCGGAGTTTGAAAGAAATTTAATTCGTGAAAGAACGACGGAGAAATTACAATATTTAAAATCTAAAGGAATAGTTTTAGGTAGACCTTCTGGAAGTAAAGATAAAAAATTAAGAAGAAAATCAGGTTATTGGTTAAGATGGAAAAAATAAATAAACGCTCGATTGTTTACTCTGAAGTTTCAATCACAAATATATTAATAAATAGGGGGGGGTATATTATTTAGTATATGGTAAAATGTCAGGCAGCTGGTTGTAATAGAAAATCTACACGAAATTGGAACGCTATAAAATTATGCGAAGCACACTATAAAGAATGGACTGACAGCAACAGGTCTCCTTATGATATGGAAGATTGGGATGATCTGGAAAATGATTGAATTTAATCGTGTTTTTTTTTATAGCCATGTTCTCGGGAGTTATTGGACTATTTTTGGGGGATCGCTATGAGTAATAGTATTTATCCTCCTGTTGTTCCTGGAAATAAGCAACAAATTCCAGTAGATTATTTTGCTTCAAAACCTATAGAAGAAAAGGTATATAAAGTTGATAAGTTTGATAAGAAGATTAAAAAACGTAAACCCAGACCTGAGCGGAAGATAAGGGGAGGGCTTATAACCGAACAGAGGTTGTTTGCTGTTAAGAGCAGATTAAAAGCAACTCAATACGGCTTAACAATATCGGATATATCAAGAATGATAAACCTAAACCGAACACTCATTGGAGAAATAATCAAAGGATATATGAAAATGGGAAAAGTGGAGCTTGTTAAAAGTGTTGGTGTAGGAAATTTATATAAGTGGAGGAGTGAGTAATTTATTACTATAAAATGGCGTTCAATATAATGTCTTGCTCGGGCTTTGATACTGGTTTTCTCGGAGGTTGTTCTAAAGCCTGGATAGGAATGGTTATCTTATTCTTCGTTATAGCTATAGCAAGAAAATGGGGTGGCGAAGAAGTTGGAGTTGATTTTAATTTCTTCATAGCGTTAGCTGGAGGATTCATTCCATACCTAGTCTTAATAACTATCTTTGGCAGCTTTAAAATAGCATTAGTTGCTGGATTAGTTATAGGCCTTCTTTGTGGCTATGGTGCAGGACAATTTATAGGGGGCAGCGAATGAGCTTCTTTAACTTGAATAAAAATTATATTGTTTATCTCAAATGCGATAACTGTGGAAAGCGCTGTGAGATTAAAATAAGGAAAGGCATTTCTATTCGTGAAGCAATCGAAGGCAAAATGGCTGCCTGTGATTACTGTGGTTGTTCTATTAATCCTAAAGAATATTCGACGGAGTTTATAAAATGAGCTTTATTCATTACAAAGAATTTGTAAGCCGTCTATTTTTATTTATGGCATTTTTGGTTTTAGTAACTGGAGTATTTACTTTTATTTATAGCATGCTTTTTCTAAATGGATTGTCCTATGCTACTTCCATGCTCATTTTATGTTCTAGCATAACATTCATAGGATTAATGATACTCTCATTTTGCTTTGAGCAGTTGGAGAATAACAATGGCTAAATCAAAGAATAATTATATCTTTCCAAATGTAATGGCAAACGCCATGAGTAGAATGACACCTAAGCTCCAAATGGAAAGCTCCATGATGTCTATGTTCTTTATGATGATAGGATTAATTCTAACTTGTATATATTCGATGTTCTATCTTGACATCGAACTATGGTTTAAAATAGTTGTGGTAATTAATGGATTCTTTGGAATTATTTTTATGTTCTCCTACCTTGCTTCTACTTTCCAATCCTATAAAACTTATTGTGATGTTCAAGATATGCAAAAAGAACAGGAAATAAATCTTTTAAAAACTACCTTGAAAGGAGGTAATAACCAAAATGCCAAAACAATTAGAAGAAGTTGATTGGGAAAAGGATGAAGAGGAAAGGATTGCCATGGAAAAGGAGCTTGAAACTGAAGAGGAAGAATATCGTGCTAGGAAAATTGCCCCTGCAAGAACTGAAAGAACAGAGCGCATACCTCCTAGGAGAAACCTTCCAGAACTGCCTAAGAAGCCACAGGATAAGACATTTGTCCAGTTCCATATGCCAGCAAGAGAAGGAATTGCCTATAAGGAAACTGGAGAGCCAGTTGGAGAAGATTATCTCTCCTTATTTGCTGAGATCCTAGAGCGCCTAGAGAGAATTGAAACTAAAATGGGTTCGATTTAACCATGAAACAGCAAAAAGAAGTGAAAAAGCCAAAGAAAATAAATAGAAGAGTCCTTACAGAGTTTATTATACTTTGTCCTTCCTTGATAATGGGTATAACGAATGATATATTTGTTAAAGCTATCGTTCTAATCTTCCAGGCCGTTCTTATCGCTCAATTTGTAGACAAATACTACGAGTTTGAATAAAATGATAAGAAGAAGCTTTATAGGACCACAGAGAAAGATAATATCTTTTGAGATAAATGGAAAAATAATCCATTATTTTGACGATATGTGGAAAGAAGGTATACAGATAATGCCTTTAGACAAAGAAGTAATCAAAAGACTAGCCAACTCTAGAAGCCGAACTATCAAACAAACCGCTGCGTTAATCGTTTTAACGAACAGTAATAGAGAAACCATGAAAGAATACAAAAAAGCCAAAACTGAAGAGGATTTGCTTGAGATAGTGCGAAAGGATTGCAAGAGACAGGGCTTGCTGGAGGTAAAGTAATGCCCTGGCTAGATACAATCATTCTTATAGTTGTTGCAGCCCTAGGTTTAATGATACTTTATCGCGCGCTGCATGAACCAATAGATTTGATTATAAGTCTCCTTGGAAGATTCTTTCACAGTGTAACAGATTCTGCAGTTCAAAGCAATGGAGTAACAAAGATAACCTATGGAAGCTGAAATTGATAGGCTACGCAGAGAGAATGAATGGTATAAGAAGAAATATGGCAACTACTTCGAGAAGTGTGGATTGCACAACTGGAGAAACTTATTCCGTAAGCCGAATATCTATGAATGGACTGTTCTAATTCTTCTAATCCTCACTTATATAGCCGCATATGCTTATTTCTTAGATATCAAAACCTGTAGAGAGTTCATTAAGAATAATACTTTCAATTTGCAGCCTCAAAACTATTCATATCCTATAATTTACAACTGGACAGAGATAAACTCTTCCTTAATCAATGCCGAAACATAACATACCAATTCAATATCTATTCTTATATCGTAGGATTAAAGAGACAGCTAAGCATAGAAGATTTATTCCTTGGGAGGAATATATTTCTGTATTAAAGAGAACCCTATTTAGATATAAACATTGCTACTATAAACAAATAACAAAAGAAATGTGTGATTATGGTTTGATACACCGAGTGAATAAACACTTAATAGAAATAACTGGAGCTAACTCTCACTTTATATTAAAGAAATATGACCGAGAGTTGTAATCTCGGTCTATTATAAAAAATAAAATAAAATCTTTTAACTCTAATAAAGCCCGTAGTCCTTAGCTACACTAAAGAACAAACCTACAGATATCAACAGTAAGGCTATAGCAAAAAATCCTCCGACTAGAAGAATTACTGTCTGCCCCCAACCTGAGTTAAGGTAATCATCTCCACAATAACTATAACTCACTGTAGTTGTATTGCTTGTTGAACTATTAAGGTTCTTTACATTCTTTAAAGTAAAGCTACCTGTTGTTGAAGTTACAATATAGTCTGTATTTTTAGTCATGTAATCTCCGCTTTGATTATAGTAAATAAACGGCGCTCCATATCCTGCTGCTTCGTAAGCTGGTAAACATTCATTCGGAGCATCTGTTGATTTCCAACCTGTTGCTGCATTAGTTACAGTAAAAACTTTAGAAGTATTAATTGCTCCGCCGGCTAATCGAGCAGGAGCAATATTAACTGTTTCAGAAGATACAGATATTGGAGTTGTTACATTATTTGCCTGAGTAGCAATAGTTCCAATTAGAACGAGACCTACCATTAAAGTTATGAAAGCTAAAACAAGCTTGTGTGTTGCTTCTAACATTTAATTAAACCTCCTCATGGAAATAAAGATATTTAGCAATATATAAAACTGCTAGTTTTATCTTTTCTTCTTCTGATGAGCTTTCTTTTTATGTTGCTTCATTTCCATTTTGAACCTCCTTGAGTATGATTAGTGAATTCTTATTTTATGAGATTTGGCTACTGCATAGCCAATTCCTTTTACATCCTTGAGAGTATACTTTTTATGACCGTACTTCTTTTTAAACTTAGCAGGAATCTTCTTTCCTAGATACTCTGCTTTGACAGCTCTTTCAAGTTTTACAAAGCTTTTTGTTTTTGGCATCTTTACCTCCTTTTACCTATAAATGAAATATTGCCCTTAGTTTTCCTATGTTCTTTCTCCAAGTGTCCTTTAAGCCATGTAACATATTTCTTGCTGCCTCTAATTTTTATTTCCATTAAAACTTTAGATTGTTTCCATCCTCCCTTGTGGTTAGTATAGTATGCTTCTTCTTGCTTAGGATTCTAGTATTCGCAGGATTCTCTGCAAATACACTAGGCGCTAGAAGAATATTATCTACACCTATTCCAGTCATATCAAGCTTATCATTCTTGAATAGGAATGGAGTTCTAAGAATATTAGTTGCATCGCTGAGTATCTTTCTTTCTCTATGGATTCTTTGCATACGAGAATTATCTGCTGCTCCTTTGTTCTGAATAGCCATAGTTCTCTCAAGCATCAATCTAGTATTCGGAGAGAGATAATTGTTCTTCATTTGGTTTGCCAGCATCATTCTTCTCTTTCTTTCATAATAATCTCCAATAACTGCCTTAGGTTCTGTATTCATTATTGATTTCTGCTTCTCTAATTGCTGCAATCGAGATAGCTTCTGCATTTCCATAGGAGATAGTTGCTTCTTTTTTTTAAGAATTTGAAGAGCAAATAGCTGTTTTAATCCGCTAGATTTGATAACTTCTTTCCTGGAGATTATCTTTCCTTTCTTATTTCTACGAACAACAGTTCCAATAGGCCCTTTCTTTATTTTAGTTTGTAAAGAATATTTATCGCTCTTTATAAATTTCTTAGCTGAAGTTGGTAAAATTCTATTTAGAAAACTCTTTCCTCTGCTTTCTTTTTTAATAGGTGTGGTTGCCTCTATAGGCTGCTGATTTATATTTGTCTCAACCATTTATTTCTTCAACAGGCTTGCTGTTGCTCCTATTAAAGCTAAACCCATTGTTGCTCCAATGGCTGTATTAACTAAAGGCTGAACTTTAAAGTTCCTTTTCTTTCTACCTATCTTTCCACCCATGAAGTTTATTTTTTTATTCATATTTGTTTTAACCTCCTGTAATATTTAAATTTAGTTTATCCTGTTTGTTTGAACCACCATCTTACAATGGCCATTCCACAATACAAGAATGATATAAAGAATCCTAAGACTAAAACAATTCCTCCACCGAAGATAGATCCAATAGCTATTGTATAGAAAGCAATCCAGAACACACAGAACATCCAGCTGGCTCTGCATATAAAAAGAATCAATAATAAAATTGCAGCCATTCCAAAACAAGCTAGAGCTGCACCTCCAAATACATTCTCAACCAATATGGGCCAGAGATTTAGAATTGCATCAACTGCCATTATTCAGTCCCCCTAACATAATCTACTATCATCATTAAGAAAGGAATCGTAAGAGGAACACAGATTAGGGAAGAAACTATCGTAGAAGAGGAACCTAACGATCCAATAAGCTGGCTATTAAGAAATCCCCAGAAGTTAATAATTGATCCAACAAAAGTAATCATAAATACTGCAAGACTGGCATAAAGAACATAAACATTTGTAAAAGTAAATGCTCCGCCACTCATTCCGCTAATCGCTGTAGTAGCCACTAAAATTCCAATAGCCCCAACCAAAGCAAGATAAAATGGACTGCTAAATAGTGATGCTGGATTAAGAACTAAACTAGTTAGTGTGTTATTTGCAAAGGTAGTTCCCCCAAATAAGAACATAGCTAAATCTAAAGCAACAACTACCATCAAAGCATAGATTATTCTACCCATTATCCAGTTTGCCTCCTGAAGTTATCTATTGTAAATCCGATTAATAAGGCTGTTGTAATCATAAACACTCCATACTGAGCCATCCATGGACCAGCTGAAGCAACAGCAGTCGTTATGGTAAAGAATCCGCCAACACTAGCAAAGAAACAAACTACTGGTATAAGAACAGCCAACATTCCTGGACTAGATAAATCAATTCCTGTAAAGTAAATGAATACTCCAGCAATTATTGTAGCTATGATAAAGAACCACATTATCCTCGAGAAACTAGACTGCATACCCTCTCCAAATTCAGGAAGAGTTACTAAATCTCCGAAGATAGTTCCAATATTATTCCATGAAGATATACTTCCATTCTCAACTATCCATGAAACCGTAGCTACTTTAGTTAATTCAGTTGTATCTATCGTATCAAGATATAATCTACCTTGAAGATTCTGTCTATTAACTGCGGTGTAAGTTATAGGCACGAAACAATAAGAGGCATTTGTTATCCCTGAAGCTGTCGCCAAAACCTGAGAAGTATTAGTATTGTTTACTATGTCTAATCGGCAATTCTCCAGATTATTTTGTAGAGACAGGGCTGTAGCATTAAATTTCCTACTACCTGGGGAGATTATTCCGGGGCCTGGGAGAATCCAATAAGTTATACCTTGAAACTGATCTGTGTATGTATTTGAACTTCCATTCGTCCCATTAACTCCGCCGTTTCTAACCATAACTTGTTTGTAAAGATTAATTCCAGTTGGATTTAGAGTAGCAACTTCAGTATTATACCCATCTTTAGAGAAAGTAAATCTATGTTGGAAGTTTCCATTGATAAAGAAAGCTATTAAACCCGCGCTGTCAGTTAATCCCGATCCTATTTGTGTGAAAGTAATTCCATCTATCTTCTCAGCAGTTACTAATACGCCAGGGATATTTTGTCCTGAAAACTCTACGGTATTAAGTGTCATCGTAAACCCATCCGTTATAGATAATAGATAGAGTATCTGATCTGTTGTTGTATTTGATAACAATCTAGCAATTGCAGCATAAGTTCTTGAAGGATATTGAGTCCCATAGTAATACCTAAGCGATGTATCTAGCTTAATCATTTCTGAACCTGGAGAGAAACAGAAGGTATAGTTTGATTTTGCAATAGGACTTATAAAGTTATAAGTTTTCTTTAGAGTTCCTCCACCAGAAGCTATCCAATAACTAAATGATCCTTGAGTAAGACTTCCATTTGTATAAATAAGAGTTGTTTCATCCATAAAGGTATAATTAATATAGGGGACATTGTTTGAAGCATCGCAGATAGTAAAGTTAATTGGACTAACCGTTTGGTTTGTTAGGGTTGTGTTATATTGGTATTGTGGATCACTATTTGAGTTTATATCCCAGTAGAAACTATAATTAGTTGGTTGTGTAACCAAATTAACATCCTTCTCAACATAGTAGATTGCTTCACTACCAGAGGTAGTAGCTGTAGTGTCATAGCTAGTTCCATTGTAGATTAATTTAACAATCGGAGCATTATAAGTATTGTTATCGTAAGTTAAGTTATAAGTATAGTTTGTCCTCGCTGTTTCATATGCAGGATTCTCGAAGGTTTGTCCGTTTAGAATGATTGGAGATAATAAGAATGTTGTAGAGTTACTTCCTATATTTGAAAATGAATCATTTGCATAGTAAGTTACGGTGTGCCAACCAGCATTAAAGTTTATTGTTGCATTATCTCCACAAGTAATAGAAGTTGTTGCCCCGCCGTCATAATTATACCAACAACTATCTAAGGTAGGACTTGATTCTGTAGCATTAATAGTTATTGCTATTGGAACAGAATTTGTAAACATAATTAATCTTGTATCGTTTGCAGGATAGATTATATTAACTATTGGACCAGTAGATCCGATAGTTATGGTTCTATTCGCTGCTGCATAATCACAGAAAGAACTTGTTGCATTGAATCCACATCCATAAACATTCCAATCGTAAGTTCCGTCTGTAAGTGTAGCTGGAATGGAAACATTAACCTCTGAAGTTCCACTAATTATTGTTAGAGGAGATTGGTAGAACAAACTAGAATCTGTCTGATTCCAAACAAATAAAGTAGCATTTGAAACTTCATAAGCAAATAGACTTGCAGGATATACACTAGCATTGAAACTATTTGTTACTTGGTTTGTTGCGTAACCATTGTTAGGAGATAGGAGCGTAACCGTTATAGGTTGCAATAAAGTTTCTAATCCAAAGGAATATTCAGGATAATTAAGTTCGGTTGTTGTTGAAGTATAATTGCCTGTTCCGATAGTTAGTGTTGTGCTGTCATTAAGATATTCAAACTCATAGAACATTTTTATCCTTCCTCCGGAACCCTGAGCGCCGCTAGTAGATTTGCAATAATTACCACTCCCATCATTACCTCCGCCATTTCCTTCACTAATTATTAAAGTAGAAGTATTAACATTAATATATTCAGAAGCAATTAAAATAGTTCCTCCAGAACCGCCCCCGCCTCCACCTGCGCACAATACAGCCGCGGTATCTGTTTTTGAACCCGCTCCGCCGTTTCCTCCCTTTTCTGTAATTACTCCAGAAACTAAAGTTTTTTGTGAGTTAAAAATTAATTTTCCAGATCCAGAACCGCCCGCGCCTCCAGAGGCGTATTCTGAAATATCTGTTGGAGCGTGTGCGCCTCCCCCTCCGCCACCGCTTCCTGAATATCCTAATAAATCAATTTGACTTCCAACCGCGCCTCCCCCGATTCCCCCATTAGCAGTAGTTCCTCCACAAAAACCACAAGAAGTAGAATCGCTAGTTCCTCCCGCAATATTTGCTCCACCTCCACCCCCGCCGGAAGCAGCGCCATATCCTCCAGTAGTTTTATGGATTGCATTTCCTCCCCCACCGGCGCTAAGTCCCGTTCCTCCATCTCCCCCATCAGCACTAGTTCCAACATCTCCGGGGCCTGCCTCTCCACCAACTCCTCCAGCATTAATATTAAGCCCACTTATAGTTCCCGCTATATTATTAATGGTAGAAGTAATATTAAGATATCCGGTTGCGTTTGTAGAAAGAGTTGCTCCGCTCGCAACGGTTACATAATCATATACCATCTCTCCCCCCCTAGCTACGGTTCCAGTTGAGATATTAAGAACCGTAAAACTATCTAAACTACTCTGCGAAGTTGCTAAAGCATTTTCATAATACATAAATATTGAATTATTATTTTGCATCTTTAACATAACTCTTGCTTCTGAAGAGTTATAGCTATCAATATAATATGGAATCTCTAAGGTTTCTAATCCATTAACAAATCTAATATCTGAATAGTCTGAATTCATATTCGTTTTTTTAGGGACAATAACATAAATAGATTGATTAACTGCAATAGTTCCTGTAAAAGTTATTTGTTGTTTTCTATTCCAGTTAGAATTCCACCATGCAAAGCCAGTTAAACTTCTTCCAAGAACCGCCGGAACGAAATCTAATTGTTCACTTACCGATTTATGTGCAACAACTTTAAAATAATATTCTCCCGACGGAAGAGAACTCCCGTCGTAAGATTTGTAAACATCTTTACTTCTAATCTCTTGATAAGTTCCGTTAAGTATATCTGTGCAAGAAGAATAGTTTACTCCATCTATTTCTGTTTGGCAAGATTCATATGTGCAATTACCCGGACAGGTATAACCATAAGTTGGAACATCTACAGTATAATTCTCACTTTGTAATAATAGAACATCTGGAGAATAAGTATCTGTTACATAACTTAAACTTCCACCAACTAATTTTCTAAATGTAACATCATTGAGAACATCTGTCTTAGTAGCGTAGGTTGTTACTTTCAAAGTGGCATAGCAATCTATTAAACATTGGGGGCTTATATCTACCATTTCTATATCTGCGAGAGTGCTTCCTAGTCCATACCAATCTGTAATAGTTGCAGTTTTATATTGAGGTAATACTCCTTCTGGATTGCTTTGATAGGAAGTAACTGAAAGAATCGCCGAGCTGAAGCTGGCTGAAAGAAATATACTTACAAATATTGCTAGAGCAAGTGTTCCTTTCTTCATGGTGTATTTTAATAAGATGCTGATTCCGAATAAGCATCTGTTGAACCTCCTCCAAACATACTTTCTGCTCTATTGGAAAGAACTACTGAGATTCCTCCAATAAGAAATACGAGAAGAATATATGGGAGATATAATTTGATTACCATGCAGCCAATAGGAGAACCACTTGCTCCGCCATTAAGCGTTGCATTAAAACTCCATTGAGAGTCTACATTACCACCAAAAATATATCCTTGGCAGTTTAGGCTATCTGATTGCTGAGCCATATTTATTATCTGAGTTATAGGACTTATAAAAGCAATCATAACTATTAGGCCCATGATAAAGAACATTAATCCCATGAGGATATTTCCTTTCTTGTTCATCTTATAAAATACCTCCTTTCATATTAGATTCCGACCAGGCAGGGAAGAGAGAATGTCTGCCTGGAAGGAAGTCCAAAAGCGGTTTAAGGACAATCATAAGAACGCAACTCCTGCTTTCTTGGCGCGTTGTATTTCAAATACTTCTGATCTTGAG
>Ga0315284_10002817_pt1 | contig 24785 bp, 19 predicted proteins | sample YL17G09_16_MG_FD_203696 | JGI IMG/M metagenome (GOLD analysis project Ga0315284, IMG submission 203696) | Sediment microbial communities from Yellowstone Lake, YNP, Wyoming, USA - YL17G09_16 | ecosystem: Environmental > Aquatic > Freshwater > Lake > Sediment | place: USA: Wyoming | collected...
CTACCCGGGGGCGTTATGGTCTCAGTTCCTACGGATGCGGTCGAATCGATTCATATCCCACCCGGGGAATCCGAACTGGTCGCCGAGGGATTCGAAAACGATGACGCACTCGCTGGTTTTTTCGCAGCGGCAACGCATCCCCAGCTGGTCTTCGATACCGATCACGCGGCGAGTGGTCGCCGCTCTTTGAGGGTTTCCGCGGACCGGCAACCGTTGGTCATCCAGTGTCCTTTGCCGCTCGACGCAGCAAGAGTCCAGTTTTGGTTTCAGGTGGAGCGTTTGCTTCCATCAATGACTCGCACGCAGATGACATTCGAGTTCGAGTCTTCACCAATTTCCGAAACATTCGAAATCGAATACGACGGGTCGCGACTGTCGGTTGCAAATCGACAGTCGCGTCCCGCAGCATGGACGACTCAGTCCGTTGAACTTCGTTCCGGTTGGCACCAATTGACGGCTGTCCTCACCCCGCAACGACTGTTGTGCTTCGTCGATGAATCTCTTTTGGCCTCGGGTCCGGGATTTAACATACCCTTGCGCTCATTACGATTGATTTCGCAAACCGGTATGCAAATGGACGACTTGCTGATCAGTCGATTGGGAACGTATGAGCCATTGTCCCCCACACGCCCCGCTATGGCAAACGATCTGATCTTGAAGCACGATGGCGACGAGTACTATGGTCGAATACAACGGATTTCCATGAACGGAGTTACCATTCATGGAATCGCAGAGCCCGCGACCGTGCCATGGTCCCAGGTCAAGGCCATCCGCTTTCATTCCTCGAGCCGCGTCGTCGCGGCCCCCGCTCAACGACCCGAAGGGCTCGTAGCTCAAATCGAATACCAGCCGATCGTTGATCGCCCTCAGCTTCGTCAGGACAGACTGACGGCGACAATCACAGCGACCGAGGTCAATCATTTGATCGTTTCACATCCTTGGCTCGGCGAATTCTCGATCGCTTGGCGAGACATCAAAAGGATCCTGCCCTTGTTTGCAGGCCGAACGCTGGTTCTCGATGCGCGACGTTTTCATCTGGGCGATTCCATTCAAGCTAACTTTCAACGCCCACTCCCTGACGGTCATGAGTGGCACGGTGAATTTCATCTGGAGCAGATTCCCCAAGGGGAAGTCTTTCTCACACTGGAGGCGATCGATCTGGAACCGTGTGGCCCCGAAACACCACCGGGAAGTCCGTTTCTCAAGGAACTCCGTCGCGGACGATTGCTGACGGAGATTATTGTCAACAATCAGCCTGCCGGAGATTTGAATCGGTACATTCGTTTTCGCGCTTCATTCGACAAACCAGAGCGGATCCGTTGTCCGATTCTTCCATCGGTCCTGAAGGTCGGGGCCAACACGATCCGGATTAATCAAATTCCGCTAAAAGAGAACGGCACAGACTTTGACGATTTCGAGTTCTCCAATCTGAGGCTGGAATTGATCAACCCGCATGCACCGTAACGGCAGGCCGACCCAATGCAACGTCAATTTTCATAGGAATAATTTCATGCGTTCTTCAACGATCACACGCATTTTGGCCCTCCCGACACTCATGGTCTGGACAGCAATGGGTTGCCCCTCGGGTTGGGGGGCGGAGCCAGAAAAACCAACCCCCATCAAGGCGTTACTCGTCACGGGCGGATGCTGTCATGATTATGGGCGTCAGAAAGAGATACTCAAGCAGGGGTTGGAACAGCGTGCCCATGTCACGATCGTCCTTGCGCATATGATGGACACGACGGATGCCGCTCGATTGCCAATGTACGAACGATCCAATTGGGCGGATGGCTACGATGTTGTGATCCACGACGAATGCTCCGCCAACGTCAAGGAGATGCCCTTCGTTCAAAACATTCTGAACGCGCACAGAAATGGTGTTGCTGCTGTTAACCTGCATTGCGCAATGCATTGTTATCGAGTCGAAACGGACGATTGGTTCCAGTTTGTTGGCATCCATTCAACAACACATGGCCCCCAAAGACCGATCGAAGTCACATACGTTCATCGCGATCATCCCGTGTCCCGGGGATTAGAAAACTGGACGACCGTCAACGAAGAGTTGTACAACAATGTCCGCCTGTTCGAGACATCGGTTCCACTCGCTCGGGGGCGACAGGACACCGGGGGCAAGATCGATGATTTTGTGGTGACGTGGACAACCCAGTACGGCAAATCTCGAGTCTTCAGCACGACTCTGGGACACAACACCGAGACGGTGGCGGACGCTCGTTATCTGGATCTCGTGGCACGTGGGCTCCTTTGGTCTGTTGGCAAGCTGACCGATGACGGCAAGCCTCGTCCCGGGTATGGTGGGACGGGTCTCCTGCCCATCATCGTCGATCAATTGAAACCACAGACCGAAGAGAACGAAGTCAAGAATTAGCACGTCGCGGTTGCCCTGACCGCCGTCGGATTTAGCCTGTAAGGACATGCTAGGCACTGTGTCGGGTGGTGTCAGGATTGGTGGGAAGCCAATTTCGGGAAAGACCTGGTAACGAACCCGACAGACCCCACGAAAGGTTCGCAACGCGTACTGCGCAGCGGCGACCGGACCGACTTCTGTCTCTTCATGCCGCTTGTCGTACCGTTTTCATGACGCTCCCGGCATCGGTTTCCATGTCGGGAGGACTCCATAGTTTCCTTGACCCTTGCTGATTCCGCGGAGTCCGCGGAGTCCGCTTCGATTTCACCGATTTCATTTCACTTTTTTCCTGTCTTCACGGCGCGAATCGTGGGGGTCATGGAAGCGTGGTTAGGCCACTGATTTTCTAAAGCGATGTTGTCTCAGCGACCACAATCTGAACGCCACTGATTTCAGAAAAAACGGGGCCTTCCGCCTGCAAAAATTGAGAACGTCATCCATCTGCCGCCAATGGGACCTCGTTTTACATCGACTGCTCTTCCGGCCGGCCGTGGAATGAACGCTACGATTTTTTTGAGGGGTCATTTGCGCGTCTTTCGCTGTGTCAAACACAGACTCTCCAACGTTTCGTGGACGATCGCCATTCACGGTTTAGCCCATTCCACGGCGAGTTGAGTGATGACATCGACTGCCGCCTGCATTTCTTCGAGGCTGGTCCATTCTAGGGGTGAGTGAGGATTGTGTTCTCCGGTCGAAAGATTCGGGGTTGGCAGACCCTTGGCGGTGAGGAGGGAGCCATCGGTGCCGCCGCGAATAATGGTCAACTTTGGTTTGCGGCCGAGTGAGTGCATGGCCTCGACCGCTTTTGAGATCGCTCGAGGCTCAGAGATCAGGCCCTCACGCATGTTGCGGTATTGGTGCCGGATCTCGATCAAAATTTCGGCGTGCGGATGTTCCGTTCGCAATGTCGCGGCGAGGCTTTCCAGCAGTTGTGCCTGTTCCTGAAGTTTGTCCGTTTCAAAATCTCGCAGGATCACTCGCGCCGAAGCTTCCGCGACGCTTCCTTCGATGTGATACGGATGAATAAAACCGTCGCGGCCGTCCGTGGTCTCCGGGCTGAGTCGTGCGGTCGGAAGTCGCGACAGCAACGTACTGAGGATGCGGATCGCGTTGACCATCGCGCCTTTGCCCACAGAGGGATGCGTATTGATCCCCTTGACCGTGACCTTGGCTCCGTCCGCTGAAAACGTCTCGGAATCAATTTCGTCCCGTCCTGCCCCGTCCAGAGTATAGGCAACCTGTGCCCCCAGTTTCTTCAGGTCGATTTTGTCCGTACCGCGTCCGATCTCTTCATCACAGGTAAAGCAGATCCGCACCGGGCCATGCTGCAATTCACGACCTCGGCGCATCAATTCGGCAGCCGCCGACATGATCACGGCGACCCCGGACTTGTCATCCGATCCCAGCAGTGTCGTACCGTCTGTCGTGATAACCGTCTGACCAATGCATTGCATCAAGTCGGGGTTCTCGGCGACTCGCAACACTTTGGACGGATCGCGCGAAAGAATAATGTCGCCTCCCTGATAGTTCTCGTGCAGCAGCGGCTGGACGTTCGTCGAGGAGTATTCGGGGGAGGTATCGACGTGTGCGACAAAGGCAATGACTGGCGTCGGATTGTTGGCGATCGCGTTCACTTGAGCCGTGGAAGTGATGGCCCCGTCATTCGGTCGGACGTGGTGCGATTCTGCATCCCAGAGCGTGGCCGGAACGGTCGCCATCACAATCCCAAACTCATCGCAGGTGACGTCGGACAACCCGAGCGCGCGACACTCGTCCGCCAGCATTCGACTGAGTATCAATTGCTTTGCCGTACTGGGGTAGGTGGAACTGGTCTCGTCCGATTGAGTATCAATCTTCACGTAACGCAAGAAGCGGTTGAGCAGGGTCGACATGATTGCGGACTGGTCCTAGCTTGAGGCAACGAATGGGAGTGTGGGTGTTCTAGGATAATCGTTACAGAATGATTTGGGGCGACTGTTGGTGTTGGGGACATCTCACTGGGCCGAAATCAACACATCGGTCTGGGACTGCGTGGGCCATACGCCGCACGCCGATTGCCGTCAAACGAGTCGACCTCCACCGCATCGGGTGCACCTCTGTGAGGTATAGCCCTCCGCGCGCAACAGAGGAAGCGCGTAGCGGATAGAACTATGCCATCGTCCATTTCAGCGACTTCCCATCAATGGTTGCATTTGCTTTCAACAACGTATCAAGGGTCCCTTCAAGCGGAGGACTTTGCCTGTCGATTTCCGGTAGCAGAAAACCGAATATCCGTCGGTCCTCGTCGGACTTGATGACGTAACAATTCGCCATGGTTTGTGAATCAAGAGCGCGCGACCAAGCCTGTCTTATAGGGCAGATTCCGCGTCATTTGACGATCTCGTGAGTCGCCGTCTTCCCGTACTTTTGTTGCGTTCGCTGCGGATGAACGCGTTGTCGATCCCCGCCCCTTTTTTCGTGGTTCTTCCTGATCTTAGCCATTTTTTTGGCTCTCTGGTCAATCCCGCAGTGGCCTGCGCGTTTTGCCGCATCGGGGAAGAGACGTGGCGAATCCGTGTTGTCTCTCCCGCGGGCCTGCGTCACGCGGCAAGGGATCGGGTTCTTTCCGAGTGCTCTCTTGGAAGAGAAGCAAGAGGCCGCACAAAGCGTTGCAACAATCGATCAGACGCCACCGGTTTTCTACCAGCGATCACCACCGATCCGCGTTCGGTGGTGATCGCTCCGCGCAAGCGGAGCTTCGTGTTGTCTGCTTGGACAATCGTCCACCAGATCGACGGCCGACGTAGATCACACTTGGCGGCAAACCCGCAAGGGCCGTCCGAGGGAAATTGCCAGACTCCTTGACGATCCAGCATCCTTATGTGCGTCCCTTCCACAAGCGGTCGGGGGAGACATCCGTCAGAAAACGAAAGCAAATCACGCGGCGGACGGGTCAACGCAGACGCCGTTTCGGCGATCAGCAGATTGTCACACCCGCCCAACCCCTCTTGGTAAAGTCCCACGATCCCTGTTAATCCGTTGGCACAGAGGCGGAGTCGATCAAGAATCTGGGACACGGTCTCCTCGACGTCGAGGCGTGGCCGGGTCCACGAAATCTCGATCGTCGGGAGTCATTGCACGGAGGTTACTTATCGGATCTCACGGACGACAAGTCCCATCGAGCGGACTGATAGTCGAACTGCTCCAGCAAGTCGAGTGTTTCGGACAGATACGGAAACCGCATCTCGTCCAGATTTTCCTTGAGATACATTTGGGAAAAGAAGGCATCGTGATCTTTGAGCCGGCGGACGCCGTGACCGGTCAACAGATCGAGTTGACGATTGTTTGCAGTGATTAAGGCGTCGATCGCATCGCGGCGCGGAGCAATCTCCTCGCTGATTGCTTTTTCGAACCACTCTTCGGTGAGTTGGCTCGGCTTGTCGACGATCCGTTGCACTCGTTGGATTTTCTTCAGCATATGCTCGGTCAACTTGCGAACGCGTGGATGAGCGCCGATGGCCACATGTTCTAATTCGTGCTTTGCCAGCGAGGAATCCCAAACGAGGGGTGTATCGAACTTCATCGGCAATCGAATTCGATGCCGCATCGGCATCTCGATCTCGGTGAATTGGGGGACAATCGTGACTGCGTAGGTGTTCTTTACCGGACGAACCTTGTACTCGTAAAGGAAGCGGTGATGCAGTTGAAAATCATAGATCGTCCAGCCCGCGAATTCTTGCGCCTGCTTCTCGGGATCATAAAACTCAATCTCTGTCCGCCCCCCTTCGAAAGCCGGTTTGATCCAAGCGGGAGGTGCTGCAGACGCGGGTTTGTCAGACCGTTCCGCAGCAACACACCTGCCTGCCAGAACCATTGAAGAGATCGTCAGGCAGATAGCAAACGAAAGCAAACGAGACTTTGTCACGAGTGAATTCCTGAAGCAGGTGGACCGTAACGGAGACGCAAAGTTTGCCCGGGACCGGATTCCCTCCCTAACGCCAATCGAAAATCCCGAGACCTCCAGAACGCAGAGAGTCCTCTAATCGACATCACCCAACGTCGTTTTTTTTCTCAAGAGATGATGATAGTGCTGAGCGAAGCGGTGTGATTCATCACGAACGTACTGCAAAAGCCGCAGCGCGAACGAATGTTTACTGAGCAACCGTGGTTCGGACTCGCCCGGCAAGAAAAGGGCCTCTTCGCGTTTCGCCAGAGAGCAAACCAAAGGGGGCTTGGCCCCGATACTGTCGAGGGCCGCCATCGCGGCGCTCAGTTGCCCCTGCCCCCCATCGATCAACAGGATATCGGGGAACGCTCCCCCCTCCTGTTGCAGGCGACGAAAGTGGCGACTGACAACCTCCCGCATGGACGCAAAGTCATCCACTCCGTCCACAGATCGAATCTTGAAGCGTTTGTAGCCATGCTTGAACGGAAGACCATCAATGAACTGAACGCAACTGGCAACCGTTTCTCCTCCCTGCAAATGGGCAATGTCCATCCCTTCAATCCGGCGAGGTACCGCCGGCAGATTGAAAATCTTTTTCAATCCGAGAAGCCCTCTGCGCGGATCGATCTGGAATGCCTCGGGCTGTGCGTGGTCCTGCAGATTTCCGCAAAAGTTCAGCGATTCGAGGGATTTGATTTGATCGCGTAGCCTGGCGGCCTTTTCAAATTTCAACTCTGTGGCTGCAGACCGCATTTCTTCGTTTAATTCCCGAAAGAGTCTGTTCCTTTTCCCTTCGAGGAACAGACGCAGCCGACGGATATCCCGTCGATAGTCTTCCTTGGAAATTCTCAAATTACAGGGTGCCGTACATTGGTTGAGACTCGCTAAAAGGCAAGGCCGAAACCATCTCCAGCGTTCTTCCGCTTCCTTGATATTGAGTGAACAATTGCGAAAGCGAAAGACTCGTTGAAGGACGACGATTGCCCCGCGAAGTTGTCTCGAATTCAGAAATGGGCCATACAGCTTTGTTCCTCGGGAACGAGGCTTCCGCGTGAACTCAACACGCGGAAACTCTTCTCGCACGAAGATTTCCAAATACGGAAACGTCTTATCATCTTTGAGCGCCGTATTGAATCGCGGCTGGATGTCTTTGATCAGCCTCGCCTCGAGCAACAAGGCATCAATTTCACTCTCTGTGGGAATAAAATCGACATCGCAGATCTCGGCGACAAGATTCGCCGTCCGGAAATCCACTGCGGCCGGCTTTGTGAAATAGCTCGACACGCGGCTTTTCAAATTGACCGCTTTGCCAACGTAGATCACTCTTCCCACAGAGTCTTTCATCAAATAGACGCCCGATGTTGAAGGAAAGGTTTTCACTTTTTCACGGGGCGCAAGTGCTTTCGAAGCAGCGACTGCCGATTGAAATTCTTCCGGTGTGGTGGACATTATCGCGTCGCCTGAGTGTGTGACGGTCTCATAAAAACACCCTCGTGATCTGATCGTCAGCCCAGGACTCTGATGCGGAGATTGAGGACACCTCATCAGGCCCAATCTGGGCACCCGTCGCCATGTGCAATATGTCAAAATCTTTAGGAAGAACGTCCGTCATTACGATAACGTCTGCAGGTGTCGGGCGACCCAATACGTTTGTCTGTCTAGGCGATTGAGCGTGTTCTACAAAACCGTAGCCCCAAGGATTCCGGCACGATGGAAACGTCCTCGGTTGGGGCTTCGCCGTTTCAACAACGGAAAGGGGTCAACGTCGGAATGCTCTAATACGGCCAGACGATGGAGACACGATCAATAAAAACACGATCTCGGCTCAGTGGCTGTCCGAAACCAAAGGGCTTGTTTTCACGACCCCACGGCCATGACTTTGGGGATCCATGGGATGATCACTATCAACAGACAATTCAACGTCAAGGCCGTGAAACATAGGGCCATACTCTGAGTCCATGGGGCCCGACGCCCCTCCCTCGGACTCCCTCTCAGTTCCCCGGATCCGGATCGATCGCATCGGTATTTCTATCCTTGGCATCAGTCGTCTGGTCCGCCTCTGTCAATTGTTCCAGTTTTTTGAGTGCAACCCGTCTCGCTTTGGCAAACGCTTCCTGATCAGACGTTTTTCGGGACCTCGCGAAATTCGTCAACGCTTTGGCTTCTCGCTGAAGACTCTCGTAGGTCACGATCATTCGATCGATGAATTCTCCATCCTCGTCTGAAAGGTGTGTTTCCCGCAATTTACGAAGCGGCGTCTTGACGGCGTCGATGCCATTGATGGTGCCCATCATTAAATCTTCAACCTTCTTGGCATCATAGGTTTTTGTGGAGAAAGCATCGGCCGTGACTCCGATAAACCCCAAAGTACTCTGAATGTGTCCGATCCCCAAGACACCCACCGCCTGAAGCAAGGGATTTCCCGTCCCTTCGTTTTCGCTGTCATTCGGCGTTGAAGGAATCGTGTCGACCGGTACCGGACTTCCGGGCGTTTCACTATCGGACTCTTTCGACAGGACGGTCCGCACGGTCCAAGAACTCACATAAAACAATCCACAAACAATCACGAGACACGAGATACGAGACAACGCGGCAGACATTCATTTATTCCTTTCTACAAAGCCAAAAGATCACTCGACGGGCAATCACAAATGATAGTCTTGTCATTCAAATCGACCAAGAGGGGATTCCGAAACACCCGTTCCCCGAGGCCGCGTTTCGCAACGAGTGTGCGACCGCTCATCGAAACAGCAACACACTAACGTCGACAGACCTGCAAAATTGCGTCACGATCCTTGATCGCCCCAAAAAAGCCAACGGGACGCATTCCTGAAGAAATGCGTCCCGTCTGAGGCACAAACTAAGGCGGAGTCATCGAACTACGTTGCAGCTCCGCGAGACAGGGAAGATCGACTCAAGGGAGCCGATTCAGGAATTGGTGTCGGCGACACGCCCGATGGGGGAGCCATTTGCGGTACACCACAATTCCCGGAAGCACAACCACCCGTTGCACAATCACCGGTTGAGCATCCCGACGAACATGGAGAAGCCGGGCAAACCGTCTGAGGAACCAATTTACAGACCTCGTAGGCCTCCACTCGTGGCACACAACGAGTCACCATTCGAGTGCAAGGAACCTGCTCTTCGCGAGCCACACAACGAGCAACACGATGAGTTACCGTAAATGGCTCGCGGCGGCAAACCGTATAAGGAACACGGCAGGTCTTGTTTTCCATTACGGTTCGACAAGTCTGCACCGGAACGCGGCGCGTGCATTTTTCCGCGACCTGTCGGCAGACTTGATAAGGAATGCGTTGCGTCACCCGCTCGCAGACCATGCGACATGTCCGCACGGGAATTTGCTCGACAATTTCTTCGGAAACCATCCTGCAGACCTGCACGGGAATTTTTGTAACAATCGTTTCGGGGACCTGACGGCAAACCGTCACCGGCACGGTCTGGCGGCAGACTTGTGGTTGATACGTCGTACATGGAATTTGGCGTTCGACGATGTTTGGACACCACGTCGGTCGAAGCGTGTAGAAACCACGCGGCACCATCGCCATTTGCGGACGGCCACATTCGTCACGAACACATCCAGGAAAACAGTAACTTGGATTGTATGCTCGTTGCCATGTCCATCGGCCGCAATCTTCTCGAACAATACGACAGGTGGTTACCGGCCGCATGACGGTATAGCAGCGTTCTTGATTGATCGTCTCGCTCACAGTACGTATGACGGTCCGCCGACATTCGCGTTCAATGGTTTCCGTGACTGGTCGCTGAACGCAACGGCGAACTTCGCGTGTCGACTCTTCCCAAACCGGTTTTTGTACGGTGTAGCAGTTGTCTCGATAGAGGGTCTCTGTGACGGGACGCATCACCGTATAGCATTCTTCGCGATCAGCGGTTTCGATGACCTGCCGTGCCACCTGATATTGTTCTTCGCGGAAAGCTGTTTCCTGAACGGTGCGATAGCAGGTCTGGGCCACGTCTTCGTAGTTGGTGTCGTAGACAGTCCGCGACACCATATACTGCTCCGGCTCCTGAACGTAACTGTAAACCGTCCGCTGACATTGCTGACGTTCCACTCGGCAAGTCGTATAACAGGACACGGGCTCACAGGCTGTCGTCGGACAGCAGTTGTAACTCGCGGCACCGCAATAACGACCCGCCTCAACCGTACCGGGGGTGATAGTAGAAAACATGGCTAACCCGGTAAGCATCCCCACCCATAAGTTTCTCATGAATTGTCTTCCTCTCTTGTGTCAATCGTTCTCTTGATTTGCGTGCGAGCCGTCGCAGAATCCCCCCACCGAACCTGATTTTGAGAAATCCACCGGCGAGTTCGGGGCTTCCTCCGGCCAACTTTCGTCTGACGGGAAGCACTGGAGAAAATCATAAACCGAACCGAGGCAGTTCGCTTTAAAGAAATGACAAAAAAACTCCGAAGTCTGCGTGCAATAATACGTCATCACGGCAAACCCGGAAAATTCATCAGAGTGGAACTCACCCACAAAGACCACACAACCGAGTGCCTCTTGCCGAAAACTCGACGCACCCAACGCAGATGGCACCTTGTTGTTATCCCGTGAGGCAACAGGCCTCGATTGTCAACAGACGATCCGTAAATTCAAAGCGGTTCCTTTTCCGCCTCCAGAGTTGCACCGACCAGCAATCGGAACGGGCAAGTCCAATTCAAAAACCAGTTTTCAACACCTAATTCGGCGTACAAAGATATTACTGAAAAAGACTTGTGATCGGTCACCGACAATAGTCGCCTCTCCAACAACAATCCTTCTGGCCAGAAAAACATCGGCTCCCCGATCGTCGTCTTAGCGAAGACTCGTTCTTGCTTGGCATGAGCCTAGGGAACGCCTCGCAGACAGGTTCTGAGTCCGCGTAAAACGATCTGTCCCCGAGTGGGCTCCATGTCCTCTTGCCGAATTTCCACAGATGATTCATATAGGTACCTCTCGAGCCGGGTCAGAGAGATGAAATTTTCAAGGAAGAAAAAAATGCGTCGTATCGTCATTGTCATTCTGGCCATCATCAGCGCCCGTGGAATGACTGCCAATACGTGTTCTGCAGCCGACTCGACACCTGATCAAAAGCAGGGTGTTAGTGGGTCGCTGGTGATCATTGGCGGATCAGAAAGGTTTGATCAACGGGAATACTGGGAAAGCATCGTCGAGCTTGCCGGAGGCCCGGGGGCACGCATTGCGGTATTTCCGACCGCCAGTGGAGATCCTGTGAAGAAGGGCGGGTGGGTGATTTCCGCCTTGAACAAGGCCGGAGCCGATGCGTTTCTTGTTCCGGTCGCTTGGCGCAAGGTCCCGTTGTCGCCTCAGGAAGCCGTCTCGGATCCTGAGCTTGTCGGGCAGGTCCAAGAGGCGAGCGGCGTCTTTTTGATCGGGGGTGAGCAGGATCGGATCGTGAAAGCGCTCTACACCCTCGAAGGACGATCGACGCCGATGCTTGACGCCATTTGGGACGTTTACCGCAGAGGGGGTGTCATCGCCGGCACCAGTGCAGGTGCCGCTGTCATGAGCCGAGTCATGTATCGCGATGCCGAATCGGTTTTGGGAACACTGTTGCACGGAGTCCACTGGGGAAAGGAGATCGACCGGGGTCTAGGGTTTCTCGACGATGAGTGGTTCGTCGATCAACACTGTCTCGTGAGAGGACGTTTCGCGCGGACCTTGGTAGCGATGCACGATCAGGGATTCAAATATGGAATTGGCGTTGATGAAAATTCTGCCGTCATTGTAAAAAACGGGAAAGACCTGACCGTGATTGGCTACAAGGGGGCACTTGTGATGGATCTCACGCGAGCCGAACACGATCCCGCCCAGCAGCGATTTAATCTCAAAAATGTCCGTCTAACCTATCTTGATCGTGGCGATCGTTTCGACCTGAAGACGCTTCAAGTCACTCCCTCAGATGAAAAACTGGACGACCAAAAGATCGATCCGACGTCGCCCGATTTCCAACCGGATCTTAAACGGCCACTGTTTTTTAATGACGTTCTGGGCAATATGACTGTTGTCGATCTGATGGGTCAGTTGATGGAGAGCATCCATGGCGAGGCAATCGGGTTGGCGTTCGACGGAGCGCAAGCAAGAAAGCAGGCCGTGGATGGTTTTGAGTTCAAATTCACACGCGACGGCGAAAGCGTCGCGTGGTACACAGAGCTTTTCGGAGGCGACGACTATACGGTGTTGAACATTCGTCTGGACATCAATCCGATTCGGATCCTCGGCCCCCTCTACGAGTCTGACAAGTAACAAACCGAAGGCGATCGGATCCGCACTCCAATCCTTGAGAACGCATCGGTTCCCCCTGCCACATGATGTGGACGGATGGGGATGGAGACCGCGTGCTTCGAAGCGACGAAGAGCCGGCGTCAAACCGTGAACCCCGCGACACTAATGAAGTGACTCTCGGAAATGATTCCGAGAGTCACTTCGAATCGGTAACCGGCACCGAAGGGACTGTCGTTTGCCCTTCGGGTAAGGTCGCAGCCACGATGCCGTCCATTGGCGGAAATTTGGTTAGAAGGTCAGAATGGCATCAATACCGAACTGCGTCTGATTGAAGAGTTCCCCGCTGTAATCTGGACCGGTATAGGTTTGATGGTTGCCTTCAGAGAACATATAGCGCACTTCAGGGCGAATGATCAAATTGGCAATCGGCTTGACGTTCACGCCACCGGTCAAAGTTTGATAGGACGTCCCATCGGCTTTGTACCACTCGTAGCGGACACCCGCCTTCGTTTTGGCGTTGATGTCGTAGAAGGCATAGTTGATCAAGCCCGTCGAGTTCCGAGCAACACCGGCACCCGGAGGACCAGGAACGAAGCCAGTCGGAGTCGGATTCGCATTGAAATCGACATTGGCATTTGTTCCAAGAACGTCGAACTGATGTACCGTACTCCACTTCTCGGCCCATTTGCGGGTCAGGATCACGCTGTTAATCGCGCCGTCACCACGCCAGCCAAGGTTTCCATAAATTCCTGCGTAGAGCAACGATGTCTTGTCGTCGATCGTGTAAGTGAAACCGCCGATGGCGCTGTTGCCACCGTCGTACTGGGCAAATCCAGTATCCATGCCCGCCACCCAGCCACCGATGAGCGCTAGTTTGTCGCTGGTCTTGTAGGTCCCCAAGACACCGGTGTGAGTGAATGGCTCACTATTGTAAAACGTCAGTTGACGGCTGAGGAAGAAATTGCCATTCGACGGGATCACTTCGTAGCCGATCGGTGTATAAAAGTGACCGGCCTTCACCGACAGGTTGCCCATCGCTACTTCGGCGTACAACTGAGGCAACGCCCATTCGTAAGCACCATGATTAAAACCGTTGAAATAGTCATATTTCCCTGCATCGACGTTACCAAATGCCTGACCTTCGTTGCCGTCCAGACCGAAAATCACATCTGTGCGGAAACCCCAGTCGAATCCCTTGCTGCCATCAGCGACCTTGCCCGCAAACAGGTACTGTTGGTTCAATCCAAAAAACTTGTATTCCTTCTGACTCACAAACGGTCCGTTACCCGCGAACGCACCGTCGGGTCCGCTCTGGTAGCCAAACTGCGTGAAGCCACCGAAGATCCAGCCCTTATCTTTAAAGCGGTTCCCACCACACTCCGTGTCAAACAGACTGATCGCTGTCCACGGTTCACCGAGTTCGCCACCGAGCAAACCACAACCCATTCCGCAGCCATTGAATAATGCATTGGGGTCGCAGACAGCTGTCGCGGCGGACGGAGTTGTCCCGTCCGGAGAACACTTTCCGTTGTAGTCTTTAAGACGGGTGGCGGCGTCGTCGAACAACTTGTCACAACAGCCACCCCCTTGGATTGTAGGGCTGCCCTGCGTCGGAGCACTGCACGCTGGTTCCGCAACTGCCGAACGAATCGTGCCGAGCAATCCTCCAACACCATACAAGAGTGATAAACCGACCCATAAATTCGTCCAGTGAATTTTCTTTTTTAGGACCATCGTCAACTCCCTTAAAATCATTCCCAATGAAATTCAAATTTTCAAACGGGCGCATGCGCAGGGCAAATCAAAACGCTAACCTACCACGTCTTAAAAAAACCTTTACACTAATTCGCCTTGGGATTTATTTCGGCTCTTTTCCAGATCGAATCCGCTCCTTTGAATCGACCTCGAACACAACCGTTTCAGTATTCGGCATCCTGATTATCAAAAGTGTCTACCTAATCATTGCAATCAGATATCCGAGGCCATTCGAAATAGACTACTGGTCAGCGTCCTAACTCGTTTTGCTGATTTGGATTCTGGTTGAATGGCGGTAACAGACAATCTCGCTTGCAGGGACGACCACAAGGGTCTAGACTGATCCTCAAGCGACACGTTGTCCGACCGACATCACGGATCGGTCTTCGGGATTCCACGAGCAGCAGTCTCGTCGTGGAGATTTCACACATTTCTGGCAGGTATGCGGATCATGAAACAAGGCATTCATCCCGACTATCAAATGGTCGTGTTCCAAGACACCTCGACTGGGGCGCAGTTTTTGGCTGGTTCAACAATCAGAACAACCAAATCCTGTGTCCTCGATGGCACGACCTATCCCATGGTCACGGTTGATATTAGTTCGGCATCACATCCGTTCTTCACCGGCAAGCAGAAGATCCTAGATGCTGCCGGTCGAGTGGAAAAATTCACCCGAAAATACAATTGGGGCAAAAAGGACGCGGAAAAAGCCGCGGATTAGCGACACTTGGGATAGACGGACTGCGGTTCTTCACGCAATGTTGCCCTTCTGCAGTTGTTTTGTGTTGCGGTCGACTCGTACCGACAAGGTGCGATGAATTGGCCGACCAACTTGGAACACCACGGCACTTCCCGTTCGCATCGGTCTATTTCCCATGTTTCCCGTCCTACAGGCCAAACTCGAACGTTATGAAGAGTTGGAGCGACTGCTTCAGGATCCGGAAGTCCTTTCTCAAACGTCACGAATGATCGAATTGCAGCGCGAACATGGCGGCTTGGGGAAGGTTTCGAAAATCGTCCGCGAGTTCAACCAACTGCTCGCCGACTTAGCAACGGCTCGTGAAATGCTCGATTCGGCCAAGGACACGGAAACGCGAGAGTACGCTCGGGCGGAATGCGAAGAGCTTCATTCGAAATTCGAAGTGATGCAGGTCGAGCTTGAAGATATCGTGACGGCAGGCGACTCCATGACCCGCGGAAGCTTGATCATGGAGATCCGCGCCGGAACCGGCGGTGACGAAGCCGCTCTTTTCGCTCGCGATTTATTTGAGATGTATACCAAGTTCGTGGAGCAGCGGGGTTGGAAGTGTGAGGTTCTCGAAATTTCCGTGACGGAACTCGGGGGACTCAAAGAAGTCGTTCTGTCGATTACCGGTGACGGTGCATTTCACCAATTGCAGTTTGAGAGCGGCGGACATCGTGTGCAACGCGTTCCAGAAACGGAGACCCAGGGACGTGTTCATACCAGCGCCGCGACAGTAGCCGTCATGCCAGAGGCGACAGACATCGACGTCGAGATTCGCGACGAGGATCTACAGATCGACACCATGCGTGCCGGTGGTCCAGGCGGACAAAAAGTTAACAAAACGGAATCGGCCGTCCGTATCACACACATTCCCAGTGGCATCGTTGTTCGGATCCAAGACGAAAAAAGCCAGCACAAGAACAAGGCGAAAGCGATGCGAGTTCTTCGAAGCCGGCTAATGGAATCACGCCAAGATCAAATCAACAAGGAACGCTCGGCCCAACGTCGAACCTTGGTTGGTTCAGGGGATCGCAGTGAACGAATCCGAACCTATAACTTTCCACAGAATCGCCTGACCGATCATCGCATCAATTTGACGCTCCACAAACTGGACCAGATTATCGTCGGGCACATGGGTGAAGTGATCAATTCCATGGTTGAATTTGATCGTAACGAACGTCTGCATGGCGGTGGCTTGCTCTCCTGATTGCGTCTTTTCGATTCACAACTCCCTAGGGAGAGTTTCGTGTCACAGGACCCCTCACCACCCCCGTCTGTCCCTGAAACATGGACAGTACGCCGCGTGATCGAATGGACAACAAGTCACCTCAAGAAATACGGAAGTGAGACCCCGAGGCTGGATGCCGAGGTCCTGCTCGCCCATGCACGTGGCTGTCAACGGATTCAGCTCTACACCGCCTACGATGAACCGTTGCCCGATGATGTACGAGCCACAATGCGAGACATGGTCCAACGTCGGGCGAAGTCCGAACCGGTCGCGTATCTTGTTGGACACCGCGAGTTTTTCAGTCTCGATTTTCGAGTGAGTCGCGATGTGCTGATTCCGCGCCCCGATACAGAAACGCTGGTGATTGAAGTCATTGAAGCCGCCAAGTTACTGGACGCGCAGAGATCTTCGACGGACAACAACAATGGATGTCTCCGAATACTGGATCTCTTTACCGGTTCGGGTTGTGTGGCGATTGCTGTTGCCAAGCACTGCTTGTCAGCCAAGATCAATGTCGACATTGTTGCAGCCGACATCAGTTCCGCCGCGTTAAATATCGCTCGTGAGAATGCCCGCATGCATCAGGTGGATGATCGAATCACTTTTCTGGAGGGAGACCTGTTTGCCGAATTTCCAAAGGACGCCAAATTTGACATCCTTGCGGGAAATCCGCCGTACATACCGTCAGCAGAAATTGATTTGCTCGACGATGAAATCTGGAAACACGAGCCTCGGCTGGCGTTGGATGGAGGCCCCCAAGGCCTGTCTGTCTTCGAACGACTGATCGCGACCGCACCCAAGTATGCGTTGCCCAATTCGCGGCTGTTAATGGAGATCTCGCCCGAACAAGCCGAGTCATTACAACAACAATTGCTTGCCAATGACTCTTATTCCGACGTTTCGGTGCGTCGAGATCTTGCGGGCCGACCCCGAGTCATCAAGGCCGTGTTGGATGGTGGAGAGATTATTGCTACAGAACGTTGATCGCGGTCACCCGTTCAATCTTGTGGCGAAAGGGGTGGTCCTCGACTCTCCTAGGCTTTCCGCAAAACAAAGGGCTGGCACGGTCGTACAATCGTTTGCTCTTCCCGCGGTCGAAATGCGACGGACTCGACCATCGTCAATTTCAAGGAGATCGTTCAGATGAAGTACCTCGTCACCGGTGCAGCAGGATTTATCGGAATGCATGTCAGCGCGGCGCTTCTCGACCGGGGTGACGATGTCGTCGGGTTGGATAATCTCAATTCGTACTACACTGTGCAGTTGAAGCGAGATCGCCTCACTCAACTCCGCCAAAAGGCGAGATTCACATTTCAAGAGCTCGATCTCGCTGATCGCGAGCGTCTGCCTCAACTGTTCACGAGCGAAAAATTTGATGTGGTGATCAATCTCGCCGCGCAGGCCGGTGTGCGTTATTCACTGACAAATCCACATGTTTACGTCGACAGCAATATTGTCGGCTATGTCAACGTCCTCGAAGCCTGTCGTCACTCCGGGGTGAAACACCTTGTTTATGCGTCATCCAGTTCCGTCTATGGCGCGAATGCGACAATGCCGTTTTCGATCCATCACAATGTTGATCATCCACTCAGTCTGTACGCTGCGACTAAGAAGGCCAATGAACTGATGGCCCACACTTATAGTCACCTCTACAGCCTACCGACAACAGGGCTACGGTTCTTCACCGTCTACGGGCCGTGGGGTCGCCCGGATATGGCTCTCTGGCTTTTTACACGCGCGATCCTCAACGGCGAACCTATCGATGTCTTTAATAACGGTCAAATGAGACGAGACTTTACTTACATCGACGACATCGTACAGGGAGTGATTCGTATCGCGGATCAAATTCCCACAGGCGATCCCGCGTGGTCCGGAACTGACCCCGATCCCGCAACCAGCTGCGGCCCCTATCGCATCTACAACATTGGCAATAATCAACCCATCGAGTTGCTGCACCTGATTGAGACACTCGAAAGGGCGATCGGAAAAAATGCCGTGAAAAATTTTCTCCCTCTTCAACCCGGAGATGTACTCGCAACGTACGCTGACGTGGACGACTTAATTCGTGATGTCGGATTCCGCCCGACGACCGCCATCGAACAGGGAGTGCAGCGGTTTGTGGAATGGTATCGTCGCTACCACGGAGTTTGAAAAACCGCGAACAATCTGCCCGAATAAAACGCCGTTCACTTCTATTGACGACGTTGTTACTGACCACCCCGCCATAGAAATTGAAATCCCGTCGCTCTTCAGTAAGCACGTCACCACTGAATCAAGCAAATCACAATCCTGAGAGGATTCCTAGTTCTCCGTGGGTGACAGGGACGTAACGGCCAACGAACCTCGTTGAAGCTGTTCTGTCAAAGCATTTGGCGGAAATATGATCTGGTCCGGTCATCCGGAAGATCGACTTTTCCATCTGTGTCGATTGATCACAGAGTCGAGGCTTTCCGCGCAGTGTTAGTGCCTTCGGACGTCTTGGTTTTAGTGACGTTCAGGACAGTGTCACAGAAACACTAGGCACGACCATTTCTACCGTCACAGGCTATTGAGATCCTATATATTCGACCCAATATGACACGAATCGTGTCCAAAACATGAGGATTTACGCGTCAAATTTTACCACAGACCATGCAGATACTACCACCAGTAAAACCGGCACATAAATTGACGCAACTCCCTATGAAAATAACGGTTTGAGTTCCTCAAGGTGTTGCACCTGCTCCGCCGATTCATAGTTCTAGTCACGCCAAATGCAAATGCCGGATGGTGCCCGCCGTGATTACATAATGATCTGTGAGGCGGATGCGGCACCTGTGCCTCTGCTGGCGACAACGGTTTGTGAATGGACGTATGTTTTTGAAGGTCGATGCGACCGGGAGCGGGGTAAAGGTAGCAGTCGTTAGAAATGCGACGCGCGTCGCGGGCGGTGCTCAACGCCGCTTGGAATTCCTCGGCTGACCGTTACCTGCGTTCCATGGGTCTGGACGACCCAAGTTCGAGATTCCCAAGGAAAGGATACTTAGCTCTATGCGATGGATCAAGATGACTGGTGCTATGCTCGCGGCAATGGGTATGGCTAGCTTGGCGGAAGCCGGGCTTCTTTCTGGCCACCGGGGTTTGTGCGGTGCTTCGAAAGCCTGCTGCACGACAACCTGTGCGCCTGTGTGTTGCAAACCCGTGATCGTCAAGCCTTGCTGCCCGACGATTCACACGTATCAAAGACGCTGCTCCGACATCAAGCCTCCCTGCTGCGATAGCTGCTGTGCTCCAGCTAGCTCCTGTCACGCAGCTCCCGCTGCTAACTGTGCTCCAGCTTGTGCAGCGCCTGCTGCTAACTGTGCTCCAGCTTGTGCAGCACCTGCTGCTAACTGTGCTCCAGCCTGTGCAGCGCCTGCTGCTAACTGTGCTCCAGCTTGTGCAGCGCCTGCTGCTAACTGTGCTCCAGCTTGTGCAGCGCCTGCTGCTAACTGTGCTCCAGCTTGTGCAGCGCCTGCTGCTAACTGTGCTCCAGCTTGTGCAGCGCCTGCTGCTAACTGTGGTCCAGCGAGCTGCGGTACGACTGCGGGTTGTGGCACGAAGAGCTGCTTGACAGGATTTCGGGGCCTTCGGGGCCTGTTCAGTAAGCACTGCAAGACATCTTCCTGCACGAAAGTTTGTGATCCAGGTTGTGCAGCTCCTTCGGAAGCCAAATGCTGCAGTGCCAATCCATGCGACATCGCTTGTTTGATATACGAATCGCAGACGGCCTGCTACGCTCGCCAACGACGCGCTGCCATTCGCAAGCTCGGAAACCGATACGATTGCATCTGCAATCCAGAGATTATGACCGCGTTTGTTTACGCCTTGAATGATTCCGATCATCGAGTTCGCCGCCAAGCGGCTGACAAGATTGGTGATCAGATCCGAAAGAACTGCTGCTGCTGCCCAGAAGTCGTTGCCGCCCTGACCTGTGCCTTGGGCGATTGCGATCACGGTGTGGTTCGTCAAGCCACTCAGGCTCTCCGCCTGTGCGGATACGAAGTAGTTAGCGGCAACTGCAACAGCGGTTGCGCAACGGCTTGCAATTCGAACTGCACCAACGGCGGATGCACCACCGCTCCTGCGATGATGCCAAGCCAAGGTTCTGCTGCTCCGGCTCCAGTCCCACCAGAAGAAAAGAAAGCTCAACGTCGAAGCAGCCTTTCCACGTTGCTCGGTATGTTGAATTGAATCTGGATTTGTTGAATTGATAACCCAGCCCTTTCTGGCTGGAGTGCTACAACGAACACGGCCCTCGGACTCGTCCGGGGGCCGTTGTTATTTGCATGTTTCGCCAAAAATTTGGAAACTCTCTTCTGCTGTTAAACATCTGAAGAGGTGCACGGGCGGAATCGGCCCTTATCGTTGGACACCATTCATTATGCCTCGAACAAAAGTTGCCCAAATTCTCCGAGAGACACTTTCCGGAACGGAGGTCGATGTCCGAGGCTGGGTCCGCACGAAACGTGAGTCCAAGCAAAACTTTGCGTTTTTGGAAGTCAACGACGGCAGTTGCCTGGCGAACATTCAGGTCGTGGTCGATGCCAACGTTCCCGACTATGCCATTCTGATTAAGCAAATTTCCACCGGCGCAAGTGTGGCCATCATCGGTGAGGTGAAAGAGTCACTCGGCAAAGGGCAGCGTGTCGAAATTCACGCACGCCAGTTGACCGTTCTCGGAACGTCCGATGCTCTGACATATCCGCTCCAGAAGAAGGGACACTCACTGGAATTTCTTCGCGAGAAGGCTCATCTGCGTCCTCGCACAAACACATTCGGTGCCATGGCTCGCGTTCGAAATTCTTTGTGCGCGACGATTCACGATTTCTTTCAGACTCGTGGGTTTCTTTATGTTCAGACGCCGATCATCACCACTAGCGACTGTGAGGGTGCCGGGCAGGTCTTTCAGGTGACGACACTCGACCTCGCCAAACTCCAACAGTTCAAAGGACCGATCGATTACAGTCGCGATTTTTTCGGGAAGAAGGCGGGACTCACTGTCAGCGGCCAACTCGAAGGAGAGATCTACGCCACGGCTCTCGGGGACGTCTACACCTTTGGTCCGACGTTTCGTGCGGAGAACTCCAACACCACACGACACCTCGCCGAATTCTGGATGGTCGAGCCAGAGATGCCGTTCTATGTTCTTGAAGAAAACATGGATCTCGCCGAATCTTTCGTACGCTCGATCGTCAAAGGCGTGATGGATCGCTGTCAGGCCGATCTCGAATTCTTTAACGAGCGGTTCGAGCCAACTTTGTTGGCATCACTTCAGAACATCGTGGAAAACGAATTTATCCGTCTCACGTATACCGAGGCAATCGAGATCCTCGAAAAATCGGGGCACTCGTTCGAGTATCCCATATCATGGGGAAATGACATGCACTCGGAACACGAACGCTATTTGACCGAGCAGCATTTCAAGCAGCCGGTGATTTTGACGGACTACCCTCGGGAGATTAAATCGTTCTACATGCGTTGCAACGAGGACGGCAAAACAGTCAGGGCGATGGATGTTCTCGTGCCTCGTATCGGTGAGATCATCGGCGGCAGCCAACGCGAGGAGCGGCATGACGCTCTGATCGACCGCATGAAAGAATGTCATCTCGATCCCGAAGACTACTGGTGGTATCTCGAACTTCGCCAGTACGGAACTGTTCCGCACAGCGGTTTTGGACTCGGACTCGAACGAACCGTGCAACTCGTGACCGGAATGACAAACATTCGCGACTGCATTCCGTTTCCACGAACTCCGAAGAGTGCCGAGTTTTAATTGCGGAGAATTCACAAACCGGCTCACTTCCCTTATTGATTTGAACCGATACAATACCGTTCACCCAGAAATGGGGTACTCCGACGCGGGGTGGAGCAGCCCGGTAGCTCGCGAGGCTCATAACCTCGAGGTCGTAGGTTCAAATCCTGCCCCCGCCACTGATGACTCAAAACACGAACAGCCGCTCCGATGGAGCGGCTGTTCGTGTTTTCGCTTTCATTCTCGTACTGCAACCGGTTGAGACGCAAGCACACGTTGTCGTATTGATCCATCTGGCTCTACGAAATACTCACAACGGCGATCCCTTCCGCGGATTTTGCGAGACACTTGGCCCCTATCCTGCATGAGGCATGCCCATGTCGACGGTTTGCAGGGGGCTGAAAACTTGTTCCATTCCAGTTGACGAAACCTCAATTTCTGTCAGGTCACTCCGCGTACGGCTGTCAACCGTGCGTTCCGTCACTGGACGTGAACTTCGATCCCGTGGTTGAAGAGCGTTGGCATCACATCGCTCACAAGAACCCGATTATCAGGGGCGGTCTCAATCAACGCGATGAACTCCCTCGCGATCCATGATGCACAAACAATTACAGTTCGCCGCAATCTTCAACGACAACTTTGGCCTTAGTTTTTCCACTTTCCGATCCCGCAGCTTCGATCTTCTTCACCACATCCATTCCCTTCACCACCGATCCAAACACAACGTGTTTGCCGTCAAGATGAGGTGTCTTCGCGGTACAAAGAAAGAACTGAGATCCATTCGTGTTGCGGCCTGAGTTGGCCATGCTCAGCACACCAGGTCCGGTGTGTTTGAGTTGGAAATTTTCGTCCTTAAACTTCTCACCGTAGATCGACTTGCCGCCGGTTCCGTTGTGATTCGTGAAGTCTCCTCCCTGACACATGAAGCCTGGAATCACGCGATGGAAGCTGGATCCTTTGTAGCCGAATCCTTTCTCACCGGTACACAGGACTCGAAAGTTCTCTGCCGTCTCGGGGACGACATCCGCACGCAGTTCGATCTCGATCCGGCCAACCGGCTTGCCGCCGATGCTGATGTCTAGGAAACATTTGGGGTTTTCTTTTTTGGCCGCGCCAAACACAGATGTTCCCAAAGCCACTGCGGCCAAGGTCGATGAAATGACTTCTCTTCGCTTGAGCATAAGACCACCTCTATAATTCGATAAAACTGAGCCATTCGCGACATTCGCGAATGGAACTGCCAAAACATCTTTCGCGGCGTTGCATAGTCAATCACACTTGCGTCTCTCCCCGTGTCGAATCGCATCACAAGACCATTTTACCTCATCACAAGACCACTTTTCACCTGTCGATTCGATTTGGTCGGAAGACCAGATCGAATCGACCAATAGAGCCGTGTCACACAGGGTCATGATTCGCTGGGTAGCGTTGTAAACGAAGTTTTCCTTCGCCGATAGCCTCAGACGGCGGCCTAATACGAAGGGCTGCCCTTGCTTCGTTCGTCGAGATGCGTCAAACATGAAGGCATGAAACCGATAGACATTCTAAAGCAGTCCTTTGGCTTTTCCTCATTTCGTGGCTCTCAAGAGGCGATCATCCACCGAGTGCTGTCCGGACGGCACGTGCTGGTGATCATGCCCACGGGAGCTGGAAAGTCTTTGTGCTATCAGATTCCCGCCTTAATGCCGCTGGCGGACGATGAGAATCTCCAAAAAGAAGGGGTGCCGCAGCACGAGTCACTGACGCTCGTGATGTCCCCTTTGATTGCCTTGATGAAGGATCAGGTTGATGCCTTGCGACGGCGTGGAATTGATGCGACGTTCATCAATTCATCGCTTTCACGCGGGGAGCGAGAGCGACGTTACGACTCTTTGGCGAAGGGGCGTTACCGGCTGCTGTACGTCACACCCGAACGATTTCGCAAGCCCGAGTTCTTAAAGGTCATCACGCACCGCGCCGTGCGATTGCTAGCGGTCGATGAGGCACACTGTATCAGTGAATGGGGACACGACTTTCGACCAGATTATACTCGATTGCAGGAGTTTCGAGCGTTGCTTGGCAATCCGACAACAATCGCATTGACGGCCACAGCCACACCCGAAGTGCAGGCAGACATCGTGAGCCAACTCGGACTGACCCCAAACGAAATCGAATTATTTCACGAAGGGATCGATCGGCCCAATCTGACTCTCTCTGTTGAAGAAGTCTGGGGTGATGAGGAAAAGATCCGGCAGATTGAGACGATTCGCGCGCGACATACATTGCAAGAGACTACGCCTGAACACCGGCCGAAAGACCAGCTGTCCAGCACCGTTGACGAGAACCCTCCACTTGCAGAGCCTGTCCTCAGTGGACCGCTGATTCCAGAAGGCTCCTCACACGGAGCGATGATGGCAACCGTGAAGACGTTCCGAAACCCGACTCCAACACAACCGACTCCCGGTAGCAAGCGGCTGGGGGGTAGTGGGATTGTTTACTTCACCTTGATTCGAACTCTCGAACGGTTTAGCGAGCGGTTAAGGCACCGCAACATTCCGCACGTCAACTATCACGGCGACCTCGAACGCCGGCAACGGAGACGAATTCAGAATGAGTTCATGCAGGGCCGTTGTCCGCTTGTCCTCGCGACACCGGCGTTTGGCATGGGGATCGACAAAGAAGACATTCG
>Ga0315284_10002818_pt1 | contig 24780 bp, 22 predicted proteins | sample YL17G09_16_MG_FD_203696 | JGI IMG/M metagenome (GOLD analysis project Ga0315284, IMG submission 203696) | Sediment microbial communities from Yellowstone Lake, YNP, Wyoming, USA - YL17G09_16 | ecosystem: Environmental > Aquatic > Freshwater > Lake > Sediment | place: USA: Wyoming | collected...
ATTTCGAATCTCGCGACGCGTCTGAGACATTATTTGGGTGATCCACGAGCTCTTGCTGGCGACGTCGGCCGTTTGGGTCCGATATCGACCCTGCAATGGATGCTCGCTTCTCTTGGAGTGAGAACCTACACAACGACGAGGTATCCGGTTGTCGACCTGAAAGTGACGACTCAGTTTGACGGTTCTTGGCGGAGAGTTGCGCTTGGGCAGATGGAGCTGAACTGCATCAGGCAGCTGTCCAGAGTCGTCAGAGAAGGCTCAACGGTCTTCGACATCGGTGCTTGGCACGGCACTTACACTTTGCTCCTTTCGCACTTGGTGGGGAAATCAGGTCGGGTGTATGCCTTCGAGCCAGTCCCCGGTGTCAGAGATGTGCTCGTCAGCAATGTCAACAGGAATCGAATGGCCAATGTCAGGATCGAACCGTTCTGTCTCAGCAATTCCGTTGGAGAGGTCACGATTCATGTCGATCCAGCAGGCGGGACCTTGAGTTCTATGGTATCCCCTCTGCCTGGTGGCCGTGCGAGGGACCTGGTCGTTCCGGCGATCACCGTCGACAAGTACTGCGAGGAAAACGATGTTTGGCCGGAAGGCATCAAGCTCGATGTCGAGGGAGCCGAGGGGATGGTCATTGAGGGATGCCAGAAAGTGATCGACAAGTGCTCTCCATGGCTTCTCTTGGAGTTTCACGGTCAACTCTTCCCGGAAGTCCAGAGGAGGCTCAACTGGGAAAAGATCACGGGTCGGGCAAGAAAGGTAGTCTTCATCGAGGGAAGGAGTGACGTGCTCTCCTACGGTAGCGAGATGAGAGCCATGCCCGAGACACCCTACTTTCACGCTTTTGTGCAGTACTGAGTGTTGGTCCTGCAGGTCTGAGCGGAAAATCATATAAGTGCCAGGTGTCTTGTCGCGTACGATGAGCAAAGTCGCTGTTCTCAAGACCTCTCCATCGACCGTTGTCGCGGATTATGGCATGCTGATGAGAAGCATTGGCTACCAGAAGGCGGTCCCGAAAGACAGGAAGACCATCCTGTAACTCAACTTGTCTTGGACTTTGTTCTATCCGTCTTGCTCGACCCCTCCGTGGGAGCTGGAGGGTGTTCTCAAGACTCTTGTCGATGACGGCTACAAGGACATCGACGCCAAGATGGGCGTTGTGAGAGCAGATGCAGGGTACCTGTCGATGGACAACGTCCAGATGATCACGGATCTCGGAGCCACTCCATTCGTCAGACCCAAGAAACATCCGAGGTTCCTCAGCCTCGGAAGGCCCGCCTGGAAGGAGATGCTGCTGAGGACCCAGCAGGATCCCGAGGCCTTTGCGGACGAGCTGAACCAGAGGTGGAGGGCGGAGGCGTACTTCTCCAAGATGAAGAGGAGGTTCGCCAACGCCCTCACGATCCGCACCGGGACGATGCGACGTCGAGAGGTTTAGATCAGATGCATCGTCCTGAACATGCTCGTGCCTGCAGGCGAGGAGGTGAGCACGGAATTCAAGTTGGCGGGGCTAGTTATGTGTCACAGCACCTAGCCGGCCTGCGATCTCCTACGAACAGGAAGGCCGTCCGGACCGTAGTACCTCTTCCTAATCCAAAGTGCCACGTTGACAAGGCTGATGAGGACGGGCACCTCCATCAGAGGCCCTATCACAGCGGTGAAGGCCTCGATCGACGAGATGGTGAACGTGGCCACGGCGACAGCGATGGCCAGCTCGAAGTTGTTGCTTGCGGCAGTGAACGACTGCGTAGCGGACTGACCGTAGGTGAATCCTAGACGATGCGACAGCCCGAAGCTCATGAAGAACATCAACAGGAAATATGCGAGCAGAGGAAGTGCGACACGCGCCACCTCGATCGGCCGGCTTATGATCTCCTCACCCTGCAGCGCGAACATGACCACTATGGTGAAGAGGAGGCCGACCAGGGTGAGAGGACTGATTCTGGCGGCAAACACGCGGTCGTACCACTCTCTCCCCTTTCGCCTTACGAGAAAGAACCAGCTCGCCACGCCTGCCGCGAACGGGATCCCCAAGAATATCAGGACGTTCTTCGCGATGTCAGCGATCGTGATGTCGACGACGGCAGCTTCAGCTGAGGGAGCGATGACCGGCGTCATCACGGTGATGAAGAAGAACGCAAGGATCGAGTACATGAATATCTGGAACACAGAGTTGAGAGCGACGAGCACTGCGCAGTATTCGCAGTCCCCCTGGGCTAGCATGTTCCAGATAAGCACCATCGCGATGCATCTGGCCAGACCGATGAGTATCAACCCGTTCCTGAAGGATGTCGATGTGTCGTCTGTCCCAGGGAATGCCAGCCAGGCAAGACAGAACATCAAGACCGGACCTATCGCCCAGTTGAGGATGAGCGAGGTGCTCAGCATCTTCTTGGCACCTCTCAGCTTCCCCAACTCGTCGTAGTGCACCTTCGCCAAGGGCGGGTACATCATGACGAGGAGGCCTATCGCGATAGGCAGGGAGACGTTGAACACCTTGACTGAGTCCAGGATGTCAGCGAGCTCTGGAAAGACATACCCGAGCCCTAACCCTGCGGCCATCGCGAGGAATATCCAAAGAGTGAGGAACTCGTCCAGGAATGACAATCCCTTCCTTGGCGAATCGCTGGGTTGAGGAGCAGCGCACTCGGGCATGGTATCACTCGGTGAGCAAATCGTATTTCTTTCTCAGACTTTTCATGACATCCCTGAGCTCGAGCAGGGAGGGAAATGATATCGCTCCCTCCTCGCACGATCCCTTGCACCCAGTGCAGCTCACGACGCATCTGTACGGATTGGTCACGCGAGGTTTGTCATCGAACGTGTAGACGCCCCTCTTGCAGAACTTGAAGCAGGCACCGCAGTTCGTGCAAAGCTCGTAGTCGATCTTCGGGAACCATTGGATCTCCTCGCGAGGGAGCCCATGGTACTTCTCCTCCAGCTGCCCGAGTCTCTTCGCCCTGATCTGCTTGAACTCCGCCCACACTGCATCCAGATAATCCTTCTCGACCGATTCGGGCACGTAGTTCTGGGCCTTGAGCTCCTTGAGAATGACATCTCGCTGGATCTTGTCTGTGTCATCGAGGTGCTCCAGCCCTTTGGCCATGATCTCGTCGAAGCCCGCGATCCCGACCTCCTGGCCGCCGATCTTCAGGCGCTTTGTGTTCGGCTTTCCAGGACAACAAGGACCGCACATGATGACCGCTTCAGGACCGACTATTCTCTGACGCTGTATTTCTCTCTGAACTTCTTCAGGTTTTCCCTCAACTCTGCGGCGGGAGGGAACGAGATGGCCTGCTCGGGGCAGAAGCTTCGGCAACTGGACCGGCTGACAATGCAGTTGAGCGGCCTTACCACATGCGACTTGCCCTCGGCGAAGAAGAAGACCCCCTGGGCGCAGAACTCGACGCATGAAGTGCAGCCCGAGCATTTGCTTGGGTCCACCTTAGGGAACCATGGTATCTCCTCTCGCGGAATCCCCATGTAGCTCTCCTCGCGCTCCTCCCTCCTGTGCTGCCTGAATTTCTTGTACTCGGCCCACACGGCGCGCATGTACTCTCCTTGGACCGAATCGGGAACGTAGTTCCTAGCCTTGAACTCGGCCAGGAGCACCTCTTTCTGCTTGTCGTCCGAGTCGTCGATGTGCTGAAGGCCTCTCTCGATCACATCGGGCAGGCCGGAGATTCCGACTTCCTGCCCTCCAACCTTCAAAGAGGTGCTCGGTGGTCTCCTATAGCAGCCGCTGCCTTCGATCAGGTTACTATCACCCCGGGATCTTTTCGACGCCTAGGAAGACTATGAACGAAGATGAAAGGACAATGATTGTGTGCTGAGAAGTGCACCGCAGACCCCATGAAACCCGAAAGCGACGCGAAGATCCCCCTCCGTGACCGAAAGACTGCGCGAGCTTTTGTGGCTTTCGGCGTCCGATTGCGTCGTCAGACGATTTCCGCGAAGGACAATCCAGCAAAACTACATACTACATGAGCCATCCAGAGAATGACGTTTCGGGATGCGCAGAGTCGTGCCTGGACCGCGAATGCTCAATAAGGAGAAACGCAGGCGCTCACGGCCGCTCCCGGACATGCTGGCTGAGAGATGAAAGCCATGAAACTCGAGAGCAAACTGGCAGAAAGGGTGGTTTCGAAGAATGCTTCGAGGAACCTTCGGAAGACCTATGCGAGCCTCGTGGGTATCGTCTTCATAGTCCTGACGCTGACCTCCAGCACAACGGCCGTCCCGCAATCAGTCATCCACGTCGGTACCAATGACTCGGTGGCCAAGTACCTCGGGCCTTTTGAGGGCAAGTCCAACGTGATTATGGTGGGCGTGTCCTCCATTGACGATTGGGTCTGCATCAAGGTGCCCTTCAAGGGAAGGATCTCGGACCTCAAATCAATAAGCTTCTCAGATTCCATCGCGCAATCGGGAGGGGCTCAACTTGAACCCTACGTGGTGCTCAAACTGCCGGAGGGCAAGAGCCTCGTATGCTGCCCCGAGAGTTCGTACGCAAGCGGTGTATGGAGTTTCCAAACCATGGCTTGGCAGTCGCGCGATGCCGTGACCCAGGGGAAATGGGTCGTGGCGCCTGTGAAAACGGAATCAATGCTCGCACCGCTGACAATGTGGATGACCATGATTGGGGACAGGAGTGTAATCAGTGTCTCGATCTATGTCGGCGGCTGGGACATCTCCGAACAGTACCAGTGCTATTTAGGCGACTTCTCGATCAACGGGGTCCTGATCGATTTTGCCAATATGGCGCGGAAGTCATGAACGACGCAGGAGTGGCCGATCCAGCTCCAGTCAACGTCCACTCCCAAGCGCTCGCAGTCGTTCGATGCCCTGCTTGAACCCTCGTCCGTTCTGTTCATGGCCTTTCCATATCTCAACGAGAACGGGCATCTTCACATCACGAAGGAACGAGAAATCGATCTCACCTTCGCCGATCTCTAGGCCTTCTCTGTCGGGTGCCTTCGCGTCCGAGACGTGAAGATGATGTGTCTTAGTTCCAAACGCTGCCAGGAATTCAGAGCAGTATGAGGAATCTCCGCTAGGCTTGGAGAGATACCCGTGGCATACATCGAGCGTGAACCCTTCGACCATCCGTTCGAATCTCTTCATGTCATCTATGGAAACGCATATGTTGGAAACCATCCGCTCGGATTTCCTGTGCCAATAGAACCACGGCATGTTCTCAAGCAACAGCCTTGAGGGACCGAGTTCCGAAAGGGACTTTTCCAAGGAGGACAAAGACTTCTCGCGGTCGAAGATTCGATTGCGGATCCCGCCCGGATGGATGACAACCTGTAGGTTTCCTAGCGAGGTTGCCAGATCCCTGGCGAATCTGACAATCTTCACGCTCCTATTCCTCAAATCCTCATCCTCAGCAGAGAGATCGAGAAGCACAATGCTGCCTTGGTGAGTGATGAACTCCGGAACATGGACGAACCTGACCGAAGGTTCGGCCTGGCGAAGCACTTCTTCTGCAAGGTCTGGAACGACACTCTCTTCGTCTCCATCGAAAAGCAGGAGCTCGGTGAAATCCGCTCCTGGGACAGAAATGGTCATGAAATCCTTCAGACTGACCATGTACCCGAGCTCCATAACCATTGCACTCCTGCCAGGCTATGTCGCGCCCTAGGAAAAAGACTTCGCATCGCACAATCCATAACGAAAACGATTAATAGCATTCCACTCGGTTGGGTTGAACACAATGGCAGAACATGTCATAGAAGTCAAGGACCTCGTCAAGAAGTACAACGGGAGGAAGGCCGTGCTTGACGGAGTCTCGTTCTCGGTGGACGAGAGCGAGTTCGTCATGATCTATGGCAAATCTGGCTGTGGAAAGACGACCTTGCTCAACATACTGGGCGGTCTGGACAGACCAACTTCAGGATCCGTGGTCATAGACGGCGAGAGCATATCGGCTCTCTCCGAGGACGAGCTCGCGAAGATGAGACTCGAGAAGATAGGGTTCGTATTCCAGGATTTCAACCTGCTCCTGGACTTGACCGTGAGAGAGAACATCGCTCTCCCGTTGAGGTTCTCCGGAAAGGAGGACGGCGGACGAATAGACACGATGATGGAGAAGTTCGACATCAAGCCTCTCGCGAACGAGACCGCAAACAAGATCAGCGGTGGGGAGGCGCAGAGAGTTGCCATTGCGAGGGCGCTCGTAAACGAGCCGAGGATGATTCTTGCAGATGAGCCGACGGGGAATCTAGATGCGGAGAACACCGCGAATGTCATGAAGATGTTCGGTCTCGTTCGAGAGGATTTCGGAACGACAATTGTCCTCGCAACTCATGACAAGGAACTCGCAGGCCACGCGACGGCGAGGGTCTTCTTGGACAATGGCAAAGCAGCGATTGAGCAGTGAATAAACCGACTCGAAGGCGGTTTGGACGACATTCGAGATTCAAGCTCCGTGCATTGTACACAAGTGAACGTACCCCCTGCAAAGCTAATAATAACCCTCCTCAATGCCCGCCGGGGGACTCATCGCGGGCAACGGCATCGAGTTCGTGGCAGGTTTCTTCGTGGCTTTTGGGATGACGTTCGTAGTCATCCCGTGGCTCATACCTCGACTGAAAGCTAGAGGGGTGGTTGGCAAAGATCTAAACAAGCCTTCGAAGCCCGACATAGCTGAGATGGGCGGAATCGCCGTTGTCATGGGGTTCTTCGCGGGTGTGAGCGTGCTAGTTGCGTTGAATGGCATCGCGAACCTCGATCTGCTCAACGTGTCGCTTTCTGCTGTCCTCGGAGCAGCCTTCGTCGGGATGATGGACGATCTCTTCGAACTGAGGCAAAGACACAAGGCATTTCTCCCTTTTGTGATCGCACTACCATTCGCCGCAGCAGTTGACCAACACGTCGTGATTCCATATGTCATCGAAATCAGTTTCGGCCCTTGGATGCTCCTGGTCGCAGCATTCGCGGTCACCTGCGCGGCCAACGCTGCGAACATGCTGGAAGGGTTCAACGGTCTAGGAACAGGCCTGGGCATAATCATGAGTCTCGCGCTGATAGTTCTCGGCGTGATCCACGACCGGATGGACGGGGTGTATCTCCTGGTTCCGCTCCTCGGTGCTCTGATTGCGTTCCTGTGGTTCAACAAGTGCCCGGCGCGGATATTCCCCGGAGACACGATGATGTTGTTCACAGGTGCAACTCTTGCCATTTCGGGGATACTCTCGAACCTACCAGTTCAAACTGCCTTCATATTCATCCCGATGATCATTGAATTCTTCCTGAAGATGAGGGGCCACTTCAAGGCCGAGAACTACTGCTCCGAGGCGGGCAATGGGTATTTGGAGTACCACGGGAAAATCGAATCGCTGACTCATATATTCATGAAACACCTGAAGATCAAAGAACAGGAACTCGTCGCCCTGATATGGGGAATTGAGATAGCCGTGTGTGCGCTCGTGATCTCCGTGGACCTCGTGCTTTGAGGATTCAAGTTTCCTTTCGATCTGCGAATCCTAGAATAGGCCGAATCGTTCAGATGTTCGATGCCGCAGCAACTCCTTACGGAGTAGTGTCGATAGGAGACAAGCTCAGCTCGCTGAAGGATTGATATTGGCCAACGCCCATAGCGAGGGGAAACGGAGCCCTGATTTCAGCATGAGGATTGCAATAGTGAACCTGATAATGAGGACGGTGAAGTCGAAGCATCTCCTTCCGCAATTAGACCCCGACATGCCCGTAGGGGGCGTGCGCGCCGAATCTCCTATGGCGGTGCTCCTTGCCGACGAATTGGCATCAATGGGCCACGAAGTTGATGTATTCGTTGGCTCCGTGTTCGATGTTGTGCGAGAGACAGAGCGAGCGACGGAGAGGCGCGCGTCGCTCACCTATGTGAAGGAGACCATGAGATGGATTTTCCCTCCCTCTTACTACCCGCTTGCCCCCTCTGTTGCCACACAACTAAGAAAGAAGAAATATGACGCAATTCTGACAAGCGAACTCATTCAGCCTTCCACTCTCTTAACCCTTGCGATGGCGCAAGGCGGGACGCGAACCTTCGTCTGGCAGGAACTCGCCTCCCACCCAAGATTCCCCGCACGTCTCCTCTCCAAGTTCGTTTTCTCACTCCTCAGGATTGGCAAGTTCAGCAAGATCGAGAAGATCGTCCCGCGATCCGAGAGAGCAAAGCAATTCCTGATTTCCGAAGGAGTCCCGAAGGGCAAGATATCGCGCGTGATCCCAAACTGTGTCGACTGCAGAACCTTCACTCCCCATCATCCCTCTGACTACTTCGAGAAAACCGGTTTGGGATTGCCACCTCGTCCAAGGACTATCATGGTAGCCCGAATCGACAGGAGGAAGGGAATCGAGACATATCTGGAATCCATAAGAATCGCCGTCAACAAAGGATATGCTGGGAGCTTCGTGCTTAAGGCTTCGGGGCAGGGTGTCGAGGATCTGCCACGCCTTGTGGATAAACTCCACCTGGGTGACAGAGTGACAATCATCGGCGGATACCTACCCAGAAGGGACCTCGCGAACTTGATGGCCTCGTGCGACATATGTGCAGCCCCAAGCTCTGGTGACCTATTGTTCTTCGTCCCTCTGGAGGCGATGGCATCCGGCCTGGCAGTAATAACAACCGCCGTGACTCACCACGCAGCCACGTTCTCAGACGGCAAGGCCGGGGTCCTTGTTCCACACGACGACCCAGCCGCCTTGGCAGAAGCTATCGTGGAATTGGGTAGAGATCTAACGAGATTGAAGAGAATGGGCGCAGCTGCCCGCGAACTAGCAGTTCGGGATTTCTCCGCGGAGAGTGTCGCGTGCCGTTTCGTTGAGGAGTTCCGTGGAACAATCGCGTGAGAAAGAGATGCAGCATCAGAGTAAGGGCGGCCGAAATCCGCCTGCCAGTCGTCTCCAATTCTTCTGATTCATCTTGTAGGGGGCGCGCTGCGACAAAGTACTTGCCCGTCAACGGCGAATGGTTATATTCTAAGACCAATTAACCATTCAGACGCAGGCACCTGGTCTAGGGACAGGTTTCTCGATGAAGAGGGTGCGACCGACTTGAGTCAAGAAGAAGAACATCATCAACCAATGAGCATACTTATGGTGGGAGCGAAAACCTTTCCCCCCGTGATTGGAGGAATAGAGACTCATGTCTACGAGGTTTCCCGAAGAATGGCGGCTAGGGGCGTGGACGTCACCGTGCTTGTGCCCAGCTCCGACCTCACGAGGACTGAAGACCGCATTGATGGCGTGAGAGTAGTAAGAGTACCAGCCTTCCGTAATCGGTTCCTCTTAAAGGTCAGCACAATACCGTCAATGCTTAACGAGATGAGAAAGGACCGCGGGCGACTGCTCCACGCCCACGATGCCACTGGCGGATTTGCGGCCGCCTTCGCTTCTCCCGACGGTGGTTTCGTATATACGATGCACGGACTCGGCTTCTCAAGCACGGATTGGGGATTCCCATTCAGGCAGGGCATACGGCTCATGCAGACCCTGGCGGTCAGAAAGACTCGCCACTTGTTCTGCACGGACGAGAGAACCCTTGAGGCAGTGAAGGCACTTCGCACCCAGGCGGAAGTGCTCTCCAACGGAGTCGATCCTGGAATATTCTCGAAGGGCGCGCTGGAGAGACTTTCAGTGCACGACAGAAATCGATTCACAGTTCTTTGCGTCAGCAGGCTGACACACGTGAAGGGGACAAGGACGCTGCTTGCCGCTATCAAGAGGATACCGCGGGAACTCAGGAGTACAATGGAGTTCGTCCTCATCGGCGACGGTCCTCTCCGAGGAGAAGCCCTTGCCGTAGCCGCTGAGGTGCGAGAACTGACTCTTCTGGGGACGATTGACCACGCATCCATAGCACCATTTTACGCACACGCTGACGCCTTCGTGCTCCCCTCTCTGTCAGAGGGACTGCCCATTGCCCTTCTTGAGGCCATGGCCTCGGGGCTCCCATGCATTGCCTCAGATGTGGGGGGCATTAGGACGCAAATCGGCCCGAATGCAGTCAGGATGGTCCCGCCTGGGGACGATGTGGCGCTGGCAGACGCAATTATTCAGCTCAGACAGGATGAACCGGGAAGGCTCGCGCTAGCCATGACTGGAATGAACTGTGTCCAGCGACAATTCAACTGGGACAGAGTCGTGGACCGTTTAGTAGAAGTCTACAGCGCTATCCTGGAATCACCTAGAGCGTGAAAGGTGTGCCCTCGGTTTGTTATTGAGCATCCATCTGATGGGCCTCCCAGGATGGCTCAAGATCAGGCTGCGAGTGTTACATACCATCCAGCAATCCTTCCTGCACGCCTTCACCGCCGCTAGGGCTATTTGCGCCTTCTTCGCCGAAAGCAGAGCCTCGACGCTGTCGAATTCCCTTATGTTGCCCATGACCTTGTTGAGAACAATGCATGGATACACGTCGCCTCTCGGATCCATGAAGATGAATCTTGTGCCTGCGGTGCACAAGCCCACTGCAGATGACCGAATCGAAGAATTGGCAATCCCCGCTATATGGTACGCCCTGAACCAAGCCTTCGGCGAAAGCGACCTGAGATGAGCGTCTCCTATTCTTCTGAGATCGCGGTCGACGTCTGGTAGCGCCTCGACAGGACAGTTGTCATCTTTCCTGAAGTAGATATCAGAGTTGTGAGCAACCGTGGTTGTGAACTCGACACCGAGTTCCTTGGACAGCCTATACACGGCTAGTACCTGGCTGGAGTTCTCCTTCACGATGGTCATTCCTATTCTGACATCTTCGATGCCTGCGGCCTTCACCGCCCTCACCGTTTCGGAGGCCTTCTCGAACGCCCCTTCTACGCCCCTCACACGATCGTGAACTTCGTACAATCCATCCACAGATATCCCGATGCCAAGCTTCGGGTGGAAGTGCTTCATCTCAGCCATCGCAGACACAATTCGATCCGTCATGGAACCGTTCGAGGATATCACGATTCTGCAGCCAGGCACGATTTCGTGAATGCTCCTGACAACCTCGACCAGGTCACTACGGAGGAATGGTTCCCCGCCGGTGATGTTGATGGATCTCAGAGAGTTCGGGAGCTTACGATATTCCTCTGGAGCAAGCTCTTCGAAATCGCTGACTTTCCAGATGTTGCACATGCTACATCTGAAGTTGCATTTGTATGTGACCGCCAGCGTGGCTTCTCTCAGGCGCTCCATCGCATTGATATTAACGACGGCTATATATTCATTGTTGGCTTTTGTTCCGACAGATCCTTCGGACAAGAGGCAAACTGGGATAGGTTTCCATACACCGTCCCATTATTGTGGCAACCGCAACGTCTCCTCGGCCTCGGTTTCAGAATCCAATCAAGGGACGTTCATCTTGAGAACAGCTGGCCGGACAGAGATATCGGTTGCCACAGGCCTCCCACGCACAAAAGGGAATAAGTATCGGCCTTCCTTTACTGCACAAGGATTGCAGTCTGATGGAGACCCTCAAGTTCCTTCTATTGTCAACGCATTTTCCACCATACCACCTGGGAGGAGACGCAATCTTCGTTCAGTACCTTTCTGAGGAGCTTGCGAAGAGAGGGCACGATGTTCATGTATTCTACAATCCCGCGTGGTATCAGTTCCTCCGAAAAGGAGACATTAAGAAAGATTCGGGGCAAGGCTTGCAGGGCGTGACGAGGCATCCTATGACCAAGTCTGGAAGACGATATGAGCCCGCACTCGCACTGTCATTCGGCTGGTCGGGGAGAGCAGAGACCGAGCTGAGCGACCTTGTCGGTAGACTGAAGCCCGATGTAGTCCATTGGCACAATACTCGCGGATTCATCGGAAGGCCCTACTCCTTTTCCGGTTCCTCCTCTTTGTTCACAGCTCATGACTATACGCTTATCTGCCCACGGTCTAACCTTCTCAAGCCTGGTATGAGGCTATGCGAAGAGCCGAGATTATGCACCGTTTGCTGCCTCAGATGGCGCAAGCCTCCGCATCTATGGCGAACAGGAAGAAGAAGGGCCATTCATCCGGATGCAGGAGTCAAGGTGATTGCTCCAAGCGAATACATGGCGAATCGGATTCGGCGCGAAGGAATCGAGGTTCATGAAGTACTTCGCAACTTCGTTCCCGATCCTGGCTACGCTCTTGGCCAGAGTGACCGCGAAGCCGATACTCTGGTCTACCTCGGCCTGCTCGAGAGGCACAAAGGAGTTCATGTTCTGGCAGACGCTTTCTGCAGCAGCAGCAGCAAACACGGATTCAAGCTCTGGATTATCGGAGACGGGAGCCTGAAGGATGAGCTTCGCCTGAAAGTGAAAAAGGCTGGCATGGACGAACGGGTCACAATAACCGGCTTCCTCGAGAAAGAGAAGGTGGAGCACATACGAAGGAAGGCGGCTGCTCAGATCGTCCCATCAATATGGTATGAGAACTCGCCTTTGACGGTTCTCGAGGCCTTCTCTGTCGGCGTTCCTGTCATTTCATCTGATATCGGGGGCCTCAGTGAAATAGTTCTGAAGGACGCGGGCTCGGAGACATTTAGTCCTGGAAACAGTGCGCAACTCTCGGAGCGACTAGTAGAGCTCTGGAGCCGCAGGGACTCCGTTGGGGAGATGAGCCGGAAGGCTAGAACGGCTTACTTGGAGCGGTTCACCCCAGAAGTCCACATGTCCGGCTACTTCGAAGCCCTAAATGATGCCTAGCTTCCGATGACCAAAAGATGACGCGTGACGATTGAATAGGAGGTTCGACCAAAGATACACAGCAATTCGGCCTGTGGATTTCACTCCAGACACGTCAACCGACATAGTGACAATATCATGCACCTGGCATGTAAATAGCAGATAACCCGACGCCTGAAATAGTGAAGATGACAGCCCGATCTGTAACGGGGCCTCCAATGTAGAATACGTTAGCGGTCTCCAAAGCCCACGTGTAGTTGCTCGCGGCCAGAACAACCTTTCCATGTGGGAAATCATTCACACCTTCAGTCGTCCAGCTATCTTCCATGAGGCAGATGGCTATGACGGGAAGATTTGTCACGGTCGTATTGCGTTTCAACGCATCGGGCAGCGCCGCGTGTTTGTCGATGTCCACTGTACTTTCGGCGATATGCCCAATCCGTTCGTCGGATACGAGAAACGGAGAATCGACATGTTCGGAGAGCCAGCGTACGGAATCCATCTCGTAGGCCTGCGTGTCATGCCGCACGCCGAGCAAGGGCTCGCTAGCGTAGGCAAACGGAAACGATACGAGGAGAAAGGCGATGGTCAGGAATCCTATTGCCGTATACGACTTGCGACGGTGCTCGTATAGCCACACGAAAGCAGTGCCGATGCCCAGAAACATGAATATGTCAACAAAATCAAATGTACGGTATACGATCTGAAACGATACCGGGGAGAATCCGCTTACCACGCCGTAGCCGAGGATGGAGATTGGGGACACTATGAGGGCAATCTGCACCGCCCTGAACAGAGGTTTTCGTTCTATTATCACCTCCGTCCCATACCATGCCAGTGCAAGAAGGAATCCTGAGGAAGCGACCAAGAAGAAATATGCGTACGTTACGGACGGAGTATAGGGAAAGAAGAAACCGAAGTAGTCTAGTGAAACAATGGCTATCAACCCGCCGCCAACCAATGGCGCGTAAGTCCGCTTCGAGTGGGTTCTCATTGTGAGAACCATGATTGCGACCATACTGACTAAGATGAATGAGGCACCGAAGATAACCAGCCTCGATGGAGATGAAACAAGCGATATGCGATCGAATGAGATTGCGGAATAGTAGGCTACCGCCCAGACAACGGATGCCCCCGTGACGGCTAGGTCCTCTAAATGCCTTCTCTTGGGCAAACCGTTTGCAAAAGCGAAGACCCAGCTCCAACATAGCAGATAGGCGACCAAAAGCAGTGCGACAAGAGCAACCAAATGATGAACGAGTGGCATCAACATGAGAAGTGCGAACATCAGTAAACGGAATTTCATGTGGTCCCTATGGAGATAGGCAACGAGCAGGAGGACCAATAGTGCTATGCCCATCATCTCTTTCCAGGCCGACCCGGTCACGAAGGCGAATGTGCCCAGCATAATCGCAGCGAACGAACTGGCAATGCCTCCCCTAAGGCCTCCTGAGACCTGCCTGCCCAGGAGGAACACGCAACCCACTGTGAGAACAGAGAGAACGGAAACAAGAACCTGCGCACACTGCAAGGGGGTAGTCCCCAATACGCTCGAAATGAATGCCAGAAGCACATTCATGGCGGGCGTCGCCCCGTTGTGTGTGCTGTACCATAGCACTCCGGTCGATACGTCCAAGTACCTGGAATCGAGAATGCTTGACGCGAGAACACATTCCCCGAGAGAGTCGTTGTTGAATGGATACTGGCTTATTGACAGGGGAAGCAGTCTAGTGGTGAAGGCTGCGATGAGAATCACAACGAGAGCTTTAGCACCGGTAGGACGCCAAACTGACGAACTCCTCCTTCTCAGCATATGTGTGGCACAACCATGATATCCCCAAGATGGAATCCCAATAGATAATCCTTATCGAATTCTGATTCTACATGGCGGCCAAATCTCGGACTGAATCCGCAACCACCGATGCAGAGTATCATCGAGCTGAGGCCGCAACTTCACATTTCACCGATTGACGCTGCCTCTGATCAAGTAGCCGAACAACCTCCTCATGTCATCCAGAAATGCACGCATTGTCTTCTTGTCGCCACCCTCGGCGTAGTGAATCACCGCCCATTTGGGAAGCAGAATCGCAAAGAAAAGAATAACGTGCCACAAATATACAACGCTCGAGGAGTTCTCTCTGATGAGGTAGAAGTGGCTGGTTATGTCTCGCCCGACGCGCCTACCGAGTTTCCGCCATGAGACGCCACCCTTGTGCCAAATCTTCGCGGAGGGGACATAGACGACCCTATAGTCCAGCTTTCTCGCTTTCAGGCAGTATTCGACGTCTTCCATTCCGAACCTATAGACTGGGTTAAGCAATGCAATCTTAGCGAGCTCCTTCTTGATCAGAATTGCCGCTCCGCTGGACCATTCGGTGTCTCCACCTGAGTCGAATTGTCCTGTGTCAGTCTCCCCGGCACCGATATGAGAGAAGAACTTCTCACGCCAAGGCTCAATCACACCCCCGGCAAACCAGATAACATCGTTCCGACCGCAATAGTCATAATAGAGGATCTTCGGTCCAAGTATGCCGATCCTCTCGTCGGCCTCCCCAATCCTTACCATTTCGCCAAGCAGTTCCCTGTCTACGACTGTGTCGTTGTTCAGGAGTAGAATGTATTCCGGATCTACCGCAGCGAGCGCATATCTCATCCCGATGTTGCAGCCCTCAGCGAATCCATAGTTCTGCTCGTTCCTAATCAGTGTTATCATCCTCTTCGGTGGCACATCATTACCTCGTGAATTCTTCAAAGGTATGCGAACGGCATCCTCTCTCGCATACTCCACCTTGCTTACAGGTTGTGTCGCTCCCTCAAGACGGAGAATGGAAGACTGGATTTCAGTCCCGCCAAGACAGTATTCTCTCAACTTTCGAATGGAATCGTCCGCTGACCCGTTGTCAACCACAATGACAAACACGGATTCGTAGGAGACCTGGAACAAGGATTCCAGACACTCGACAGTGTCTCGCCAACCATTCCAGTTCAAGATGACAACAGCAACCTTGGGTTCCATGCTGGCCCCGAATGCACATATGTAGACGATAGACTTTTCTGAAGCTGACCTGTACGAGAAATGTCAAGAAAGGAAGTTCCAGCCGACGGTGATTTCGTCGGGTTCCTGACGCAATTCATGATATGATAGAGGAGTTACCAGTCCGTATGGATGTCTTCCCTGCACGTAGCTAGGTCAGGGGTCATTCCTCTGACAAACACGAGTTCTTATCGAACCCTTCGGCCGTGCTTCGCATCATTCAGCCATTGTCTCATCAACACTGCCAAAGATGGGACCACTCCCAAATCACTCCGCGAAACAAAACGTCTGGTCGAGGATCTGATTGCCCCAATAGGCCTCTTTTTGAGTACACCGCCATGCAACATAGACCTGGAGAGGGCCGATCAGAAATGCAGTTGGACGAGATAAAGTGTCAATCCCGCGGTCTGATAACACTCATAACTGGAGAACTGCCGATCCGCATTCGTGGTCGAGCGCTCTATCTCCTCAAGGAAGGCAGCATGACTGATAGAATATGCGTCGACGTATTCGGAGGGCCTCAGGCTGTCGACTGCGACAACGAATTTTGGGTGATTGAGATAGTACGCACTCTGGGGGCTCTGAGATCCTTCGACGAAGCCAACCCCCTGGATCATCAGACCTAACACGAAGAAGCCCACGTTGGGCTGCTGCTGATACTCGAACCACACATACAAATTCCTGGGGAAGGGTTCGCCCGACCACGTCAGATTGCTCAGTACATCCTCGCGGATCACGTCCCCACTCAGTACCATCGAGATGCCGGATCCGAGGAAAGTGCCATGTCCGAATGCTGCGAGTTCGGAAGACGTCGTGGCGGCATTGGACATAGCATCGGCATCTTTGAAATTCACGCGCAGATAGGCTGCGTCGTTGAAAACCTGGTCGTCGATGCTCACCGTTTCCCCGCTTAGGTACTCATTCTTGTTCCATCTCTGCGTCGACCACATCGGAAGAGCCGCGGAGGAGACGATAAGCAAGACGATGATTGAAAGAACCGCGAGTCTTCTCCTAGAAGACTCCAGGAGCTTCGCAATCCACATCGTGCCAAGGATTGCTATGAACGGAGCAAGTAGCATCGAGACGTAGAGCCCACTGCCAAGGATCGGGATGAAGACGATCAGTACGGCGAGAGGAAAGAGTGTCTCAAGGGAAAGTCGAGAACTCCTGATCAGGCTCGGAATGCCCATCAATGCGAAAAGCAGGATGAAGCCGATCTGGTTCGTGTAGCTAGCAGCCATATTGAGAATGATTGACAAAGCCGTCGGATTGATGTCAAGGAGATGGGTCTTCTCATAACTGCTGAAGCCCGGAATCCCGAAGCGCCCAGAGAAACCAACAAGAAAGACGACCATGGTAAGAACGGAGACGATGTTGAACGCCACAGCCATCCTCCTCCTGTGTAGGCTGAATCGTTCAAGGAAATAGTGCGTTTCAAAAGCAGCCAGCAGGTAGCCTACGCCGAACAATACGAGTAGGACCGCCATGTGATGCACGGCCAAACAACCGACAGCGAGGACACCTGCGAGTATGAACAGACGGTTCTGTCCCATCGCAACGGCACGAAACGATACAAAGACGACGAGGATGAAGAGGACGACGAAGGGGCCTCGAGCACTAGCATCCCAATACGAAGTGTCCACAAATCGTGATCCGAGGGTGGCCAACAGGGTGACGAGAAGAACATGCTCGGGCTTCCTAAGAAACTGCCGCGCGAGCACGAAACAGGCTAGACAGAATACTGAGGCGAGAACGAAATTGATTAGGAGTATGCAACTCTCGATGTTGAGGCCAGTAAGTGAGGACACTTCTGCGACCAGGAAAGGCATACCTGATGGATAGGAGAAAGGATAGTAGCCGACGTATGAGAGTACGCTAAATGTCCACTTCGCGTAACCACTGTCAACTATGGAGTACGAAAGCTGGTGTATGAAATACGAATCCGCTTGATTCCTCTCATGCTCCACCAAAGGGTAGCGGACCGCTATCGATATCAGCACTATCGACAGAACGATGAGAAGTACTGTTCTCTTGGGGATCACATTGACCAACTCATTATGTTCTCAAGGCTGCCCCTTGGCATCTTGGATTCGAAGGTCTCCTTCATGTCAATCAGCTCCGGGAGCCTTCGACGAATATGAGTGTTTAGACACGTAGCCCAGTAGAAAGTACCAGAAGAGCGCCGACCACGATAGAAAGATCATCCACCCCACGTTCTCGTGGGTCCACAGAAGTGCCTCAAGGCCGCGGTAGTAGCCGACGACGCCTATTATGACCATCCTGAAGAGATTGCCCAAGTAGGCAACAAGAAGCCCGAGGGCCAGCACGAACACAAGGGTTCTTGTAGGAAGACGTTCGAAAACAAGAACGAACGAGAAGAACGCTGCAAGGAAGATCGAGAAGGAGTACAGGCCTGCGCAGTAGGCAGATATGCTGAGGGCTTGGATCGTACCGTCGTGGAAATGCAGTACGACAATGTTGCCGGAAGAGCTTGCGTGAATGCCTACAAGATTCAATATGCCTGCGAAGGGGGCAGCCAGCATGTACTGTACATACCAATTGCCGGCGGAAGAACCTGCGCCCTCGTGCAGAGATGTAACGGCCTGAGGAACCACCAGGAATAGCACGACGAGACCTATGAACATGAGCGAGAAAACAGACTCGACCTTGAATTTGTGGACGAGCAGAGGAAAGAACAATACTAGACCGCCAAAGAGGATGGTAAGGGTGTCGAGGTCTCCGAAATCTGGCCTAGAGGACAGAAATATGTTCCAGATGACTACAACCGCTATGATTGCGGCGCCCGCAGCCATCACGATGTAGTCATTGCCTATCGCCTTCAGGATAGCGTCGATGAACTTTATTCCTGGAGGGTCCTCCTTGGAGATCTTGGGTTCTATGGGAGTCTTCTCATCTGGCAGTGGCGGGGCCTTCTCTTTCGAGCCCGGGTGTAGCAGGACAAGAACAAGAATACCCATTGCGAGCGAGAACAATCCGACTCCCGCTCCTTGGTATGAGAACAGAATGAGAACGGACAGACCCTCAAAAATGAGAATGATTGAGACTATCTGGAGCAGCTTCCTGCCAGAGGATCCTTCCGGGAACAGCTTGTTCACATAGGCTAGGATGCCGTTCCAAGTGAGGGCCATTTTCATTCCGTACCCAATCCAACTGGATAAAGGTAACTCTATACAGATGTTGTGTTAGCGCCATCTTAATATTGGCGCAAGGTCTCGGGAGCACTCCGAGGGCATCACTCTGAAGGAGAGATCTGCTGGAAAGTTGGCAGGGTTTGCCCGAGCAGGCCAAGATGGCGCTCGTGCGACCGCAGGCTACTACTCGAAGGCCGGGAGAGAAGAGAAGGGCATCGTCAAGGCTTCCTTCTTCACTGGCGTCATAGGAGGGGTTCTCTGGTATGTCCTCATCTACTACTGGGCCGCAATCGATTTCAGCTCCGAGCAGATCGGACTGATGGGCGGGATCGGCTCGGCGGTAAGCGTCATCACCTACCTGTTCGGCGGGTATCTCGCCGACGCCGTCGGCCGGAAGAAGCTGTTCCTTGTGGGCCTTGGATGCACGATAGCGGGCCTGCTCCTGTTCCTCACGGAGAAGAATCTGGCCGTGTTCACGGTGGGCTACGCGCTCACCAGTCTCGGAGGCTCTTTGGAGTGGCCGTCGCTCACGACTTTGCTGGTGGCCAAGACCAAACCTGCTGACATGAAATTCTTGTACGGGGTTCAGGGGTTCGTCAACCAGATCGGCCTCACGATCGCGACCTTCCTCGGCTTCGTCGGACCTCCGATCATGGAGGACCTTCTCGGACCGGGGACCTTGACGGGATTCAAGCTCGTCTTCCTCGCCACGACCATTTGCGCGTTCGTCCCGATAATCTACGTTCTAGGCGTGAAGGAGACTGAGCGGAAGCCCAAGTCGCTTCGAGCACACTTCGACAAACGTACCCGGAGGATCCTATTCATGTATTCCTTCCAGAATGCATTGATAGGGTTCGGGGCAGCCTTCGTGATTCCTTGGCTCCCGGTCATTTTCAACAGGAGCCTGGGGGCATCGGACATGTGGGTCGGAATGATAATCACGCTGTCCAACGCGGTCATCGCTGTTGGCTGGTTCGTCGTCCCGAAATTCGCAGAATTCAGAGGGAGCGTGACACTGATAGCAGTCTGCCAGATCGTCTCCGTGGTCCCACTCATACTCCTTCCGTACTCTCCCGCATTGATCGTGGTCGCGGTCCTCTACACCGTCAGGTCGTTCCTGATGCTCGTCCCGCAGCCCGTGCTCAACGCGTATGTGATGAACATCACGGTCGAGGAGATCAGAGCCTCGTTCCTATCGCTGAGCCAGCTGGCGTGGCAGGGGGCGTTCGCCAGCAGCTACGTGATTGCTGGATACCTCTGGGCGAACGACTACACGAAACCGGAGCCGTTCTACTACGCCGGCGCATTGTACGTTGTGGCGTCCCTGATATTCTTCGCGTATTTCAGGAAGATCAAGGAGTCGCACGAGCTGGCCCCGGCTATAGCTTGAAAACTCTATGAACAAGAAGCTGAACCCAGCTCAGACCTTGGCCAGTTTCGAGCGCGCAGAAGGCTTGGGCTTGCTCTCGCCGAACTGCTTCTTCAGCCTAAGGGCTTCCTCGAGCAGCTGGGACACCCACTCCTCGTCCCAGTTCCTGATCCTATCGTCGAAGCAACCGTAGTCACCGGGCATCGTCTCTGGCCTCCTGCAGTATACCCTATGGCCGCGACCATATATCAACTTTATTTGGAAAATAGTGTTCATTTGACCACTATTTTGGTCATCCATCAGTCTATTGACCACAACATATGCCATGAAATGCAAGGTATTAATAAATCAAAAGACGTTCGAGCGTGCGATGAAGGTCCGCCAAGATGATGCTGGCACGCTCAAGATCGACGATTTGGACATTGACATCCTGAGGAGCCTCAACGAGAACGCGCGCAAGAGCTTCCGCGACATCGCCAAGGAACTTCACATCTCACTGACGACGGTCTCAAACAGAGTGAAGGCATTGGAGAGGAACGGCGTTATCCAGGGCTACATCCCCGTCCTCGACGCGACCAAGCTCGGTTACGACATCATGGTCGTCATAGGCATCAAGGTCATCCACGGGAAGATCGTCGAGACCGAGCGCGATCTCGCAAAGGAGAACGGGGTCTTCGCTGTCTTCGACTCGACTGGCGAGTGGGACGCCATCGTAATGGCGCGGTTCCATAATAGGGGTGAGCTGAACACCTTCGTGAAGAAGGTGCTCGACCACGAGAATGTCGACAGGACATACACGCAAGTAGTGCTCAACATCACGAAGGACGAGAAGCGCGTGCTCCTCTGACGCTCGCATTCTTCGCGCGAGCATACAGTGCAGTATATGTATCTGACCCTCGATAACATCCCTGACACGCTCTGGTGGGAGCGTCGAGGGAAGGGATGATGCGGCTGTCTCGGGGGTTCGCAACTGCGTGCCTGCCCGTCATGATGTTGATAGCGTCTTTCGCGATATGCGCTGCACCAGCCCTGTCGCTGTCGGATGAAGTGGAAGTGATCTTCGACTTCACCCCTGCGAAGGCATCCTACGCTCCGAACGAGAGCTTCGCCATCACCTTCACCGTGAGAGACGTTCTGCTCAACGGAACCGGAGCGCCCAACGAGATCAAGGTGACCAACCTGTCAGCGCAGTTCACCTGGATGGGCCCGGGCGTATGGACGAAGGAGAGCGTCAGCAGTGAGTCGGTCTGGCTATATCCAAACGAGTTCGGCATCTACAGGTTGAACCTCAGTGTGCCTGCGAACGCGCCCTCGCAAACCTACAGCTATGTTCTCAAGGTCGAATACCAGTGGATGAGTGCCTGGGGCGTCATCGACCACATCGAATGGACATCTGTCACATTCCACGACTTCGTGGTCGCCCCCGAAACCATCATTCCACCGCATGGGGTGGATGTGATCTTCGACTTCACTCCGGCGAAGGCATCCTACGCCCCGAACGAGAGCTTCGAAATCACCTTCACCGTTAGAGATATTCTGCTCAACGGAACCGGAGCGCCCAACGAGATCAAGGTGACTAACATATCGGCGCAGTTCACCTGGATGGGCACGGCCGAATGGACGAAGGAGAGCGTCAGCAATGAGTCGGTCTGGCTATATCCAAACGAGTTCGGCATCTACAGGTTGAACCTCACTGTGCCCGCGAACGCGACCACACAGACCTACAGCTATGTTCTCAAGGTCGAATACCAGTGGCTGAGTGCATATGGCGTTATCGACCGCGAATGGACATCTCCCACGTACCACGACTTCGTGGTTGCCCCACCTGACCACGAGAAGTTCGACTATGTCCCTTACATAGGTGTGATGGCGCTCGTTCTGGCGATAGGCTCCATAGGCGCGCTCATGTATCACAGAAGGTCCGAGAAGGATTCAAAGGACCAGACTCCCGTCGCCAATGATGTCGGGGCAATGGGCGTGGCGGAGGTGCCGAGCACCGCCACGTACCCGGTCATCCACGCCGCCGCTGGAGAACACTTCCCGATCGAGAGAGGGTTCATCTACCTCGTGAAGGAGAAGAGGCCTAACATCGCATTCGCGGTGTTCAACGAGGCCGTGAGCCATGGCGCGAAGGGCATGCTCGTGGTGAGGGAGCATCCGAACAGATTGAGGCAGACACATTCCTTCAACGCCACCAAAATCCTTTGGCTGACCCGCAGGGTAGGCGTCGACCACATCGATCCCACGGAGCTCAGCCTTCTGAGCCTCGAGATCACAAAGTTCGTCGGGACCGCGCAGAAATCGGTCGTCCTGCTGGAGGGGATCGAGTACATCATCACGCAGAACGATTTCGAGAGCGTCCTCAGATTCGTGAATCACCTTCACGATTTCGTCCTCGCGCACGACTCCGCGGTCATCATCGTGATCGACCCGAGGGTCCTGAGCACCCGCGAGCTCGCCTTGCTCGAGCGCTCAGGTAGGGTCGTCGAACCCGCGGAAGTCCCAAATGGCAAGATCGACAAGCTGGCAGATGAGCTGGAGGCCTAGACGGGCTGGCCAGCGTTCTTGGACGAGAAACTAAATCGTTGGAAGTGATTAGGGGCGCCGAGGGAAGGCCAGTAGATTTGGCCGGGGTGCGCTCTTCGCTCGTCGGGATGCGGGGCGTTCGCTTGCAATGAGGTCCTCAGTATCGTACGATGAGTGAGGACACCGGCAATGCGTTCCCTCGGGGGGACGGATGCTAGCGATTAGCAAAGGCGCCTGGAAGTACTGCGCAGCAGTGCTTGCGATTATCGCTTCAGCCTCGGTCCTCTCGACAAGCCAATACACTGCTATCGAATCAGTGTTCACATCATCACCACAACAGAACGAAGTCGAGGCCGCGAGATATGAATGGCGGGACGCCCCGTCTCTTCTTCTCGCCAGATCGTCTCCGGCCGTGGTAATGCTCAGCGACGGGACCATCCTGGTCGCAGGTGGGTTGACAACGACAGGTCCAACCGACAGCACCGAGATACTAGATCTGGCTGCCGGAAAGTGGATGCTGGGGCCGACGATGACCACAAAGAGGGTCGGACACACCGCGACACTCCTGAAGGACGGGACTGTGCTTATCACTGGAGGCTACACAGGTACGGGCGCGACTGCCAGCGCCGAGATCCTCAGCGCGAAATCGCGCACATCTCTTGCAGTCCCGGCAGAGATGACATTCAAGCGATCTGGCCATGCAGCCGTCTTGCTGGAGAATGGCAAGGTGCTTGTCACGGGGGGCACGGACTGGGTGAAGGGGATCTGGTTCCAGGCTGAACTCTTCGACCCCGCCCAGAACAAATGGTCTCCTGCCGGGGGCATGAGCACCGCTCGGGTGTCGCTGTCGCTCCATCTGCTTACAGGGGGGTTCGCGTTGGCAGTCGGAGGCGACCAAGGAGCGACGAGCGAGAAGTACGATCCTTCTTCGAACACTTGGTCGGGGGTCGCCAAGATGAACGCGAAACGGTACAGCTCTGGGGCGGCGATGCTGAGGGACGGGAAAGTGCTCATCGCAGGTGGGTCGGCTGACTTGTCGCCCGTCAGATCTTCCGAGGAATACGACCCCGCGACCAACTCGTGGATGAGCACAGGAGAGATGACGACTGCCAGAGCCAGCTTCTCGTTGACGCGACTCGGGAGTGGCGCTGTCCTCGCGGCAGGGTCCTACAGCTCAGCAGGCACGACAGCGTCGAGTGAGATATTCTATACGTCCAATTCCACATGGGCCCCCGCACAGTCGATGAAGGTCTCCAGAGGAGCGCAGGGCTATGCAGTCGTGGCTGCCGGAGACGCGACCTTTGTCATTGGCGGAAGAAGTGGCAGCTCCCTCACTGGGTCGGTCGAGATCTTCTCCGCGACGCCGATCGAGAAACCGAAGTACTGCCAACCCATCGATCTCATCCCGCTCGTCCTCGCTGCTTCTGGGGACCTCCCGGGACAGTCCGAGAGAGGATTGATTGCGAAACTGTACGCAGCCCAGGACCAGTACGACCAAGGGGACATGAGAGAATGCCTCAACATCATGAATGCATTCTACAACCAATTGAGAGCATTCGCCCAAAGCGGGCACTTGCCGCATGCGCATGCTGTCATGATCTACGACGGATACGCGTCTGTAGTGAAATGCATAGGCGGCGATCCGCAGCAGCCGACCCCCGAAATGACATCGTAGGAGAGCAGGCTATCCCACTTTTTTCGTACGAAAAAGAGGGCCTGTTTTCCGGGCATTTTAGGGTTATCTGCTGTCAGACAGCGATGTCTGACGCGGATAGTCACCGTCAGACACCGGAAAATCCTCGGCCCCATTAAATACGAGAACTTATCATATTGCACGCTCAGCTCGATGGGATGCACCAAGAGAGGAGGTGATTAGATTAAAATGAACAAGAGGGTACTCACCTTGACCGCAGTCGCCGCAGCGCTCGTCATGAGCACTGCCCTGATCGTGTCGATGAACGGCAATGACACGCCGAAGATCACGACCAATCCTCCGGCCGACGATCAAGTACCTCAAGATTCTCCAGTGACCCCGACACAGAATGTAGTTACCATACCCGCGACGGA
>Ga0315284_10002819_pt1 | contig 24772 bp, 14 predicted proteins | sample YL17G09_16_MG_FD_203696 | JGI IMG/M metagenome (GOLD analysis project Ga0315284, IMG submission 203696) | Sediment microbial communities from Yellowstone Lake, YNP, Wyoming, USA - YL17G09_16 | ecosystem: Environmental > Aquatic > Freshwater > Lake > Sediment | place: USA: Wyoming | collected...
AATTCCAGGTCGGATCGGTGGCGCCAATGGTGGTGGCGTCCACGAAGGTCTTGTCCTGGATGACCAAGGGAATCTCGTCAGCCGGCAGGACTCCCGCATTCACCAGTGCGTGTTCGGCCGGGTCCTCTATCAGGTAGCCCGCGGCCTCCCCAGCATAGACATTCAGGCGCGTGATTCCGTAGGTGTGATCGTGGTAGAACATCAGCCGGGCGCTCTGCTGGTTGGTGTAGTAAAAGGTCAGCGCCCCGGGTCCCGGATCGTTGGTCGCCCCCGGCGTCCCCGCCGGAACTAGATTATGCGTGACCGGGTCAAACCACATGTCGGGGACGTACTGTACGCTCAGGCCCTCAGGGTAAGCCGTCGTTTCGCCGGCGGGGGTGGTCCACTGGTGGGGCGTCCCGTCGCTGATCCATGGTGTGTGGCCGCCATGCAGGTGGAGGGTGGCGCGGTTCTCCGAATAGTCCATCGGATAGCCGGGCGGAACATCCATCCCCAGGGGCCCCATCCCTGCCCCCATGACCGTGGTGTCTACCGGAATAAAGAGCGCACTATTCGGGAGAATCAGATTGTTGAACTTAATGCGCACCGCGCGGTCTTTCTGGGCAACGATCACGGGGCCCAGGTAGTGCGGATCATCGACAGCAAGTATTTGAGCACCACTGGAATTCAGTATCGGCGTGCCATCAGGATACGTCAGGGCAATGTGCTTACTAACCGGCGCATTGACCGGCGTCTCGAGTTGCACGTAACCCCGCCACCTCGTGGGAGGCAGTTGCGCGTGCATCTGCTCCGAATACTCAATCACCGCGATCTCGTAGTAATCGGACCCCGGAAACGAATTCGGATCCGCAACCGCTACCGGAAGGTACTGCCCGCGCAGGTTCGCGTTCGTCGGCCCCAAGCCCGGCAGCCCGTCCATGAATTTCTGGATGATCGGGGTATAGGCCCAATTGCCCTCCGGGCCGAAATAGTTCGGCGTCCCGCCCGGCACGGCCGCGGGCACCGGATTAGTCAGCCGACGTTGTGCGGCCCGCGCCGCCGCGGCCGCCCTCCAAGCGCGTTGCGCCTTCCCCCATTCGCTCAGATTTGTGCCGTCCAAGCCGGCGCTTTCAGGGGACGGCACTGCGTCTTGCGATTGCGCGCCGTCTTGTGCGGCGCCCGGATCAAAGAGTTGGGGGGCGCAGGAAAATGTACCTACGGCCAAACCTACAAACATATACATTAGGACTCTGAAGGTTTTCATGTGTTCTCCAATGTGTGCGTGGACTCTGCTTCTCGCTTCCTGTCTCCTGCCGGGCACGCCGCGCGTGCCCTTAAAGCAGACCTTTGAGATCAGAATGGTCCTCCTTAGTAAACCGACATTTCCCAAATGGCGTCTGCTCGGCAACGTCACCGAGCGTCCTCATCGTCATCGTACCCATTTCCAACATCCGCATGCAAGATTGACGCACGTGATCCGGGGGCTGGGACCGAACAACGCCCGTCACTCACGCGTATTCAGCCAATCGCGAGCCGTTATCTCGTACGCGGCGTAGACGGTAACCGTGGTCCCCAACGCTTGAGCCGGTCCTTCGAGCATCCGAAGCCGTCATCCAATGCCCGCCAGTGGCAGGTGGAACCGCAATCGCTTGATTCGTGCCAGGATGGCCGCGAACAGCTCCTGCGGCACCGCCACTTCCGCCATCTGGAATATGACGTACCGAGCGTGGTGGACCACTTTCGCACCGATCTTGATCAGCTTCTCCCGCAACGTCGTCAGCGACCAGTGCCGAATGCTCCGCGGCAACGCGAGACGACGCAGGAAGTTGCCCAGGTTGTACGCCAGCGCGAAGAGCTGCAGCCGGACCTGATTGTCCACGAAGTCGTGGCAACTCAGCCGCGTCCACTTCACCGCGTTCTTGCCCTCCTTGATCCACTGCTCGGCGGTCCCGCGACCGTTGTAGAACTGCACGACCCGCCACGCCGAGCGCCACAAGTTCGTCACGATGAATCCCACGCGGGGAAACAACTCGCCCTTGTGCCACTCGATCTTGGCCACCACGCGCCGCGGCGTGTCCCAACTGGCCGCCTGGTACAGGAACTCGTGATGCCAGATGATCGGCCGGTTCGGCGGCCGACCCACCGGACGTGTCAGAAACGGCTCGATCTCCCGTTCCAGGACATTGTTGGCAGGCAGCCGGATGGCGTAGAGATAGCCCTCAGCCTCCAGGTACTCGTATAACTCCGGCCGGGCGAATGCTGCATCGCCACGGAAGAATCGCCGGATATCTCGATCGCGGTAGCGCGCCACGATCGGCTCCAGAACCGAACGCCAGTCGTCGGCGCTGGCCACGTTCCCATTCCGCAGCAACGCCCGCTCCAGATCGCCAAACTGGTTGAAGCAGAACAGCGGGTGGTAACAGGTGCAGCCGAAGTGGCCGTTGTACACCGAGCCCTCCTGGTCGCCGTAGGTCTCGCTGACCGAGCTGTCCAGGTCCAAGATGATCTCACGGATGGGTTTGCGATGGTGAACCACATCGACCCAGCGCCCGGACAAGTCCAGCAGCGCCCCCAGGTGCGTCAACTGCGTGAGGACATCGGTTTCAAAACGACTCATCTGACTGGTTGAGGCCGCGTGTTTGTGCTTCGCCCGGCCACCGACGACATGCCGCATCGCCGGATCGACCGCGAGCCGCTCCGCGTCGTTGGTGTCCTCGTAGCCCGCCAGACGGCTGAAGACGGACTGCCGAAGCTGCGCCGTCAGCGTGTGCTGACGGTTGTTGCCGGTGCGATGATCCTCCAACAGGTCGTCTCCCAGCGACGTCAATCCCAGGGCGTCATCGAGTTCGCGATAGGCCAGCAATCCAGCGTCGGATGTGATCCGCGAACCGTGAAACGTGAGCTTCAGGCCGCCATCGAACCCGACCCGTAACGCCTCCTTGCGTCTTTCACCCATTGGGTTCTCCGCCGTTTTCGCGCTGCGCTGCCGAAAAGCCCATGATTCATAGGTTCAAATCCATATTTAGTATAATACACAATAGACATCATCTGGGAAATCCGGGCTTAGAACTGTCTCATACGGGGCTACAGCCGGTTCCTGGCTCACCACCGTGAGCCCGTTGCATCGATTCGCGGAGCAGTTGCTCTGCACACGGGGAGCGGCTGTCGTTTGGTTCTACCCGCACCGCTTATAGGATGTCACAGGACAGGAAATGCACAATGGGCCATTGGTCGCAGTGAGTTAGGACCTTGGTCGTATTCCCCTTCACATCGTGCAACGGTTCCAGGCCGAACTGCATTCGGGACGGAAGTCTGCCGCTCGGGGCGGCGAGTCGAAGTCCTTCAGCAATAAGGTGTCGCGGCGCAATAGCCTGCGGGACAGTGCCGCCGGCTGCTCAAGGTGGCTGCGCGGCGGCGGCGGCCGGCGCAGGTTGACTGCGCGCGGCAGTCTCCGTGAAAGCCAGCCACTGCTTAGCCGCCGTCATCGACGGGTCCAGCTCAGCGGCCTGTCGAAACGCATCCGCGGCCCTGGTGCGGTCGCCAGTGGACCAGTAGCAGTGCCCGAGATTGTACAGCAAGCGGGCATTCAGCCCTCGGATTCGGTCCTGCGTACGGTTGAGCGACAGGCCGCGCTCGAACTGCTCGGCAGCGGCGGCGAATTGCTGGCGTTCGATGAGCACGCACCCGAGACGAAAACGTGCGGGGGCACTGTCGCGCTGGGTGAGGGCCTGGCGGAGCAGGTCCTCGGCGCGGGTCAGGTCCTTCTTGAGCAAGCAGACGTCGCCGAGCGCGCTCAACGCCGTCGGCGACGGGTTGTGCGCCACGACGTAGCCCCAGAACGTCTCCGGGTCGTGGTAGACGTCGCACTGCCGCCAGGTCCGGGCGCCGAGGCCGAAAGCGAGCACCGCTGCCGCCGCTGCTGCGCTCAACCCTCCCCCTGCCCCCTCCCTAAGAGGGAGGGGGAGAATGCGTGCGGCGAGCTTCGCGCCCAAAGAGGCCAGACCGGCGAACAGGGCCAGGCTGGGGATGTACAGGTAGTGATCGCCAACGAACGACTTCGCCAGATACCCGAAATCCACGAGCCCGCTCGTGGGGGCCAGGCTGACCGTGAAGAAGAGCACAGCCACCAGCGGCGCGCGACCGAGCCGGCGACGTAGCAGCCACGCCACGGCCACTGCCGCCGCGGTCCCCAGCGGAAACGCATACTGCGTAATCGCGCGGGCATCGACGCGCCAGTGGGGATAGACGGGAATGAGGTTGATCGGCAGGAGCAGCTTGCCGGCATAAAGCCACGGCGCACGGCCGGCGATGAGCAAGCGTTCGATGGGCGACAACCCGGACGCGAAGGACTTCCCCTCCAGGAGCGTGTTTTCGCGCCAAATGACGACTGCCACCAGCAGAACGGCCAGGCCGAGGAAGGGTAGAACCAGCAGAACGTGCTTCCTGGCGGGCGACGGCCGGCGCCACCAGACCCAGAGCAACAGTGCAATCGGCAGCGTGCAGATCACGGTCTTGCTCAGCAAACCCAGCAGGAACATGACCAGCGCGACCCCATATAGCGGCCAGGAGCCGGTCCGCGCGAAGCGCAGCCAAGCCAGTGCGGTGAGGAAATAGAACAGCCCCGCCAGCACGTTCTTGCGTTCCGCCAGCCAGGCCACCGACTGCACCTGCACGGGATGCACCGCAAACAGGAGTGCCCCGAACAGCGCCCCCGGCACGTGGAGGCGGCGAAGGAGAAGCCAGACCAGCACAGCGTTGACGGCGTGCAGGCCGATGCTGACGAGGTGGTAGCCACTCGCGTTCGTTCCCCAGATGTGCCATTCGGCCCAATGTAAGGTGAATGTCACTGGGTAAAACGGGACGCCGGGCGGATACGCCAGCGGGCTCGTCCAGATCTGCTGGAGCCCCTGTGTCGTGCGGAGCAAGGGGTTTTCCTGAATGTAGTCAGTATCGTCGAAGCGGACGTAGCCGGCCCGCGTGGCGGGAATGTACGCAACGAGTGCCGAGCCCAACAGCGTAAGGACACTCACCGCGGCAGCGACAGGCGTGAGGGGAGACAGGAGCTGAAGCGTCGTGCCTTCCGGGCCGGGGTGCCGCTGCACCGCGGAAGAAGCGCCCTTGCGGCGCGCTGTGTCGCGGCGCGTCAACCTCCCACCAGCAGTGCCACAAACGGATTGATGTCGCCAAAGTCGACCGTGCCGTCCCCGCTGATGTCGCCGTTGGCGTCGGGGCAAATCGGATACTCGGCAAGGTACGCCGTCGGGTTGCTCAGACGTAGCACAAACGGATTGATGTCCGCGAAGTCCACCGTGCCGTCGCAGTTCAGATCGCCCATGAGCGGCGTGCATTCATCCGGAAGTCCGTCCCCGTTCAAATCCTCGCTGGTACCGTTGAGGATGTCGAGGTCATCGGGAACGCCATTGCCGTTGCAGTCCGGGTCACACTCGTCGGGGATGCCATTCCCGTTCGCATCCTGGCTGGTGCCATCCTGAAGATCGCAGTCGTCGGGGCGCAGGTTGCCGTTGCAGTCCGGTGCCCCGTTGGCCACGTCATAGTCGTCGGGCTGACCGTTCTGGTCGCAGTCCGACTCGCACTCATCCGGGACGCCATCCCAGTCCATGTCCTGGCTGGTGCCGCTGGCGATGTCGTCGGCGTCGTCTACGCCGTTGCCGTTGCAGTCGACGGGGGGCAGCGGCGTGCCGGGCAGGAAGTTGAGCAAGTACTCGATGGCCGCGTCCGGCAACCGTGAGGAAAACGTCCGGCTGAGCGCGTAGACGCCCGGAGCCCCATCGTTGCCCGCGGGGCTGGAGCCGATCCAGAGGGACGTGGGCTGCACAGTCAGAGCCGAACCTGTCCCCGCGAACTCAGTCGTGCCGATCAGGATGCGGAAGTCCGTTCCGCTCAGCCCGCTGCGCACGGCGATGCGGCACGTCCAGCCGGGCCAGACCTCGGCCTGTGGACTCGCACACAGCTCAGTGACGTTGCCGGCCACGACTTCACGCAGCTTGAAGCACTTTGCGCTCGAGTCATAGAGGAGCTGGGCAAAGTGGTCGGCGTCCTGCACCCAGGCCTTCAGCGTGCGCGGCGCGGCGCAGGAATCGCCGCTACCGAAGTCCGGCTTCACATAGACGACATCCGTCCAGGTGGCGGGAAACGCCACGGGAAGTGTCAAGAGCTCGCCAGCGCGCGGCGTGCCTCCCAGTTGCCAGGTCGAGCCGGATTCCAGGTCGGCTATCTGGTACCCGTCCAGCCAGATCGTCGCGGTACTGGCTACCGCGCCCGCCAGGATCACGAGCCGAACCGAGTTGCCCGGTTGCGTCACGGTCATTTCGACGCGCGTCAGCCCCCATTCGTCGCGGGCGCTGGCGACCGTCAAAGGCCCGCGCATATTATGGGCCTCATCCAGCAGGCACGCTAACAGCGGAAGTTCGTCACCCAGCACGCGGATCTGACCGTGAAGGCGGGTACCGACGGGCAGCGCGACCGGGACCGGCGGCAGCTTGAGGGTCATCGCCGCCGTGCCGCCGGGGATGGTCCACCGCGCGGACGCCTGCCCGTGGAAGCTCCGCGAGGCATCCCAGTCCACGGTCGCGGGCGGCGTGACATCACAACCGGTTACGCCCTCCTCGAAGCTGGAGCTCGCGCCGCTGTCAATTCGGTTCGCGAAGCCGGGGTCGAGCCGCAGCCCGGTCAGATTGGCCACCGCCGGCGGAGTGAGCCGCAGGTAGTTCAACGTCGCACGGGCGCGTCCGTGGATCATGCCCGCGAAGGGACCGACGAAATCCTCCCCTCCTCTGCTGCCCGTGTACGGGCCCGCCACGAGCGCCCAGTGCAATCCGTCCTGCGACGCCCATAGCTCATCGAGCTTGGTAATGCCTGCGTAAATCACGCCGGCGTACTCGGCCATCGCGAGGATATCGCCGCGTCGGGAGTAGTCGCCCTCGTAGCCGCGCCAGGGCTGCAACGGCCAGGTCCAAAGTCCCGTGTTGGTGTCCAGGCGCTGCACGCTGGCCGGGCCCGAACCATCTTGCCCCCAATAGACCGCCCCCGGTCGCGCGACCGCCTCCGTGGGCTGGTAATAGTCGTGCACCAGTGTCCACGTCTCTCCGAGATCGGGGCTGCACAGGATTCCCTGGGTCGTGTCGCCGAATGACTGGTAGATCCGGCCCGTCGAGGGATCCGCCACGATCTTGTGATTGTGGTGCCCGATCTGGGGTGGCGGGCAATAGACGATGGACCAGGTCGCACCGTCGTCCCACGACCGGTAAATGCGGCGTGGATTGTCCGGCTGGTTTACGTCCCCATATTCACTGACGAAGGCCGCCGTGCCCAGGGCGGCGAAGTTCCAATGAAGCGGGTAGCAGTAGGGTGGAAATAGCAGGACCGGGACAAACGTCTGCCCCGCATCCGTGCTGCGCCACAGTTGTCCATCGTCCAGCCACAAGAGCAGGCTGCCGCCGGGTGTGCCGAATGCGGATTCCTGCCCGCGCAACGAGTGTGGTAACAGCCCCCGGGGCTCAAAGTCCAGGCCGTCCGTGCTCCCATAAATCCACAGCCGCCGACCGCGATGAGCATATTCGGCAACAGCGCTATGGGCACCAGGTTGTTGGGCAGGTTACGGACATCCAGCACGGCTCGCGTCGCGACGGTCATCGTCTCGAAGCGCGGCGTGTCGACGGGCGAGAGAGTTGCGTCCGGATCGTACGCTGTGCTGGGTCGCGAAAAGGCAGCCGCCTGGCCAGTGATCACATCGGTCAAGCTGCCAGCCAGAGGCAGATCGCTGATCGCTTGCTGGCCCAGCACGGAGTTCTGGGCTGAAGTGCAGACCACAATCGCGCTAATCAGGACTCGCAAACGCATGCGCACGTTTCCGTCAGCTCGATTTCGCGCCTGGCTCCTGAAGGGCGTGCACACCGGGAGGGTTCGCGCGCCACGATAAGACGCACCCCGGCAACCACGCCGGGCGGGAATCGTGTGCTTGCCGGGCCTTGTATACGCATTATAGCTAAACCGGCCGCCCAAAGGCGATCCCGCATTGGCGGTCCGGCTACAAAGCCGTCGTCTTCACTGGCTTATTCCATGAATGCCGCCCCGCCCAGGTCCGTAAAAAACGCGCGTGGCGAACCTCCAGGCGACGCACTCGTGTGCCCAACGGCCCTGTCCGCAGCGGACGCGCCGGTATCAGGCGTCAGGCGTCAGCAGTTCCACGAACGGATTGATGTCGCCGAAGTCGATTTCCCCGTCACAGTTCAAGTCGCCGGTCAACGTCCCCACCACGCAGCGAAACGAGCTGCAGGTGCCGCGGTGGTTGGGCAGAATGCCGTCGCGGCGGTAAGCCGAGCGGTTGAGGCTCGGATCCTTGCACCAGGCCCCGCCACGCATAACACGATACGTGCCGGACGCCGGCCCCGTGGGATTCGACGCAGGCGAAGTCGAATAGTACGTGCTCGAATACCAGTCGTAGCACCACTCCCACGCATTTCCACTCATCTCATAGCAGCCGTAATAGCTTTTTGCATCCCGGGTTTGATACCCGTCATGATTGGTGCCATCGTAGTAGCCGACCGGGGTCGTCCAGGAATGCGGGCCGGTCTCGAACGGATCGGCGCTATTGGCGTAGTTCACCCGCTGCCCATCCAGGCAGGCGTAACCGCACCCGTCGGTGTGCTCGCCGAAGCGGAAATGCTGCTGCTGGTCGGGGTCCCAGCCGCCGGCCTTCTCCCATTCGGCCTCGGTCGGCAGCCGATAGCGCTATATCGACTCCGGCGCTGTGGACACTGAGGGTACGATCCCACTGCGGCGTGACGGTCACCGGCACGAGCGTGTGTCTCCGTCGGCGACGATGCCGGATCTCCCCGTGCTCGTCATACCTTTCGAAGCTGCCTTGTGGGCGATACCACCCCAATTGTACCGGCGGCCCGCGGCTACAAGAAACCGCGCTGCGGGCCGCGGCCCGACCGAATCGGATGGAACGGATTACCGGACTTCGCGCATCCGTGAAGAACCCTGGCCAGGGGGCTGTTGAAGATAAGAGCGCCCATCCGCAGTGTCGGTGAAGTTGCGCTCCAGAACGGCGATGGTCCCGTCGAACCGGCGCCATCCGCGGGGTTGTGCAAGCCCACGCGGGGGGGCGCGGCCTGCGTCGCAGTCACGGACAACGGCCCCGGCATCGCGGCGGAGCATCGGGCCCGGGTCTTCGAGCGGTTCTATCGCGTCGATCCGTCCCGGTCTGCCCGGCGCGGGGCCGGATTGAGGTGGAGAGTGAAGCGGGGCGTGGTAGTATGTTCCGGATCGTGCTGCCGTCGACGGCAAGGTCGAACTGCGGTTAGAGATGTGCGGATGGCTGACTGGCGGTCGGGGATATAGCGCTGCACCCGCGAACCGATGTCGGCAAAACTTGAAAGGAATACCCCGTGCGAGCTTGCGCAACGATCCAAAGGTTCCTGGGTCTCGTTGCGCCGGCCGTCTTGGTCGGCGTGATCGGCGGGTGCTCCGGACCGGGGCCCACGTCCGACGCCAACAACCCCGTCATCAACCCCGCCGATTTTGTGGCCCAGGTGGACAACCCGCTGTTCCCGCTGACGCCGGGGACCAAGTACGTTTACCAAAAGACCAGCCCCGATGCCACGGAGGACATCGAGATCACCGTCCTCAGCGAAACCAAGACTATTCTGGGCGTCACCTGCACGGTCGTCCACGATCAAGTGGCGAGCGACGGCGCTCTGAGCGAGGACACCTTCGACTGGTATGCGCAGCACCGTGACGGAACAGTCTGGTATTTCGGAGAAGACACCAAGACCTATGAGCAAGGCGTGGTCGTGAGCACGGAGGGTTCGTGGGAAGCCGGCGTGGACGGCGCCCAGCCTGGGATCATCATGGAGGCGCAGCCGCAGGTAGGCGATTCTTACCGTCAGGAGTACCTGGCCGGCGTCGCCGAGGATCAGGCCGAAATCGTGAGCCTTGCGGGGTCGGCCACCGTGCCATACGGCACATTCGCTGATTGCCTCCAGACACGGGACACCACACCTCTGGACCCGCAGGTGCTCGAGTACAAGTTCTACGCGCCGGGCGTGGAGAATGTCCTGACCACGGAGGGCGATACCCGCGAAGAGCTGCTGACCGTGACCTCGCCGAATGGACCGCAGTGAATCGTGACATCAGCGGTGAAGCGCCGTCGTGCCGGGCGCAGCGCCGGTAACAAGCGCGCACGTGGAGTGAAAGCCGATGAAAACGAGTGGAGTAACGCGACTGTCGTTGGGTCTGGCGCTGATCGCATTGGCGCCCGCGGCGTGGGCCGGCGGCGTTGAGGATCTGAAGAAGGCACTGGCCGCCGCCAAGGTCACGCCAGCGCAGGCAGTCGAGACGGCCCAGAAGGAAGTCGCCGGCGGGAAGGCGATCGAGGTCGATCTGGAGGTGGAGAAAGACAGCGCCTTCTACGAGATCGTCGTGCTGAGCGGCGACGCGGTCCGGGAAGTGAAGGTGGACGCCGTAACTGGCAAAATCCTGGGCGTTAAGGACGAGAAGCCCGAAGCCGACGAAGCGGAGGAGCTCGCCGCGGCGAAGAAGGCGCTGGCCGCGGCGAAGCTGACGTTCGCCCAGGCGCTGGAGAATGCGGGCAAGGAGGTCAAGGACGGGCAGGCGTTTAAGGCCGAGCTGGGCATGAAGGGCGATCAGCCGGTCTACCAGGTCGTGCTGCTCCAGGGCGACAAAGTCATGCAAGCGTCGGTCGATGCGGTTGGCGGCAAGCTGCTGGAGATTGCCGAGCGCCGTCCCAAGGCCGAGCAGAAGGAAAAGGAGGAAGAGGAAGAGAACGAAGACGAAGACCATGAGGGCCACGAAGGCAAAGAGGCCGCCGCGGGCGCCGCCTGGCGCGAAGAGTTCAAAGTCGAGAAGGCCAACTGGGCCGACCGCGGGGACAACGCGTACTTCCCGCTGCAGCCGGGCTGCCGCTGGCGCTACATGCACGGCGAAACGGTCCTGACGATCACCGTGCTGGACGAGACGAAGGTCGTGGACGGTGTGACGACGCGCGTGGTCGAGGAGCGCGAAGAAAAGAACGGCCAGCCGCTGGAGATCTCGCGCAACTACTTCGCGGTCGACAAGTCCACGAATGACGTGTATTACTTCGGCGAGGACGTGGAGGAGTACAAGGACGGCAAGGTCGTGGGGCACGGCGGCGCCTGGCTGTCCGGCGTTAACGGAGCCAAGTTCGGCCTGATGATCCCCGGGAAGGCCAAGGTCGGCGACAGGTTCTACCAGGAGATCGCCCCGAAGGTCGCGATGGACCGAGCCGAGATCGTCAGCATGCAGGAGCAGGTTACCACGCCGGCCGGAACGTATGACAAATGCTTGCAGATTACGGAGACCACGCCGCTGGAGAAAGGTGTGAGCCGCAAGTACTATGCACCCGGTGTGGGGCTGGTAAAGGACGATGAGTTTGTCCTGGTGAAGGTGGAAAAGCCAAAGAAGTGATGTTAAGGCCCGGCGCTGAGCGTCCGAGCAACGCAGTCGCGTGGGTCGGCCCCCAGAACCCGCCGAGTGCGAGCACACTTTGCGGCGGAATAAAGCTCAAGATACTCGGCCAGCATCCGGTGCGTGTTGAATTCGCCGCAGATGGTCTTCATCGACGCCGCCATGCGGCGAATCCATCTGCGGGGCAGGCCGTTTGGGTCGCGCTCATAGAACAGCGGCACGATCTCATTCTCCAGCAGCCGATAAACCGCCTCCGCGTCTTCGCGGTCCTGTTGTGCACGTGTCCGGGCGGAGGCGTGAGAAATGCCGGTGGCAGACGGGCCGGTGCGAGAATCCTTTCTCGCACCCTCATCGATCGCCCAGCCGTTCCGGCCGTTGTAGGCCTCCGGCCACCAACCATCGAGAATCGAGCAATTCAACCCGCCATGCAGCGGGGGCTTCATCCCGCTGGTGCCGCAGGCCTCTTGCGGCGGTCGGGGGTTGTTGAGCCACACGTCGCAGCCGGCGGTGAGCAAGCGGGCGACGTGCAGGTCGTAATCCTCCAGCAGCACGACGCGGCCGCGCAGACCCGTGCGACGGGCGTGTTGGTAGATTCGTCGCGCCAACCTCTGCCCGTCTCGGTCCGCAGGATGAGCCTTGCCCGCGAACACCAGTTGCACGGGCCGGAGCGGATTCCCGAGGATGTGGGCCAGCCGGGGCAGGTCGTGGAAGATGAGCGACGCGCGTTTGTAGGTGACGAAGCGGCGAGCAAAACCGATCGTGAGCGTGTCTTCATCGAAAGCGTCTAACGCCGCGGTCAGCTCTGCGCTGGGCGTGCAGCCGCGTTGAAGCTGGTGCGCCAGGCGCTGGCGGATGAAGTGCACGAGCTGGCGGCGAAGCCGGTTTCGCACCGCCCACAGCTCGGCCGGCGGGATCCGGTCCGCCCGTTGCCAGCAGTTGTCCGTCGGGGACGCGCCGCTCCAGCGCGGCTTCAGATAGCGGTCGTACAGCGGGCGCATCTCCGGCGCGAGCCAGGTCGCGGTGTGGATGCCATTGGTGACGTGCCCGATCGGGACCCGCGCGGGCCGGTCGGCGTCGTAAACCCGCAGCCACATCTGCCGTGAAACTTGACCGTGAACTCTGGAAACGCCGTTGCAGCGGCCGCTCAGGCGCAGCGCAAGCACGGTCATGCAGAACGGTTCGCGCCGGTCGCGCGGGTTCTCACGGCCCAGACCCAGCCACTCTGCCGGGGTGAGCCCGGCGTCTTCGAGCAATGGACCCAAGTACTGGCGCACGAGCGGCGGGGGGAAGCGGTCGTGGCCCGCGGGCACCGGCGTGTGGGTCGTGAATACGTTGGTTGATCGCACACGCTGGATCGCCTTCGCCCACGACTGCCCCTGTTGAAGCGACTGCCGTAGACGTTCCAGTGTGCAGAATGCCGCGTGACCTTCGTTCAGGTGAAAGGTGGTGGCCCGGATGTCTAAGGTCTGCAGTGCCCGCATGCCGCCGACGCCGAGCACGATTTCCTGCTGAATGCGGGTCTCCGGGTCGCCGCCGTAGAGCCGCGCCGTGATCGCGCGCTCGCGGGGCGAGTTGCCGGACACGTCGGTATCGAGCAGGTAGAGCGGCACGCGGCCCACCTGGACCTGCCAGATCCTGGCCTGCACCTCGCGCCGGCGCAGCGGCACATGGACGAGCCGGCCTGTGTCGCTGATCGGCAGCAAGCTGAAGTCGTAACGCGGGTACAGCACGCGCGTCGTGCCGTCCCGCCGCAATTCCTGGTGGTAATAGCCGCTGCGGTACAGCAGGCCGACGCCGACCAGCGGAAGGCCCAGATCGGAGGCCGACTTGAGGTGGTCGCCGGCCAGCACGCCGAGCCCGCCGGCGTACTGCGGCAGACATTCGTGCAGGCCAAACTCGGCGCAGAAGTAGGCGACGCGTATCCGCTTCTGCTGCGGCGTCGCGGTGCGCTGAAACCAGGTTTTCGCCCCCAGGTAACCGGCCCATTGCAGCTCACAGCGCCTCAGCAACGACAGAAGCACGGGGTCTTCCGCCAGTGCGGCGCCGCGTTCCGGCGACAGGCCGGCGAGGACGGCAATCGGATTGTGGTTGGTGGCTTCCCACAAGACTGGGTCGAGGGCCGCGAAAAGCCGTTGTGGGTCAGGGTTCCAGGTCCACCACAGGTTGCGGGCCAGCGCGTCGACACGGTGCAGGACACGGTCCGGGTGCTCGTGAGTGCGCCCGACGCCTGCCCTCGCGGTTCGTCTGGCGGGCATTGTGCTCCTCCACCAACAGCGCTTGTCCGAGCCCCGCCCGCGAGGGCGGGGTCGCTCCGGCCCGCCACTCGCGTGGCGGGTTCTGTTAGGGCCCAATGTAGGTCGCACAAGTTTACCCGAACGCCGCCGTGGTCTTCCGTCCGAAAACGCGGATTTCCTGTCCCCCAACGGCCGTGGACCCGGAATATCCTATCGACGAGGCATCTCCGCAGGCGAGTCATATGCAGAGAACGCGCGAAGAGCTTTTTGCCATTCTGATCCGCGAGCACGAGCTCGGCCTGTCGGCGTTCGTGCGCTCCTGCGTGCATGATCCCGCCGAAGCGGATGACTTGGTGCAGGAGACGTTCGTGACGGCGTGGCGGGACCTCGAGGCGTATGATCCGGCCCGGCCGTTTGCCGCCTGGGTGCGGGGGATTGCCCGGCACAAGATTGGGGATTACTTCCAGCGCTCGGCCCGGCAGGGCCGGCGTGTACATATCCTGCCGCCCGAGGCGGTCGCGGACCTCGCAGTTGAATTCGAGCGCTTCAATCGCCCGGCCCGGGGCGAGGTGTACCGCGACTGCTTCGCGGCGTTGCAGGAATGCCTGGCGGCGCTCTCCGCGAGCGACCGGGAGATCGTGCAGCGTGCGTACCGCGAGGACCAGACGTGCCGGGTGATCGCCAGTCAGCTCGGCCGCACCGTAGAGGTGGTCAAGAAGCGTCTGCAACGGGCCCGGGCTGAGCTGCGTGACTGCATCCTGAGCAAGCTGGGGCCGGAAGGGGTGCCGCATGGCTGAACTCTTCGACGACCGCCTAGACCCGGCCGAGCCCTTCGACCCCCGCCAGTGGGCCGTGCACGGCCTGCTGAGTGCGTACTTCGAGCGCGAGCGTGGCGGTTACGAGGAGCGGCTCGATCGCTTTCTGGAAAGGGCCTGGGCCTCCAGTCCGAGCCCCAAGCGTCCCGGCGCGCCGGGACGGGCCCTGGGTGGCACCGGCGTCCCCGCCGGTGAGCCGGTGCAGCGCGTCCGGGGCCCCTCGCTCGCGCTCGGGGCTCTGATCGGGCGCCATCCCTGGGCGCTGGGTATCACCGGCGTGGCAGCAGCGATCCTCCTGGTCGCCTGCGTCACCTGGCTGGCCACCGGCCGCAGGGAACCACTGACGAAACACCTGCTGACTATCCCCGACTTCGCGGCGGTGGCCCAAGCGGCGATCGCCCAGCCGCTGCCCATGACCGGCAGCATCGGCGACCCGCTGATGCTGTGCGGGCTGGATTTCGGCCCTCTCGGCGGCAGCGCTGTGAGCGACAGCCTCCTGGCAGAAATGCTGGCGTCGCTGAACTGTGGCGGTTTGCCGGACCGGCTGGAGGCGATTGAGCAGGCCCGGCGGGAGCGTGATGGGTACATGGCCGAGATCGAGAGCGCCGTTCAGCGCGCCGACCGCGAGCAAGCCAGTGCGTACGCCTCCCCCATCATGTTCGCCTGGACCCGGGTCTATCGCCCGCTGCGTGACCTCGGGCGTTTCGGCGAGGCGATCGCCGAAATCCAGCGGGCCCTTGCGTATGCGGGGGGCGAAAACCCGTTGCAGGAGCCGTGGCCGTCGTGGCAGGCGCCGTGCCTGAACGAGCTGGCCCTGACGCTCGAGGCCATGGGCGACTATGAGGGCGCGTGCCGCGTTCACCTCGAATCGGTGGAGCTGCGCAAGGCCGCCCTGAAAGCCGAGTCCGGCTATGTCGGTGATCCCGACATCCCGGACCTCCCGCCGTCTCAGCACGCCGCGCGCCAGTTCTACGGAGGCGATCTCGTTCCCCCCTATCTCCGTTTGAGTTGGCTGGCCGTCTTGCGTAGTGGCCGCGACGGTCTGCCCGAGGCCCGGCAGTGGCAGGCTAAGGCAGAACTTCAGTTCCGCCGCTTCTTCGCATGGGTCTGCGCGGCCAACGAAATCCCGCTGCCGCCCGAGGCTACCCTGCTCGACGCCTTCGCGCGCTCGCCCGCCGACTTCCAGCAGCCGGACGAGAGCTGGTTCTTGGATGCGCAGCGTGCGGCGTTGACGGCCTATCACGGCTTCGATCCCAACCCGGGCGTCGTGGCCTGGCTGCGCTGCTGCCTGTTCAACGCGGCCCGCCTGCAGCGCGTCGCCGGCGATTACGCCGCGGCGGCGGCGACGCTGGAGCAACTCGCCAGCATCCGGGCGTATCCGTGCTGCGACGAGTGGCGGCTCGACTTCTATGAGCCGCTGGAGGCAGCGCGCGTGAGCCTGCTGCAGGGCCGCTATGCAGTGGCACTGAAGCACCTGGAAGTCGCCGGCCAGACCAGCGGCCCGCGCGAGTGCCCATTTGAGAAAGACCTCAATGAGAATCCCGTCGGCCCGCTGGCCTTGGCCGAGGTGGAACTGCTGCACGGCGTTGCGCTGCTGGGCGCCGGCCGCGATGAGAAAGCGGCCCGCGAGCTGATCCGCGAAGCGATCGCCGTCCGCGACTCCATGGCAGGCGGTTTCACGGGTGAGGCGTACACAGACTTTCTGAGGCAATTTCGCACGTGGGACGAACTGGCCGGGTCGGCCAGATGAAGCCTGCGCTGAGGTTCTGAGGATAGGAGAAGAGAGTCATGAAACAGGAGCGGTTTTCTGCCAAGGCATTTCAGAAATCGTCAGCGATGCTCGTCGCCGCGACGCTAGGTCTCCTACTGTGCGGTTGTCCGCCTCCGCCGCCTCCGGACATCGACTGGGATAACGACGGGGTCATCGACTCCATGGACAACTGCTTCAACAAGTCCAATCCGGCGCAAGAGGACGCCGATGGCGATGGAAAAGGGGATCTTTGCGACGGCGACATCGACGGAGACGGCGCGTTCAACTCTTCAGACAACTGCCCGAACACGCCCAACTCCTCTCAGGCCGATAGCGACGACGACGGCACCGGTGACGCCTGCGACACTGATGCCCCCAAGCCCGGGGAGGCATCGTTTCAAGGCGGTGCGATCCACTCGCCCGAAGCGACAATTCTCACTCACGGAAACGAGTACGCCGACTCAGCCCCGGCCGGCGAAGACTCCTTAGTCGCCGTTGTCAAGGACGGACACGCGTTTTTCTACCATACGGCCCAGGGCCAAGTCGAGCTGTCTGACGAGAACTCGGCGTACGCAATCGGGTACTTCATCGCCGGGGGCGTCAAAGACGCATCGGAGAAGCGGCGCGGCGCCACACAAGACGCATCACCCTTCGAGACTGAGACTGGGCTAATAGTAACTGCGAACGCGGCTACAAGTACGTACCATTTCGAAAACCCCAAGAAGCGCTGGGCCGCCGTCCGCAGCACCAGCCCCAACGAGGCATTGCAGGCTCCGGTCTTCTTGCGCCCAAGGGGCTCCTTGCTCGACATCAACGTCACCGGTGCGTTGCTGGAGGGTGAAGACCTGATCAGGATCGCCCCGGCCACCGACGCATCGCTTACAGTCGATGCAAGTCCCGTCCGCACGTACGGCAGTCTCGCACGCGCGATCCCGCTCTTCCTGGCTCCGGGCAGCAACATTGCTGTCGGCGCCGACCTCCTGCCGAAGGCTGCTGAGGCACTGGACCATGACCCTCAGTTGTTCATGCTACTCAACGCCCTAGACGCCATGGATGTCATTTTTGGCTTGATAGGCACAGTTGCCGGGCTCTCAGGCGATGAAATGATCGAGTGCCAGGACGTTGCTGTGACCTTCTTCCTCGATAATGCCGCCCTACTGGAGGGCGTTCTCGCAGGCGATGAGGATCTCATGGTCGATCTGGCCGAGGAAATCGTCAACGACCTCGCCGTCGAGATCATGGACTGCATAGCCGAGGAGGTCGCAAGCGACATCGTCGGTATCGCACTCGACAAGCTCTTTTATATCCTGAAATTCGAATGGGCGTTCGACAATCTCATCCTGGGAAACTGGGACGTGCTTTCGCTCGAAGCGTACGATGAGATCCCCGGCCTGGAGACCAGCGCCGGAGGCGACGACGGCGGTGATGCATGTGGAGTGGGCGAACCCAATGGCACGAAGTCTCAAGCAACCGAGATCGTGACCGACTCCCCACAGACTCATTGCATTCGGCCGGCCGGGGACCAGGACTGGTTCACCTTCGAGCTGGATGTTGCCCGCAACGTGAGCATTCAGACCACTGGCACGCGAGGTGACACCTTCCTTCAGCTCTACGACAGCAACTCAACGGAGATCGCTTCCGACGACGACGGAGGCGGCGACCTCTTCTCGATGATCGAAATCTCCGACTTGGCGGCAGGGCGGTACTACTTTCGCGTGACCGAATTCGGCGATAACGCCGAGATAGAGAACTATACCGTAGCGCTCTTCGTGACCTCCCACGACCAGTGCGCTGACGGAGACGCAGATGCCGACGGCATCTGCGACGCCGTCGACAACTGCCCGGAAGTCGCGAATTCGTCACAGTCCGACAGTAACGCCGATGGCATCGGAGACGCCTGCGACGATGGCGGCGGGAGCGACGAGATCACGGTGCGCGTTTCTGCCACGGATCCAGACTGGCAGACTACCGGGATCCGCGTGACGCGCGGAGAGGCCGTCACATTCTCTGCCACCGGCACCATCGTACACTGGAAGAGCGGTGACGGAAGCCAAGAGGAGACGTGCGGTCCGGACGGCATTGAAGGTACCACCAACGAGGACGTCTACCTGGCCCCCGGCTTGAGAAAAATGGCGCTGGTTGGAAGCATCGCCGATTACACCTTCAATGTTGGTTCTACCGCCACGTACACCGCCCAGACCGATGGGACGGTGATGCTTGGTATCAACGACACGAATTACGCCGGCGGATGCGCCGACAATGAAGGGTACTGGACCGTAAGGATAACGAAGTTGTAGACACACTACCGTTCGAGCGCCGAACAGGCGTGAGATCTGTCTTGGCCGCCCGTGAGACAATCCCCTCCCGCGCGCACATCCGCGCGGCGGTTGGAGAGCGAGCGCATGTGGACATCAATGTGGTCGAACCGTTGTGCCAGACTCCGTTTACGCCGTATTCGATGGATGCTACTGATTATGGCGTTCCTGGTGCCGGCGAACATACCGCTTGGCGCCTGTGGCATGATTCAAACGGTGCCCCTGGCTGGCTGGTGGCAGGTCGGGCTCGAACAGAGCGATCGCGCCGTCAGTCCGCAGGCCGGCAGCTTTCAGTCACTATTGAACATCGGCGGGTGCAATGACCCGTTCAATGTGCTCGATTCGCTGGGGGGTTCTGATGGCAAGGTGCTCGATTCCGGGCTTCTCATCCGCCTCGGGCCCGGGCTGACTGTCGATGAGGCTACGCACTGCAGTACAAACCAGTACCACGAGACTTCGTGCGAACCGATAGCGTGGTCTGCAAGCTCAGATGATGAGTTCGAGCGAGCGGCCGCTAACGATCTGCGTCCCCTGCTTCCTGGCGGGGACTTATCGTTCCGGGAGCCCCTCGTACTGACGGACGCAGGAACGATGGGAATCGAGCTTCATACTCAGGAATCTGTGGAGCCGGACGCGCAGGACCCGACGTGGCATTTTTCCGCGGGTGACCAAGTTCTTGTGGTCCGTATTCAGTGGGACAGCACCGCCACCTGGGAACCGCCAGTTTGGTCAACCGGCCCGGGCGGCGCCACGATCTCGCGGCAAGCAGCTGTTCGTTACACGCTGCTCGACGCTGTTCCCATTGGCTTGTACGCGTACCCCGCGGGGCCCACTTTCAGTGGCACACGTATGACCGAGAGCCTGCGCGTCGGCACAAGCCTGGAAGTCCATCGCAGTCAGACGATCAAGCTCACGCGCGTGGCGGCACCGCCGTAGGGACGGTCAGCTCCGTCCGCCGACCAAGGGCAGCGCCATCGGAGTCAGCGATGGCGCTTCATTGAGGCGACGTTCTTGGAACGCTGGTGCGGGAGTCCCTTCCCGCGAAGGGCCGGATAGGAATCCGGCGGGAGCGAGGTGCGAGAAGGGATTCTCGCACCAGCGCCGTTTCTTCATCTGCGTCCATCGGCGAAATCTGTGGCTGGTCCCCGCCAATCTCCGCCACTCCCCGCCAATTCCTCTACCCTTCGTTTTCTCCGCGCCCTTCACAGTGAACGCTGTCTTGATGAATCCGCGCACACCCGTGGCTGCGGCCCTCGGAGTGCGCCACCCTCTTAAACGGACTGTCAGCGCTCCGCCGGGCGGGACGCCGGCTCGTAAAGCGAAGGGGACATCGAGCTGTCATGCCGCTGCGGCTGCAGGCTGCGGCTGCGGTCCTGGTCACTGTCGACCAGGTTGATGGAGCGGATGATCAGCGGCGACAGCGGGCGGTCGCGATTGTCCGTCGGCACCTCCGCAAGCTGTTGCAGCGTCCGCAGACTCTCGGCGTCGCGCGCCTGACCAACGACCGTGTATTGCCCGTCCAGCTCCTTCAGCCGTGCCAGGGCGATGAAGAACTGGCAACTGGCGGAGTTCGGGTCGCTCGGCCTGTGTGCCATCAGGAGCGCGCCGGCCTCGACGGGCCCATCGCGCAGCTCGGCGGGCACGAGCTTGCCGTCCGGCCGGACGCCGGTGCCGTCGCCCTTGGGACAACCGCCCTGAATGACGAATGCGGGGACGACGCGATGGAAGGTCTTGCCGTTGTAGAACCCCTCGCGGACCAGGTCGAGGAAGTTCTCGACGTTCCGCGGCGCCCCATCATAGTTGAGGACCAAGGTGAGCTTGCCCAGGTCGGTGACCAGGATCACGTCCTTGCGCAGCTCGACGCGGAACTCCGCACCGACCGCCGCGAGCCGCCCCTCCAGTGGACGCCATTCGACCCGGTACGTGCCGGGATACCGCACCGCCGGGTAATACTCGCGCAGATCGATCTCCGTCCCCAACGCCCCGTGTGGGGCCAGGCGCACGCCGCTGATCGCGTCCTCAGCCGTGGAGTCCGGCGGGTTTGGCGGCGGAACCTCTTTGGCGGCCTCCTCCTCGTAAGTCACCGACAACAACCGTTGGGCGCCGCCGCCCAGCACGAGCTGCACCGGCAAACCCACGCCGTTGCTTGCCGCTATCGGGTAGCTGAGCGGAATCGTCAGGGCTTGGTCGGAGGTGTTGAACAGCGTAAACCGCAGCCGGATCGGGCCATCCGGGTTGTAGAGCGGGCGTACCGCCTGAAGCTGGGCCTGGAGCGCTTCGTTGGGATCGGGCGACACGGACGCGGCGTCCTGGGCACCGCTTAGCAGCACGCCGAGCGCAACCAGCAGCGCCGTACCGATACACGAAATCCGGCCTTGGGTTCTAGGCATCGCGCCAGTCATTGCACTTCCGCGTCCTTATACACGCCGCTCCGCCTCGGGTTGTAGCGTGCGGCTGCGAATTATCAAGTCCATGGCCCCGGCGGGAAACGCATCAGACCACGGCCCGCAGTTCCAGGTGGAGCACGCCGGTCAGCGCGCGGATGCTTTCCAGGGCCTCGGTGCTCGGCCGCTCGTCGAGCGCGATCGCGCACCAGGCCGCCTTGGCCCCGGTGAAGACCCGGCTGCTGATTTCCTGCCCATTGACCCCGTCCGCGCGAACGGCGTCCAGGACCGAGGCCAGCACGCCGACCTGGTCGCGGAGGCGCAGCACGAGCTGCCACGTGGCCGGGCTGCGGTCGCAGAGGTTCAGACAGTTGACGACCTCGCCCGAGACCAGGAACAACCGGATGACGCGGACCACTTCGTCGGCGGTCGCCTGCCGGGCCTGCTCCGTGAGCACGCCGATGTGCTGCGTGCCGATGACGCCCGGCAGCTCGCAGAGCCGGCAGCGGAAGCGCCCCGTGTCCCCGGCCGGCTCCGAGCCGTGCACGTCCAGGGCGACGCGCAAGTGCCGCTCTTCGACGGCCTTCGCCAGCGCCGCCTCGTCCACGGCCGCCGGATGGCCGACGTGCACGAGGTAGGCCCCCACCGGCATGTTCTCCAGAAACGTCGCATCCACCAGGGTCTCGGCTTCGTCCTCGCTGGCCTGGACGACGACCACGTCGCTCTGCCGCGCCAGCTCACGCGGCCAATTGCAGAACTCGACCTCCGGTTCCGCCGTCGTGTCGGCCGTCAGCCGGGGCGACCACGCCACGACCCGCATGTCGAACGCCCGCGCGCGGCGGGCCACCAGCCGGCCTACGGCGTCGTAGCCCAGAATGCCGAGCGTCCGGCCGGCCAGCCCGCGCGCGTCGGCCAGCTCGCTGCGGGCCCAGCGGCCCTCGCGCAGGGCCAGCGTGTTGTCCACGATGCGCCGATCCAGGGCCAGGATCAGCCCCAGCGTCAGCTCCGCCACGGCCTCGGCGTGCTCGTCGGGGCAGTGCGTAACGAACACGCCGGCCGCCGACGCATCCTCCACCGCGATACTGCCCGGCCCGCACGCGGCGCGCACGATCATCTGGAGCGTCGGCGCCCGGGCAATCATCTCCCCCGAAACCCGCGCGTTGGCCACCACCAGCACGCCGACGTCGCCGAGACTGTCCCGCAGCTCCGGCAGCGTCGCCTGGGGCCGGTAGTCCACGTCACTGCCGGTGGCGCGCAGTTGCTCGAGTGCGGCATCCGGTAATTCGCAGGCCACCAAAATCTTCATGGTGTCCATCTCCGCAGCGGCGGCGTCCCGCCCCGCCGCCCGACTGGTTCCTCAGTCACCATTAAACGCCCAAACGGCGGCTTTCTCAATCGCCCCGGCCAAACGGAATGGTGAATTGGTTATTTTTGCCAAGCCCGCCCACGGCGCCTGTACGCCCGGGTTTACCCCGGTACAATATGACGGACAACGGATCGTGTTCGGTCACGCTTTTTCGTGAGGTCCTGCCGGCCGGTCTGAGGCACTTCCTCAGGAACTAGACTGATCGCTCGAACTTGGTTGTTGCGGCGCGTCGTTCCGCAGGAGTCCGCCACGGCGGACGACTGAGGAACCCGGCGCCGCGGAGCTGGTGCAGCTAGGTTTCTTGCTTGGTTCGAATTGACCGGTATCTTGGCCGTACGTCGTTTCCGCTTGGCGCGGCGCGGCACGGAAACGACGCCGGGAACACACGATGAACATCCTGCTCGTCTCGCCCGCTACGCCGGACACCTTTTGGAGCTTCAAGCACGTCATGCGGATCATGGCCCGGCGGGCGGCTTTCCCGCCCCTGGGGCTGCTCACCATTGCCGCGATGCTCCCGAAGGAATGGCGTCTCCGCCTGGTCGACCTGAACGTGGCGTCCTTGTCGGACGCGGACATTGCCTGGGCCGACTACGTGCTGCTCTCCGCGATGATTGTGCATGTCGACTCGGTGCGGGAGATCGTGGCGCGTTGCCAGGCCAAGGGCAAAACGATCGTGGCCGGCGGCCCGCTGTTCGCGGCCGGAGAAGACCGTTTCCCCCAGGTGCGGCACGTCGTCCGCGGCGAAGCCGAGAACGTCATGGCAACCCTGGTGGCCGACCTGTCGGCCGGCCGCCTGCAACCCGTTTACCAGGACGCGCAACGGCCGGATCTGGCCCGGACGCCCGTGCCGCGGTGGGACCTGATCAATTTCAAGCACTACGCGACCATGTCGGTCCAACTGTCGCGCGGTTGTCCGTTCGACTGCGAATTCTGCGACATCGTTGCCACCTATGGCCGGGTGCCGCGCGTCAAGGCGCCCAGCCAGATGATCCGGGAACTCGAGGCGCTGCTCGCCGCCGGCTGGAACAACAGCATCTTCATCGTGGACGACAACTTCATCGGGAACAAGGTGAAGGTGAAGGGCCTGCTGCGCGAGCTGGTCGCCTGGCGCGCCCGGCGCGGCGTGAAGGTGTCGTTTGTCACCGAGGCTTCCCTCAACCTGGTCGACGACCCGGAGCTCCTGGACCTCATGGTCCGGGCCGGCTTCAAGAAGGTCTTTGTGGGCATCGAGACTCCCAACGAAGACAGCCTGGTCGAGTGTGCCAAGGTCCAGAACACGCGCCGCGACCTGGTCGCCGCCGTGAACGAGATTCACCGCGCCGGTATCCAGGTCATGGGCGGCTTCATCCTCGGGTTCGACAGCGACACGCGCGGGATCTTCGAGCGCCAGCGGCGCTTCATTCAGGACGCCGGCGTGGTGACGGCGATGGTCGGGCTGCTCAACGCGCTGCCGGCCACCCGCCTGTTTGAGAGGCTGAAAAAAGAGGGCCGCATCCTGCGCGAGAGCACCGGCAACAACCTGGATGCCATCCTCAACTTCGTACCCAAGTTGAACCGCGAAGTGCTGGTCGAGGGCTACCGGGGGCTCGTCAAGCACCTCTACAGCCCGAAGGTCTACTACCGCCGCGCGCTGACGTTTCTCCGGACCTACCGTCCGCAGGGCCCGCGCCTGCCGCGCCCCCGGCAGGACATCCTGGCCTTCCTCCGGTCGCTCTGGGTGCTGGGCATCCGGACGCGCGGCCGCCGCGAGTACTGGAAGTACTTTACCAAGTCGCTCCTGCTCTATCCGCGCGCCTTCGGCGAGGCCATGGATCTCGCGATCACGGGCTACCACTTCCGAAAAGTCGCGGCGAGCCTGTAAGCGGGGTGGCCGCCCTCCGGCGGGTCGCAGGCACGCCGGAGGCCAGTCGCACAACGCGAGGAGGAAGTGTTACTCCGTCAGCGCCTCATAGACCGCTTCCCAGTACGCCCGGGTCTCGTCGTCGGGCTGCGCCTCAATCGCCGCAGCGACCACGGCGACCAAGCCGTTGTACAGCTCCGGCGCGACATTGTCCGCCAACAGTTCGGCGGTTTCCTCCGGGCTCCTCTGCTCGCCGCCTCCGCCGCCCCGTTGGGAATCGCCGGGGCAGTCGCACTCCCCGCTAATGACGCGGGCGATGAACGGGTTGATGTCGCCGTAATCGAAAGTGCCGTTACAGTCCGCATCACCGTGAAGGACCATGCTTCCCGACAGGCCGGGCAACATCGCGGCGTATACGTCGGGGTCGTCCAGAGCGGCTATAAACGGGTTGATATCGCCAAAACCCACTGAACCGTTATTATCCATATCTCCTCTACATTGGGTGATAGCCCAGATGCGTGCGGCCGGTGTGTTCTCCGTGTAGATCTTACCGGAACCGCTGGGATCTCCAACTATCACCCTCGCCCCCGTGCGCCACTGGTCGCCCGTGGCGTCGA
>Ga0315284_10002820_pt1 | contig 24755 bp, 35 predicted proteins | sample YL17G09_16_MG_FD_203696 | JGI IMG/M metagenome (GOLD analysis project Ga0315284, IMG submission 203696) | Sediment microbial communities from Yellowstone Lake, YNP, Wyoming, USA - YL17G09_16 | ecosystem: Environmental > Aquatic > Freshwater > Lake > Sediment | place: USA: Wyoming | collected...
AAGGCTCTTCCGGATATTCTAACCAAGAGACCGTTTACTAGCTTCACACAGTTCTTGAATATAGCGGATTCATCTTCAGTAAATAAAACGGCCATGCTAGCTTTGATTTATTCTGGATGTTTTGATGAATTTTTAAGAGATAAAACCGATATAACTGGAAGATTTGATTTAGCCAATGAACTTTTTAAGAGAAGAAGGTCGAAGGATATTGCGGCTGGCGATTTGGAAAGGGTTGTAAAAAATGAAACAGATGTTTGTGGAGGGGAGATATTTCATTCCGAATTCAGCTCTATTGATTTAGAGGCAATAAACTCAACATTAAAAATAGATGATAAAATTATGCAGTTTGATAAATTGGAAATTATAAATATTGGAACCACTATTAGAGTTATCGCTAAAGTTGAAAAGCTGTTTATCAAACGTGGTCAGAAAAATATAGGATTTTTACACACGAAGAATGGAAGATTGAAGAAGAGTTTCATGATGTGGAATGAATCTGTGGCAAAATTGGAAAAAGATGAAGCTTTATCGGAATGCGTGAAGGATGGTTCTATAATTTCATTTAGAGTACAACGGCAGAAGGACTATAATGATAGAAAGAGTTTTATCGTTGATGTTGAATCTATAATGAAAGTTGAAAAACCTGTTGCCTCTATTTGTTAATTGTAATATAATATATGTAAGAATGGGAGAATCATGACTACTCATGAATATTTAAAACTAAATGATTTTGGAATAACCCTCGAACCAAACAGTCCGGGCTACCATGAGATAGATTTTCTTATAGAGGTGGCTTCCGAGATTCCTAAAAAAATGGAAGACTTAGACGATATGGACCCTCAAATATTAGCATCACGCTGTCTGGCGGCAATGTTAACAACCACCGCATTTCATGCAGAGGCTCTTGCGTGGTGCGGGTGGAGAGAAGTTGAAGCTCAGACTACACTGGGCAGACTTATGGCATCCAGCCAAATACCTGTTACGATTAGAAAAGACGCAGTGAAAGCTGATGAAAAATATGAGATATCACAAAATAAATACAAGACAGCTAGTGCTTATGTGGAGTTCTATGTTGGCATGAAGAAGGGATTTGAGGCTGGGCACTATTGGGCTAGAGAAAAAGAAAAAGCTATGAATGAAGGAATGAAGAGGTCGGGATACGATAGCAAGGATTTAAACAAACCCAAAATAGAGTCATATGAAAATGAGCCAAGCGGCAATTTGACATTTGACTAACACAGGAGGAAGTAAAATGCAAGATTACGCATTCGGTTCAGGTAATGGCGATAGCTCGGCTCAGACTATAAAGATTGATTGGAAGGCTGTTTTTTTCAATCCATCGCAGGGCGATAACAAGATAAGGATTGTTTCAATGGCCGGAAAGAAGACCAAAGTGCATTGGGTTACTTACCATAACTCAGAGAAGAAGGTATGCGTTCGCTGCCCATCTGAAGGGTGTCCTATTTGTATTGCTGGAGAGAAGGCGAAAACTAATTATATTTTAAAAATTATCGACAGAGCCACGCAGACATTGAGGCTTTATGAATTTAGCAAGCAAATAAAAGATGAAATCGAACGTCTGTCGGTTAATCTGAAGAAGGAAAAATCAACAGCTAATGACTCCCTTAGCCAGTATGATTTAAATGTAGAGAAGGGCGCAAAAAATGCAAATCCTCTATATCATGTAAACATTATTGGTAAAAACAAGCTTGAAACAAATAAGGAAAAACTTTTGGCGGAATCCGACGCAGAGCTTATAGAGAATGATATTTTAAATATTGAAGAACTGATTAAGCCGTGGTCTGTCAAGAGAATCCGTGAACAGGTTTATGGGATTGATGAAAATGGTAATCCCGTTGAGAACAAGTATGTTCCAAAGGTCCCTACGGCAGGCGTCCCCAACGATGGTTCGGTCCCAGATACCGACCCTTCCTTTAATTATGGAGCCAACGTTGAAAAAAATAAAAAGAATACTGATGGGGTGGACCCGAAAGACACCGAATTCCTGAACGAGTTGTAAGACAATTATAGTTTTTTCACTTTCTATTTAAAAAAGTGAATTTTTTATTAGGAAAAGATATGCATATAATACATAAGAATACAAACCACATGAAAGAGTGGCTAGAAAATACGTAATGGCTACCGCTGGAGCCATCGGTAAATCGTATGAATACAGACTTCGTGACTGGTTCAGAGAACGTGGCTGGTTTGCTGAAAGAAACCCATTGAGCGGTGCCTCCAAGCAGATTACAGAAGAAATGGGAAAACACGATGTTCGCGCTTGGAAGAGCGAAATTTTTTTACAGATAGAATGCAAAAAAACAAATAAAGAGTCGGAGAGTCTGGCGATTCAGCAGGAGTGGCTCGGCAAGATAAATTTCGACAATGATGAGATTCTATGTTTTTCTTTCAAAAACTGTAAACAGCATTTTTGTTTATTCCCAAAAAGAATAGGCGATGCAATTTTTAAAGAAGCTCAAATAAATAAATCGGATACAGTATATAAACCCATTGGAAACTCTGGATTCGGATTTAAAAGAGAGTGGCTAGAAAACAAAGATAGATACTGCTTTCAAGCCGATTTCAGTAATGTTCATTACTATATAGTGGATTTGGAATTATATATTGAGCATAGAGAAAAATTTGATGGACATAACGAAAAATCTAAGGGTTTTGTGGAAAATGTCAAAGCTCTACATGATGCCGATAAATTAAGGAAACTGTATAGAGAAAACGAATCCAAACTTACCACTAGGGAAAAGCGAATTTTTTACGGAAAGTTGGAGAGAATTGAAAATGGAAAGTTTAATTCGGTAGATGCGACGGTCATGAAAGAAAGTCAGTTTTGGATAGACAACAAGCCAGTGGTAAAAGAAGAAGCTATAAATAAAATAATAGAGAAAGTAGAGCAGTGGGTGGATGTAAACCTGCTGGAAGACGAAGAGACTGGGAACATTTTCTGGGCGCATAAAGTGGATGTTGGTATTCTTAAAAAAATAATCAAAAAGATATTAGGAATCAAATGATACAAATATTCGCATCTAAAAAACTAAAACAGCCGATAGCTTTATTTATTCCTCCGGGCGTAATTGAGGAAATAACTAAAATACAAGATAAGAATTTAGTCAATTACAAACTTCAGCAATTAGCAAACGCACAGATATTGCAACATGGGTACGAAATGGGAGAATGCGCTTATAGAAATAAAAAAGTAACCTTGAGGGATTGTACGGCCTGTGCATTATCTCAAGGCATGAAATCTAAGACTGAATGGGAAAACTGTGTAAAGAAGCATATTAAATACAGCTTTGATACCAAGCAGAGATTTGGTGCCGGAATAAAAAATGAAAAAATTGCTGAAAAATTAAAACCAACAAAAACCGAAGCTGCAAGACATAATAATACCTTCGTCATGAAGGAGACGTTGCAAGAGAAAGATTATCACGACAAAAACGAGTTGGATATTATAAATCAAACCCGCAAAAACATCAAAGGAGAATGGGATGAAGGAAATAAATAGTATTAAAGAGGTAAGTAGGTTGGACGTAGAAGTGGGAGATGTGCTTACCAAAAACACAGAGCCGGATTCTAGATACAGTGTAAATAGAATAGAGAGGTCTGCTGATATGGCCAATCCTGAAAGTACTACAATAGGTCTAAGACATCTTCTTAATGGTGTTTATTCTAAAGAACTCACTCAGCTTTCCTTAGACATGCTTTTAAGAGAGTTTTCTATAGTGAAAAGACGGAGTGGGCATACCGTATTAGTCGGACAAATTAGAGAAGCAAAAAAAGCAAATATTAAATTGCTACATTCCGTGCAAGAGGCCATAGGTATTTTTGAAAAGTCAATTATCTCTGATGTGCAGCGCGAAATTGAGGCTTCATCACATATCGATATGCCATATTTAAGTAGCATTCTTGGCGACGTCATAGTGTTTAGAAGACATGGTTGGTTAGCTAGAGTTATTTACGCAGTCGATGTCGCTGGTAATAATTATGGAGCGTCGGTGTCGACGTCTGATTTCATTTCCGTCAATGGCTGGGGTTTTGTTTTAATTTCTTCAAAAAATAAAATTAAGAAAATTGTAAACGGCGTATTGGGTCGGCTATTGAAATCTTTAAACTCTAATGAGAAATTCAACAACTTCGATTTAAATCATAGCTACGTAGATGTTGACAATCCAGATTTTGTGTCGAATTTTTCTGAAAATACCACTGACACAAATGCAATAACAACAAACACCCAGCCCCCAAACTAATAGGAGAAATAAATGGCAAAGAAACAATCAGAAAAAGCAGCATCATCAGTTCAGGCAAAACCAGTAGACGCAAAGGATAAGCAGAGGGCGCTGATGCAAGCCCTTAAGAGTGTTCAGGCAGCATTTGGAGAAGAGTCTGTTTTTCGTGGTGGAGATAATAGGAGTCTTGTTATTGAGGCTATCTCCACCGGCTCTCTTGGTCTAGATACGGCGATTGGCATTGGAGGTATGGCGAGAGGTCGTATACATGAGATTTTTGGAAGAGAGGGTTCTGGTAAGACGATGCTGGCCCTTTCAACAATTTCAGAAGCGCAAAAGCTTGGTGGACAGTGCGTCTTTATTGACGTAGAGCATGCCTTGGACCCAGAATGGTGCAGAAAGCTTGGAGTGGATTTTGATAAACTAATTATCTCCCAGCCAAACTCTGGAGAAGAAGCTCTCGACATTATGCAGAAGTTTGTTGAATCTAATGCTGTTGACGTAATAGTTCTTGACTCTGTTGCCTCCCTAGTTAGTAAGGCCGAGATTGAAGGCGATATGGGTTCACAGCATATGGGTCAAACTGCTCGTCTAATGTCTTTAGCTTTGAAAAAGCTGACCCCACTAGTGGCTAAGTCTAAAGTGGTTTGTATTTTCATTAACCAGATTCGTGAAAAAATTGGAGTAATGTACGGCAATCCAGAAACAACTCCAGGAGGAAATGCTTTAAAGTTTTATTCCTCTATTCGCCTTAAGGCTGGAAAGATTTCTGGAAGTGAAAAGAAAATAGGTCAGCAACAGATTGGGCACAGATTGAAGATTCAGCTTATTAAAAACAAGGTCGCAACTCCATTTAAAGTAGCCGAGTTTGACTTATACTACACCAGTGGAATCGACCAGAAATCGGAAATATCCAGTCTGGCTATAGCTAAGGGTATTGTTGCAAATCCACAAGGAAGAACTTATATATATAAAGATTGGAAGTGGACGAGTAAGGCCGCATTTGAAGAGGAATTGAATACAAATAAAAAGCTTGCGGACTTGCTGCTAGAAGAAGTAAAAGAGGCCCTAAAAAACAAGGTTGAAGACAAGAATTTGATGGATGTCGCTGAACAGGTGATTGGTGGTAAAAAGGTCCTAGTTGACCAAAGCACTGGAGAAATCTTAGACCATGTTGAAGAAAAGGAAGAGGCATGAGCGAAACTACGGTATTCACAAAAGATATGACTGTTGCTGAGGCCCTAGCTCTGCACCCAAGAGCTAGGGAAGTTTTTGCTGGATATCATCTTGGTGGCTGTTCACACTGTTCTATTTCGGAATATGAAACAGTTGCACAGATATGTGAGGGATATGGGGTTCCGGTAGAATCTATTCTTGAATCACTTAATGGTCTTAAAATAAATGAAGAAAAAGCTTGACAAGAACGACATAAAGTTGTATTATGCATCATATGACTTTATGAGAGGAATTGTGTGAACTATATAAACAATACAGATAAAGAATTAGCCAACATGCTCAGACAGCCTTATATCGATTCTAAGGCTCTCATAGCTTTAATTCGCTCATATAAACGAACAAAAGACCCACAAAAAAAAGACATATTGAGAGAGCAGATTTTTAATAATAATATAAGATTCATTAGAAAACTGGTCTTGAGAAAGGCATCTTCAAACCCGCAAATGATTGAAGATGTTTTTAATTCGGCTGTGTTGTCTTTTTTTAAGGGATTGGATAAATTTAAAATCAAGCCTAATACTAATTTTCAAACATATATTGGGTATTGGATTGATAAGGCGATATATGAAGAATATGTAGCTTCTAATATAGTTTACATACCTAGAGGTTTGTTTTTTAATAAAATAACGCCGGAAATCTATTCTGCCAAAAATGTATCAATGATATATATGGATAAGCGAACTGCATCAGAAGAAGGAACCTTTGGTCATAATGACTGGATAGATAGATTAATAAATAAAGGAGCCGTAAAAAAGAATAGTTTGAGCCTTGATTTATCAGACCGGTTGGTAGAAATAAAAAATCAAATAGATAAAAAACTCACACCGATTGAGAAGGCTTTTATGACTTGGAAGTATCTATATAACCCACCATTAGATAACAAGGAAATATCTGAGATAGTGCAAAGTTCAGTATCTAATGTTAAGGCAATTTTATATGGAGCCATCGCCAAAATTTATAATAATATTGAGGTTGGAGAGGGATTCATTAGAAATCAAAGAGGCTCTACTTTGTGGATTCATAAGATTAAAATTACCGACCAAGTTATAAATGACCTGTATTTAGCAAAAATAAATAGCCCAAAGCTAAAATTAAAATGTGAAAAAAAGCCGATTTCTTTATAAATATATACTATGGTACGAGTAAGTTGATGACAAGCAACCGAGGTTAAAATGTTCATTTTTATAGGCACAACTAAAAAGACAGAAAAGCGCAGGGCAGCAGGAAGCTGGTCGGCGAAATCTGTTTTTGAAGCTGGAATATTTGGAGCCGATAGAACGGGACATAATCGGGGGTAGTCGTTGATAATCGAATTTTGACGATGTAGACACCGCCTCCGACAAAATCGGGGGTTTTCTTTTGGATATAGTATAATCTAAACAGGAGAAAGCTATGTCAGAAAAGAGATTTCCAATACCAAATAGAGAGTCTTGGGAAAACGTGTTTTATAGACTGACCAAGGCAACGCATGGCAAGAGAACAATAAGGCCAAATGAGTATGAAAATGAGGTATTTATTATTACTAAACCCGGCGACTTGGGACCTAATTTTCTATACAAACCAAGCGGATTCGGGATTTATTACCCAGATTATGTTTTCAAAGCTACTTCTTATATAAATAAAGACTTGACTACGAGAGATTTTATCAGTATAATATCTAAGTGTGTTAACTCTATTAAAAAAGAAAAGAGGAAATGATGTCTACAGCTGAAGAGTTCAGAACGTCCTTGACTTCTGGCGAGTTGGTTTTAGTGGATGTATGGGCCGAGTGGTGCGGTCCGTGTCGTATGATGGCTCCGATAATTGAAAAAATTAAAAGAGAATATGTTGGCAAAATGAATGTTTTAAAGATTGATGCCGACAACAATCCTGAGATAGCAGAAAAATATAATATTCAATCTCTGCCTACGTTGGTGTTTTTTAAGGATGGCAAAGAGGTTTTGAGAATTGTTGGCGCGACTTCGGAAAGTAATTTAAAAAGAGCCGCTGACACGTTGCTAGTATAAGAAATACGGGGCTGTAGTGAAGTGATATCACAGAACATTCGCATTGTTCAATTTCCGGTTTGATTCCGGACAGCTCCACAGAAAAAGCTTGACAACGTTCAATTAATATAGTAGTATGGGGCTGTAGCTCATCTGGCAGAGCGTCGCATTTGCATTGCGAAGGTAAGGGGTTCGACTCCCCTCAGCTCCAGAACTTTTATAGGGGTATCGCATAGCTTGGCCGATTGCAACCGTCTCCAAAACGGTCATCATCGTGGGTTCGAATCCTACTACCCCTGCCATTTTAATCCATGGAAATCTTCAAGTATAACTTTTAAAAAATCACAAAAACCACTGCTGGTAATTAGATTAAAATGACTTTATACTGCGGCCCATTCGTCTACTAGCTAGGACATTGCCCTTTCAAGGCAGGAAAAACGGGGCGGAACCGTTATGGGCTACTAATTTTCTTGCGGCAAACATTGAACTAGAAAAGGTTTTTAAAAAATACCATGCAGCTTAAAGACAGACAAGACATGATTGCTGATTTATACATATCAAAAAGACATATCGTCAACGGGCTATGTCAAAGATATGTTTATAATTATCATGAAAGAGAAGAGCTTGTTAATGAGATTTTTATTAAATGTTTTGAAAACATAGATAGATTCGAATCGAGATGCTCACTGTCGACTTGGCTTTATCGTATTAGTGTTAATGCGTGTTGTAATCACATAAGAAAAATTAATACAAATAAGAGAAAGGGATTTTCTGTTGAATTTAATGATGCGAATGTCCCGACATCTAAAGCCGTTCAGCTAAATGGCCTAATCGATAAAGAGCTTAGAAGTAATATAAACTTAATTTACTCACTTTCAAATGAGTATGATAAAAAACAAATAGAATGTTTCTTGCTGGTACACGTGGATGGATTATCATATAAGGATGTCGCGACTACTACTGGACGTAGCGTGAATGGCGTTAGACAGCAATTGAACAGAGCTAAAAAAATTCTACAAAATAAATTGAAAAAAATCTATGGCTCCATGGTCTAGTGGCAGGACGTTAGATTCTCGGTCTAGAAGTTCGAGTTCGATTCTCGATGGAGCTACAAGGATGAAATATGAGAGTCTTAATTGGCATTTCTGCTTGGAAGAAAATAAAAAGACAAGCTACTCTAAGTTTCCCAAATGAATGTGTTGGATTTTATATAGGTTTTGTGGATTATGATTTGCAGCGTATTTATATATCCAAAGTCTATCCTTGTAAAAATATCTCGGAAGATAGGACAGTCGGCTCAATGGTTAGTCCTAGGGAAATTAACAAAGTAATAAGGGAATGCAAAAAGGCCAATAAAATAATAAGCAGCTTTTTCGTAGGACAATATCATAGCCACCCAACAACTGGCGGCGTAGCTCAAAGTGAGTTAGATAAAAAAACTGGTAAAAAATGGAAGGAATATGGACATCAACTGATTTTAGGTATTAAAAGTAAGAGCGAAATGTCTATTAGAAAACGGTTCTATTTTTATGATAAAAAGAGCGGGTCTTGGAAAGAAGAAAAAATAATTGTTTTAAAGAGTTGAAAAAGCTTGACATTTAAGAGAAAAAGATGTAATATACATATATGAATGGTCTTTGATAACGTTTATGGCCTCGCAATAAAAGACTTGACAAATGGATAATACAATGAAGCGAAAAATTGATAAATTTAAGGGGTTGTGGCTTAAGATTAAATTCCGCCACTAATCCCATCATTTGGGTGTGTGGCAGAACGGTTATGCCCCTGACTTTTAATCAGAGAAGATTCGTCTTCAACGCAGGTTCGACTCCTGCCGCACCCACAGAACTATAAACGGCTCCGTGACTCAATCGGTAGCGTGGCGGACTTTTAATCCGAGAGTTGTGGGTTCGACTCCCATCAGTAACTATCAAAGTAAAAGACATCGTGATTTAAAGCAAGAGTTGTTGAACTATAAGGGAAACAAGTGTGTTTTGTGCGAGTATGACAAGAGCAAGTGGAGATATTCATCACGGTCTACACCCCAAACTTTTGGTGATTTAAATGTCTAAAAAGAAGTTAAAGTTCAAATATACGCCAATGAGTGCGGATGAATTAAAGTTAAATCGTAAGAGGCTTGGCTTGACTATTCCAACGATGGCAAAAATACTATACACTACGCCAAATGAATATAAGAGATACGAAAAGGATGGCCTCAGGGCTCCACATGATACAGAAGGACCTACGGTAAGATTGGTCCAGCTTTTAACGTTTAGTTATAAAACTATTTCCAGCAAGGAAGCAAAGCGAATGAGAAAGTCTTTGGGGTATATTGGTCCCGAAAAGAAATACGCTGGCGTTGAATTGATTCATAAGTAAATACGAGCTTTAAGCATTAATAGTGATGCACTAGACTCTTAATCTAGGGAATAGGGAGCATTACCCTAAAGGCTCACGGAAAATGGTCTTGGAAGAGTCATGGTTGCACTGAGCAGACTCTGGAAAGTGGATTCCAAGAGTAATCCCAAAGGCATGGGGCCAGAACAGATTAACAAGTCACCCTATATTCTTAGGAATGATGTTGTTAAAAGAAGACAACAAATGTTGTCGCAAATAAGGAGCACTAGAATATGTCGAGAACTAAGGGCAAGGTAAAGTGGTTTAACGAGAAAAAGGGATTTGGTTTTCTCGAACATGATGGCGGAGCAGATGTGTTTGTGCATTTCTCAGCTATCAGCGGCGATAGCTTCAAGACGCTAGCCGAAGGTCAGGAAGTTGAGTTTGATATCACGCAGGGTCAGAAGGGCCCTCAGGCATCAAACGTAGTCGCGGCCGCAGCCTAAGTTCTTCTTAGATTGCGATAAGAAAAAATAATCTGGTTTCCCAAACACGCCGACGAAATAGTTTGGAGTAAAGGATGTCGCCTTCCAAGATTATATGGTGCCGTAACTCAGTTGGATAGAGTGCCGAGTTTCTACCTCGGATGTCGGGAGTTCGACCCTCTCCGGCACCACAAATTGGAAGATGATTTCGGGCGTGTTAAGTTTGAATATATCGAGATTGCCTTTGGCGGTGTGGATTAGTACACACAGAGTTGATTCTAAAACCGTTGACCTGATTGGATTTGAGTAGCCGAGGGTGAGTCTGAAAAACTAGCGGTAAGCGAAGTCGGAAGACTAGCCCAAATATCTTCTTGTAGTGAAGTGTATATCACGGCTCTCTCCTAAAGAGCAGTCACAGGTTAGATTCCTGTCGAGAAGACAAAGATAGAATGAATATGGTCCCGTAGCTCAGTGGATTAGAGCGCTTCGCTACGAACGAAGAGGTCGCAGGTCCGATTCTTGCCGGGACTACCAATAATGAGATTGTAGCTAAATGGATTAAAGCACTTCCGTCCGAAGGAAGGGATTGTGAGTTCGACTCTCACCAATCTCACAGAAACAATATCTCACCATGAAATTAATGCAACAACTGGTAAAATGCCATTACATATAGACCATATTGATGGTGATTCCGAAAATCACAATGAAAGCAATCTCACATTGCTATGCCCAAATTGCCATTCATTAACATCAACGTATGGAAAGTTAAACAATGGACATGGAAGAGAAAAAGCAAAATATCGCTACGTCGGTATTTAATGTCACACTCCGATGAGAGCGATACATGAATTGACTGAAATTTTTAGTAATAGACCAGAACAATGCGGGATTGATGTAACGGTAGCCTGTCTGCCTTCCAAGCAGAATGAGCGAGTTCGATTCTCGCATCCCGCTCTAAATAACATCTTCTGGCCAACCCTGCATGCGGGGACACACGTCGGCTCTGTGTGAAGAAATCCGGCTCCAAAAATAACCGTCCGGTCAAGCCTCTGTAGAAATACATGCTCAAACAGATATAGCTGGAATCTACCAGTGAACCCTGAGGAGTTGCAACCTCGAACTTAGGGCTACGGGCATCTGGGGGTATAAACCCCACTATTTTACTCTTAGCCTTATGGCGACAGAGATGGCTTCTGGTCCCGTGAGCCGACCAATCACGGGGCATTTATGCCGACTTAGCACAGTGGGAATGCAGCTGATTTGGGAGATAGAAATAGGTTGAAGTGGTTCAAATCCACAGTCTCCGACATGTAATCAGCCGAAGAAATTCAGAGGGAGTTCGATTCTCCCAGTCGGCTCTTTTATAAAAATCCAATAACTAATAAGGAAAACAATCATGACGACGAGTTCTGGCAAGCAGGCGGCAAAATATTATTACATGTTGAAGGAAAAACCAACTATAGAACATCGTGGAGAAACGGTGGCTGATTTTCTCGCTCGCGGTGGAAAAATAAACCGCGTAGAGGATAAGACATTTAAACCTGCCACAAAAAGAAATTCTGACGGAAAGTTTTCGAAACAGAACGCTCCCATAGTATAGAGGCAGTACTTATAATTCGTAATTATAAAGCGATGGTTCGATTCCTTCTGGGAGCTAAATACAAAGGCGGTGTATGTTAATGTCAGACAAAATAAAGCGGATTGAGCCTATAACAGATTGGAATAAAGTTAATCCAGATTATGTTTCTAAAAGAGATTTAAAGGGCAAGGAAGAGTTTCAAAGAAAGCTGCAAAGGGAGATACAAGACAGACTAAAACAACAAAAGAAAAAGGCGAACCCATAGTTTGCCTTTCTTTTTTTCTATTTCCGATACATATTTTTGGATGGTGCACAAATGAACCTAAATGGTGAAATGAAATACTGGTTTAAGAAAATTTTCTACTATCCAGTCATGCGAGTTAAGAGATTTATTGATTATGCTCCGTTAATTTGGATGGATGAGGATTATGATTGGTCTGCAATATTGCGGATGCTTCAATATAAAATAAAAAGAAACAGACTACATATAGATGACCATAAGTTTTTTGATGGCTATAAAGATAGAGTTGAAGAGATGCTTGAAGCCGAGCGAGTGATAGAAAGAATTCTCAAAGAGGATTGGATGTCATCTGCACAGGATGCTTATTTTGAAAAATATCCAATCTCATGGCAAGACGGTCCAGAAGAAGATGAAATGCAGCTAAGGCCCTCTTCTAGTGGTAAACAGAGGTCGGAGTGGCGTGCTATACGAAAAAAAGTGATAAAACTTGAAAAAACGGATTGGGACAGATTGGGCCATTTGATTGTTAACAATCTACGAGGATGGTGGGATTAGTTCCATTTTAGAGTCGTCTGTACAAAACCATTGACAAGATTGATTATTCATGATAGAGTTACTTTCACTGAATTCTGAGGTGTAAGCGATGGAACTAAATAATATGGAAATACGTCAACTTCTTTCTAAAAAGCATATGAAGTCGATAGACCTGCTTGGCGTTGTAAAAAAATATAAAGACGCAGAAAGCGAGAACGATAAAGATTTTTTTAAGAACATAATTTTTGAAAATAATGTAAGAATGATTTACAAAATGGCATCTCGGCGCTGTTATGGATTGCCGGGTTTGGTTTTTGAGGATGCCTTCCAATGGGGAGTTGTTGGTCTTTGTGATGGTCTGGAAAGATTCGACCTGAGCAAGAATACTAAATTCTCCACCTATATCACTTGGTGGATTGATAAGTATATATTGGACTACTTTTATTCCAGTCCAGTTTTATATGTACCAAAAAACGTAATAAGAGAATACAGAAAATACAACAGAATGGTCAGTGAATATCTCAAGACTAATGGACATGACGGCCTAGAGGCTTTCATTGAAAAAAACATACGTTCTGAAAATCCTCACTGGGACAGATTTAAGAGAAGGCATCTTGACCCATATACTCGCCTCAACGGAAATAACATGATAAGCATAGATTCGGGAATTGAAAACGAGGATGGTTTCACGCATCTCGAGGATTTGATAGCGGACACATCGACTCCAAACACCTTGGAAAATCTATCAACCGCAAGCACAATGAATCAGGTTGAGATTATCATGAATAAGTATTTGAATGAAAAAGAGCGCCTAGTTATTAAACATAGATATCTTGGAGAGTCTTTTTTAAAACTAGATGATGTTGCGTCTATGGTTTTTAAAGATGATGGTGGGCAGATTACAAAAGAAAGAGTGCGCCAGCTTGAAGTATCGGCATTGGCTAAAATCAAGAGACATCTCATTAGGCAAAGAGAGGCACAGCTATGAGAGAGACAACAACAACTGTTTATGCTTGCGAAATTTGTTCTCATGAATGGTCTGCCAAGGAATTTGCAGAAAGATGTGAAGCGATAGGCTATCCTCAAAATTATAATAAACTAATAGGTAAGTGGATTATCGTACCAACTTCTGTTTATTTTTCTAAAGAAAAGTCGGAAACCTCTTTTGATTTTTTCCCAGAGAAATTGTGGAGAGTGGTAAGGATTGACTCTAATTATATAACAAACCTCAATCCCAATGGATTTATTCCAACTACCGGAAGCTCGATTGGTCAAGAGGAATTGCAGCTTCAGCAAAGTGGCGCAACTAGTTTCGAGAAAGAATATGCGGGATATATTGATAAATTACATCACAGGTTGGTGGTACAATGTAAGGGGTTTGAAGATAATTCAAGAGTAGAGTCTATGTCACATTTCTTTGATGTTCCAGAAGAAATGTTTGAGTACTTGAACTCAAAGCTAGTACAGATGGAGTTGGACAGGAGGAAAGATAAGGGATATTCGCAGGCAAAATTTGGAGCCACAATGACTAGATTCGTAGCCCAATTTTTCACTTCGCATGAATTTGATAAGCATCAACATGATTTAGCAGAGCTCGTATTGAAGGAAGTATTAGAGAAAACAAAAAAAGAATTACCAGTCATTAAGCAGGAAGAGTTGCCTTCGATAATAATACAGGCCAACTAGATAGTTTTGATATAATAAGCAGGTAATGTATGATACTTAGAACATTGGTTTTAAATAAATATCACCAACCTATTAATATTATTGGCTGGCAGGAAGCTGTCGTTTTGCTGTATAAGGAAGTGGCCGAAACTGTAGTCGAATGGGACAAGCAACAAGAAACCTATAAAATGTTGGAATACGATAGAAGTGTGGCGAATGGCGATAGAAAGTATGTTTATAAAATACCCGTTATAGTCAGGCTTCTTGAAAATAAAGTTTTACCTAAACGTAAGAGGCTTCGGTTTAATAGAATAAACCTCTTTTATAGAGATGATTATACGTGCCAATATTGTGGAACAAAGTATGACCACGGTACCAAGGGTTTGGAGATTGAGCACATTCTTCCTCAGAGTCGTGGTGGGAAGAGTTCTTTTGAAAATTGTGTAGCAGCGTGTAGAGACTGCAATAGCAAAAAAGCCGACCATACTCCTGAAGAAGCCGGAATGAGACTCCTAAGAAAGCCGGAGATGCCCAACCCAGTCATTTTGATGTATAAGAAAATGAGCCGTAAACAAAATATACATGAATCTTGGGCTAGGTATCTGCACTACAATACGGAGATTCTATAATGAAGCCAAGCTCTGCTGTTAAAAAACCAAATAGAGAAGTTGATATAATTTTATATATAGCATTTATTCTTAGACACAAGCCGCACTCTGCTGGAATTAAATTAGATGATGGTGGCTGGGTCGAGTTGTCTAAGTTGTCCAATGCGTTATTGAAATTTAAAAAAATTAAAATCACAGACGCTGAATTATTAGAGATAATTAATGCCAAAGCAAAAAAATCGTTTGTACTAAGTTCCAACAGTGAAATGATTAGGGCCAAAGGTGGTCATACTGTTTTGTTTGGATTTGTTGCAACGAACGAAATACCCCAGACATTATATACAAGTATAGATAGGAAAAGAATGTCTAGCATATTTTCCGTCGGTCTTATTTCAAAGCCCGGAGAATATTTAATTGAAAATGTGCAGGATAATAAAAAGGGAGTAACTGTCTCTATCAATACTAACAAAGCTGTCGCCGCAAAAGTAAAATTTTATCGCAAGGAGAGCTTGTTTTTTGCATTTTATATACCAGTTAGCTGTCTAACCTTTGAATCTCTATAATGAAATCATTATTGGACATAGTTGTCGAGTACTCTATAAAAAACAGAAATGACGTATTTTCAGAATATATGGCTTCTAGACGGTGGAGTGAGTCAACAATCAACAATTGGAAGCTTGGATTTTTTTCTGCACCAAACATTCTCTCTCTGATAGCCGATATAAGGGGAGAAAAGATGGATGTATTTGATTTAGAAAAAAAGTTTATCTGTAAAAAGATAGGCTTTAATTATAAGTCTTTTCTTTTTGGAAGAATAATTTTCCCAATCTACGACCCTCACGGTGGGGCAATAGCAATATCTGGAAGAGTTTTGGATGATTCGAAGCCAAAATATTTCAATACCGCATTCCAAAAGGGGAAAACACTGTTTGGATTAAATTTAACGAAAAAATCAATTATAGAAAAGAGAAGAGCTTATGTTTTTGAAGGCTATGCTGATGTTATAAGCGCATTTCAAAATGGGATATGTAATGTGACCTGTTGCATGGGAACAACTCTCACTGAAGACCACTACATATTGCTATCAAGATACGCCGAAGATATAGTTCTGTTTTTTGATAATGACAAGGCTGGGATGGAAGCCCTTAAAAGATTTAATGAAAAAAAGCTAGATGAGACCAAGAAGGATACAAAAATTTTCAGGTGCTTTCTTAATGAGGAAAAGGACGTAGACGAATTTCTTCAAAAAAAGGGACCAGAAGAATTTGAAAAATATGTAAATGATTGTATCGCCGACTTGGAATTGCAAAAAAAACTTAAGAACGTCTAGGGGAGCATTATATGCCACCAAAAAGAGAAATGTCGTACACTGAATATGCCGACCAACAATTCTACTACCGCCATGACCTTAAAGACCCAGCAGATTTGCAGGACCTTTTTGACTCACGCCTTGACGAAGACCATGAATTAGCCGAGGAAAATAAGGAAAAAAGAGCTGTTTTAATTGAAAAACTACTCACTGTAGTTAGAGCAAAAATAAATAACTCATTAACAAAAAGACAAAGAGATGCGATAAATCTATTTTTGATGAGGAAAAAGCAAGAGTATGCAGCCGAAATATTGGGAATTAGTCAGGAAGCGGTTCAAAGTAGACTAAAAATAGCTTTAAAAAGATTGAGAGCAATTTGTTCTAAAGATAAAGCCATTCAACAAATACTAAAAGAAATTAAAAAGATAGCATAATTAACAAACACAGGGGTCCTACATGGGGCCCCTGTTTGTGTCTAATTTAGTCATTTGGTTTGTAAAATTTTCATAAAATTCTTATAAAAAATTACTACTATAGCCAAACATATTTTCAAATCTTTTTACTATAATTAACAAAATAGGAGAATAGCATGTCTATAAAAATAGGCAATTTACAGCAGAATTATTCAGCAATCGATTTCCATGAATTAAAAGACGACTTGAAACTTGCTGAATATGAAGGTATGAATCCCGAGGAGTTTGAACACGCACTCTATAAAGAGAATGGCGTTGTTCCTGTTATGGTTAAAAAAGCCAGCGCAGAAAAGTTCGGTTTGAGACATGCATTTTTTGATGTATGGCAAAGCGAAGCCAATCCAAAAGTTGGTGTATGGATTCTACAGAAAAATGAAGCCACCGGAGAAGAGTTTATTGTAAAAAAGACTGAATCTTAATTCGATAGTAATTCTAACATAAACTAAAATCAATACTATAAAAGAATCCATAGGAGATAATCAATGAACAGTCCAAAGGTTTTTACAATCGCAGAGCTCAACACTAGACTTGAGCAGGTTGCATCGGTGAATAGACATGACCAAGTTTCAAGAATGATGCATGAAATTTTTGAGAATAGGGCATCTAAGAATCCCAATCAGCTTGTTACTTCTTCCGAGTTTGCTGGCATATTCAGCAAGGTTGCGAACATGAATAAGCAGTCGGATTTTAGATTTCACTTCTCGGATATTTTTGAAGGCAGCGTGCCAGCCGAGACACCTAGTAAAACTCAGGATGCGGTTGGAGCAACTTCCCGTCTAGCTGGTTTTGAAGAAGACTTTAGACCATCTCCAATAGAAGTTACAAACACCGACGAAGACATAATTAAAAATGCGTCCTTGAAGGCTATAAGCTCGGTCTTGGACGGAGTCGTTGACAATGCGCAATATCATTTTAATGAATTCGTTCAGGTCGAAGGCTACGGGAAAAATAGTGGATTTGCCAGCTGGACAGTGGCATTCAATACTGGAAAGGGTACTGCAAAAATCAGCGTACCAACACCTATCATAGATGGCGTAACAGAGACACCATCAGTATTTTATGCCTCAGCCGGAAAGGCCATCAGATTCGACAAGGAAAATATTAAGAAGTTTGCACAATCATATGTTCATAGCGTTAAGCAGGCCACAAATGGAAGCGGAATTGAAACCCTTGGCGGTACATCAATCATAACTGATAGACAGAATCTAAGCGAAGGCAGTCAAATGGCAATCGATGTAGCCAATGCCTTTGGCGGTGGCGTAATGGTTTCAGAAGATTCCGGAGCAGTTATTTCTTCGGCCTTTGATAAAAAGAAGATGGTTACTGCAATTGAAATAGCAAGAAAGTTTGTTGAAAGTAAAATTGGAAGTGGTATTGAACTTGAATATACAGCTGGAATGGAAACTGACGACAAAAAACATATTATTGCTTTCAATGTTTCTAGAAATACAGCAGAAGGATTGAAGATTGCTACAATTCCAGTAGAAGTTGATGGAGTTAGATGCGCGGCAGAGACTTTCTACGACTCGTCTCAAGAAGCGCATTCGTTGGAACCACAGAGGCTCAATTCATACTTAAGTGCTCCTGTTGCCGAAATGAGTGCACCAGAAGTTGACTCGTTCACTGATGCATTCCTAACCACTAATTCCACATTTCAACAACTTCAAAAAGAATTGAAATATGCTGCCTATGAAAACAAATCAGACAGAGCAAAAAGCGTATTGCATGCAATCGCAAATCGCTTTGGAGAAGAGAGCCTCACTAGCGCCATGGACGATTTTAAAACTTGGACAGTTGAGGCCATAGAAGTTAAGGCTGGCAAAAGAGAAAAGCCCAAGGAAATAGTTGAGAAAGAGAGTTCGTTTGACGGAGTTTTAAAGAGCTCCTCAATCGTATTTAATTAATGAATAAGCTGTCTGGGATAAATTTAAGAAGAGCCGATAGGGGCATGTCTCTTGAGGTTGTGGCTAACGCTATGACTCTAGAAGATGCTCTTAGAATAGCTGCTTCTATGAGTGATGAAGAAAAGCGTTCATTCATAAAGAGTAGAATAGCCTCAATAGGATACAGAGGCGTTCTTTCTTTAGTTAAAAACTTCATTAAGTCGATATTTTCTTCGAAAAAAACAGCCGCCATGTATGAAGGTTTTAATAAAACTCCAGATACCTCTTCTCCATCTAAGGCCAAGCAACTGTTAGAAGGGGTGAGAGATATATCTGGATTTATAGTTTTGGCAATAATAATGCATGGCGTTTTTATTGGTTTTTTTGAACCAGACAATTCGGAAACTATGATGAATTTAAAAAATTTGGCTGCGCTTACTGGGGCTGGATTGGTATCTTTTCTAGCAGACATCCTATCTAGTAAAATAAAATAATGACCACGAATATAGCCATTAGAAGACGGGCTAGGATGATTCTCTTATCAAATATAGTGAGACCAGATAGCAGCTATAGCGACTTGCTTGGATTTCAAAGAGATGGATACACTCAGGTTGTGTTTATAAAGAATTTGACAGCAGATGAAGAATGTACCCCATTAGATGGCAATATATATGAGATATCGGAACTTTTAAAACTTGACAATCCAATTTTTAGAATATCTCATCCCAATTGTTTATGCAAATTTTCTCCATATGGGAAATCAAGCAATTCGATAAGCGTGTTGGAGCCAGAATTAACTGGTATCGATAAAGAAAAGCCATCCGATTTAATTCAAAGACCTGAAATACCTCCAACTACAATTCGACCAGCCCTTACTCCTACTAAGACGGTGTAAAATGGAAAACTCAAAACAGAAGTTGGTTGACATTGGTGACTTGGATGTAAAAAAGATACTAAGAGCGCTTATTGATGTCAAGAAACAGAATGCACAACTATTTGACGCCATAAAAAGGCTTGATAAAAAAGATAAATATTTTGATGATAAAGTCAAATCTCTTTTTCATATAGCTGGAAATATTAGAATCGCCTCCGAAAGAGAATTATCACAACTTCAGCACTTTATGGCCAACATAGAAGACAATAGAATCGATGAAAAGTTTTTAGATAAAATAGCCAATGTTAATAGACCCAATAGTGAATCTATAAAATACGGACAGGCTTTCATCAGTTTGAGAAAATCATTCCTAGACAGGGCGGTTAAGCGTGCCTCAGAAAAAACCAAAGACAACAAGCCCTCAGAGTAGTTCGGATTTGATTGTTGTTGAAAATAATCCAAGAGAAAATGCCGGAGGAACGGTTCCCTTCATGGAGCCATTTAATGATTTTACTGTAAATGATGCCAACCAAAAAGAAATGCAACAGAGTTATCAACAGCAGGGTTGGATTCCAATGATGGCCCGTAGACAAGAAAGATTAAAAAAAATAGCACTTCTTGATGGCGTTAACACTACTCCAAACACCAGTGAACAAGCTCAAGGTATTGGAGTTCCAACAGAGTCGCTCAGTGGGAATTTTTCAGAGATTGACTCTCAAAGCGTAAATTATGACAGCCTATTAGACCCTAGGAATAAGAGATTTCCAAAAATAACAAGACAGCCTAAATATCAACAGGACGACGTAGAAGGAATGAAACTCTAGGAGACAAAGATGTCGAAATTTAAAAAAATAGCAGAAGAAAGAGAAAAAAGAGCAGAACAACTTTACTCAATGGATGCCGATTATGCTCCATATAGCAGAACGTGTGATGAATGTCGAGTTCAAAAAGAAATCCTAGATACTGCTCAAAAAAAGAAGCTTGGATTGAGTTTGACGGAAATAGCTTGGAAATGCCCGATGTGTAAAGAAGTTACCGAGGCGACTGGTGGGGTTGACCAACAAACACACGGATTCAGTATTATGAACAACGACACACCGGCTAGGCAGTCAATTATAGAAAATGGTTTTGATAATATTGATTCCATAGAAGCCGATACCACTAGAAAAATAAGGCCGTAGAAATGAACTTATTCAGAAAGACATTGAAACTACAAGATGAGAGAGGTCGCGACGGAGTAAGTAGCGTTGACCTTCCTTGGCAGCATGTGGATATTATTAGCTCAAATTGTCCCAGCCACACAGGCGTTAGATTGGCGAAAGTTGGAGACAACATGTATCAATGTCCATTCGGCAAAGAGGTTTATAAAGCGAATGGTTCAATAAGCAATCAAACAAATAAGGACAATTATTATCTCGGAATTGTAATTAAATAGTTAAGGGGACAAAATGGGTTCGAATTCAATGGGACAGGGAGCTTTTTTAACTAGCCATCCAGATGTTGAAGAAATAAATCGCATGCTGGGTGTTGGACATACTCCAGATGAGGTCTCCAAGTGGTTAAAAGAAAAATATAAGAATAAAAGATATTGGGCTAGTGCCGCCAGTATTCAGAACTATAGAAAAAATATATTAAATTTCAGCAAAGTTGATTTGGCTCAAAAAAGAATGGTGCTTTTAGCAGAGGGAAAAACTAGGGCCGCAAATGGCATAGCTCTGCATCAAACAACAACTGAGTTAATAGAAACCAAGCAACAAGTAAAGACAGAGGTTGTGAAAATTTTAGAGAATTTTAAAAGTATTCAGGAAGTAGTTTTAGAGAGAATGGATATCATAAGAAAGCAGACTGTTGACGATATGGGTCTGCCTATTTTTAAACGAAGCAATGATGAGATGTTGGAAAAATACTTAGGAAGATTAGAAAGTATAACCAATTCGTTTATAAAGGCCTCTAAAGATATTTCCGCACCAGAACAGAGCGCCCAAACTAATATAACTATAACAACTGCCGAAATTCAAAAATATTCAGATTCTTTTAAGGGCATTCTGCAGAGATTGGTGGCAAAATTCGACCCAGCTTTGCTTCCTGAAGTTTTTAGAGATTTTGATGAAGAGATTGCTAAGCTTGGTGGTCAAACGGCTCAAAGTCAGGTTCAAATATCCGTTGGCGCAGGTGGCAATAATCAAATAAACATAATTACCGGAGCACAAGCGGCGCAACTACTTCCAACACCAGAAGAAGTTACTACAATGGCCGAACAAATGACAAACGAGAATGACTACGTAGCAGAAGACGTTATAAACACTATAATAGAAACTAAAATCAACAACTGAGCCCACAAAGGAGATTTAAATGAAGAAGAAGGCAAGCTATCCTCCGCATCTATCTTTTATTGAAAGATTAGCTAAAAAAGTAATCACGAGAGTGGTTTCTGATGGAATACAATTGGACAACGCCATTAAAGAGGCATCTTCATTCGCAAAGCTTAGCACTCAGCAAATGTTTCACCTATGTTCAGTGTTGGAAGACTATGGTCAGGTATTCAATGGAGATTCTAAAAATTATTATTTCACACCAAATGAGATGGGCAAGGAATTTCCTAAATCTCAAAATGGATATGTGGTCTATGCCGGATTAAATAACAAAACTTCAAGAATGGGTGAGGTTTTCAAAACTGTTGAAGCTTTAAAAAAGAAGGGCTTTTCAGATAAAGATATTTTAAATATAAATGGAGAGCTTAAAGAAGTTCTAGATGTCATGGCCGAGTTTGATACCAACTATAAATCATTAGTAAACGAGTATGAATCCTCACAAACACAGCAATCTCAACCCAATACATCTGGGGAAAGTTTATTAGAAAAAGGGAAGGATTGGGTTGCGAAAAATATATTGCCTCAGCCGGGATTGTCTCCAGTTCCAGCAAGTGATAAAAACAGAATGGTAGTTGGACAGCTTACGGTTGAAGAGGATGATAATAAAGATACTCAAAAAGCTACACCCAACAGCGTAGAGCAGCTTAAAAGTGCCCCAGCCGAAGATACGTTGGAAGTCACAGAAGAGGAGTCTTTGGATTTTGGTGGTGACAATAACGACCTATCCGTAGAAGAAGATTCTGATTTTGGTTCTGATGAAAATATCGGACTTGGAGAAGGTGGAGATAATGGAGATATGGGTGGGAATATAAGCGCCTCAATAAAGCCAACTCCCGAAGATTTAATGAGCAAAATGGAAAGCGCTCCGAAGTGGGAAGTTAAAAACGTATTGTCAATGCAGATGGCTGAAAGATATTACAAAGAAATACAGAAAGATTTAGATGCGGTTGTGAGCAATCCCAACATTGATTGGAGTAGCGCGGCGGATGCAGTTTCAAAATATGACAAAGCAAGAGCCTCTATCGAAGCCGCCTTGGAGAAAATATCAGAAGCCCAAAAGGGTGCAGAGAAAATTGAGAAGAAAGAAGTAGAGCTGGAAGAAAAATATAAATCAAAATCAGACATACCAACTGAAGAATTAATTTCTGGACAACCAATTGAAGAAGAGTCGGTTGTTCCGGATTTAGAAGTTCCCGAAGCATAAGGTGATAATATGATAATTGATATTCTTTCTTTGAGAAAAATATGTATCGCTGAAGCTTTTGTTGATACCGAGCTTTTAAAGAGCTACGTGGCCAATTCAACATTAAAAAAAGTAGAATCTTTTCTTAGAACATTAGAGAAGAAGAAATCAGAAAATCCCAGTATGGTTGAGACAGACGTAGTTAATGAATTTAATACCAACAATGACTCCCGCAGTGGTAAGCAATATTTAAAAATACTTCTCCCAGCAGCTTTTGATAGAGGGTATCTTTCTGGAAATATGTACGATGCACTCAGGGCGAAGTTGATAGGAATGAAAGATTACGATGAAGGAACAAGGAAGAAAATAGAAGAAAGATGGAAGCACGAATACAGAACCGACCCCTTCTCAATGCTTCAAGGAAATAATAACCAGCAAACACCATTGGCCGCAGCAGCAGCCTCAAAAACAAAGGAGAAATAAAATGAATTTAAAATCACAGACAGATAATGCTTGGAAAACATCTTGGGTAAATGACTTCTCCAATAATGTAAGGCTGGCCAATGAATTAAATAATGCCTATGCCGAGGACATCATACAAGCTGTTCAGGAAAAAGATTTTGATACATTGGAATCGGCTTTGGAAGACTTGCGTGTTAGAATTGGTGTCTCTAAGACGGCAATGCAAGACATTGAGAAAATTGCAATTGCTGGATTAAGCACAAAGAAAGCAAGCGAACACGGGGAAGAGTCTTGCGATATCAAGGTGGCTCTTGAAATTGAAAGTGAAGAAGGTATTCCCGGAAATGCCGAAGGCGAGCCAAGATTAGTTAAAGAAACAGAGGCCTCAGTTAAGAGCGCTGGCGCACCAGAGCATTTGAAAGAGTTCCAGTTCAAGAAGAAAGAAGAATCCGCCGAAGGCGAAGAGTTGGATAAAGAAGAAGAAAAAAAGAATGCCAAAGCAGCTTTTGAAGCAAAGAAAATGGCTTGGTTTCAGGGTGCTAACGAGCCCACTCTTGAGGGAGAAGTCACAACTAATGACCCTTCAAAAATGGGCTATCCTAAAGAAATGGGATACAATAAGAAGCCGATGGAAACAACTGCTCCCGGTGGTCAGGATTCACGTCCAGCAGAACAGAAGGCCTTTGAAGGGGCTGCCGATGAAACACAAAAAGTAATGGGACCAAAGGGTGAAGAATTTAAAGAAAAAGTAAAGATGCAGAGAATCCCCGAAGGTGAAAAAGAAGCCAACGCAAGCGTTAAATGGCTCGAATATTTCAAGAAATCAGGTTCAAAAGATGGAGTGAAATCAATTCAAAAGATTGCTTGGAAGAAAGCAATCGAAAAAAAAGTAAATAAAACAGCTCTGTTGACGGATTTAATTCAACCATCTGGTGGTTCTCAGCAATCTCCTACTCCATCGGTGGAAGATGGTCTGTTTAACAGCTTGATGAAGCAGCAATTGAAAGACATGTATCTCGTAGACTTCGATACACTTCCAGAAAATATCAAAGAAGAGATTTCGTTTCTATTTAGAGAATTTGAAAATGCCGACTCATCCGAAGAGCACGACTCAATAGTAGATGGTATAAAATCTCTTCTTTCTATAGCTCAAAAGCGCGCGGCTTGGAATAAGGCGATTGATAAAAAAGCAAATAAAAGAATTTTAGCTAGAATGAATAAGAAGGCTTATGAAGAGGGGGGCGAAGAGTTAGATTTAGATTGGAAGTACAACAGTAGGGGTGAATGG
>Ga0315284_10002821_pt1 | contig 24754 bp, 20 predicted proteins | sample YL17G09_16_MG_FD_203696 | JGI IMG/M metagenome (GOLD analysis project Ga0315284, IMG submission 203696) | Sediment microbial communities from Yellowstone Lake, YNP, Wyoming, USA - YL17G09_16 | ecosystem: Environmental > Aquatic > Freshwater > Lake > Sediment | place: USA: Wyoming | collected...
AAGCCCGCTCCTGACCATTCTTGGCGCAAAGGCTTCGCTACCCCGCTCTCGCAAAGTAGAGATGTCCCCCCGCGGGGGGACATCTCTACTTTGGAAATCAGGTGACATTTCTACTTTGGGTTGACATCATCATTTTGAAGGATCCATTCTGATCTTTTGACGTGCCGTCAGTCCTGCTAGTGCTGTTCCAATATTGGGAAGTAAACCGCATAGCATTCATCACGGATTTCATATAACGGGACGAAACGGATGTTCTGCAGTTGACCCACGGTCCGGTATCCGATCCGCCACCTGGTAAATTCTCGGTCATTATCGGGGATGAGGATGGTCGTGGGATCTCCTGCTCCGCGGTAGAGAGTCTTTTCGGTGAGTACTTCCGTTCCGTGCTGTGTGTTTCCATCCCCCAGGACTCCTGCCAGTACGACCGGGCCTTCCATAAAGGCAACCGTACCTGGCATATCGGGCAGGGGACATGTGGTAAGGATTTGGGGCAGAGTGATCTGGATCGTATCGTTGTGCCAGACTCGCTGCAGCTGAGCGTAACTGGAAGGATTACCTGTAACCGCCTGTATTTCCCCATTTACAGTTACCTCAAGACTGGAACTCACCCACCAGGGTACACGAAACTTGAGCGTAAACTCCTCAGGCTGACGGCATGTGATCTTCAACACATATGCCCGGCTGCCTGGTCGACTGTGCGCCTCTGGGTGCGTGTTTTCGGAGAGATTAAGACTTACACTCGTCCCATGGCAGTCCCATTCCAACTGACAAGGGATGTATTGGGAAAGAACAAGATTGGTCCCCTCTTCGTAGAAAATGCGGTTCGGAAATACTGAATGCGCCTGGATGATCGTGCCGTGGCAGCACCAGAAATCATTAGTTGGGGTTCCCCACTTCTTGGTCGAGCCGGAGCGCATGGGTAGGAAATAGGTCACCATCCCGGTTTCCGGGTGCTGTTGAGCCAGGCTGCCATTATAGAGGTTCCTTTCCCAATAATCGGCATAAGAGGCATCGCCAGTCCAGCGCAACAGGTATTCTGCGAGGCGCATCATATGATAGACTGTGCAGTGTTCCTGGTTCTTATCTCCCAATCGGGTAGAAAGCTGATTGGGGGATGTCCAGAACTCCCCATTCGTTTGCCCGCCGGTGCAATAGTATCCGCGATCGGTGACCGCACAGCGCCAGTATGCCTCGACGACACGCCTCCAGCGCTCTTCCCCTGTTACCTCCCAGGCCCGCGCAGCCCCATGGATTTCGGGGATGGTCGTATTGGCGTGCATATTGGTCAGCACATCCTTTCCGGCCAGCAGCGGGTCAAATAACCGCCGCCGGTCGTAGCGCTTGATCAGCTCATAATGTTCTTTTTCCCCGGTCACACCATACAGGTCTGCCCAAGATTCCAGCATGCCACCCGTCTCAACGTCGAGGATATTGTCGAACTGGTCACGCGTGAACTGGGAGGACCAGCGGACGAACCAGCGTGCCCACCTGGCGAGGATCTCGAGGGCCTGCGAGTTGCCGGTCAAGGCGTACATGTCGAAAAGTCCCATCATGTTCCGGTGCACAGTGCACTGGGGAGCCCAAACGGCCTTTCCGCGCCCCAGCCATTCCATATATTTCTCCGGAATGGGCGCGGCCCATTCACCGCCATTCTCTTCCTGGCAGCGCGCCACCTCGGATACAATAAAGTCGGCCTTGCCTTTGATCTCCAGGTCTCCGGTGCTGGCAATGATATGAGCAGCCGCGGAAAGCCAGTGGCCCAGGAATTCGCCGCGGATCTGGCAGGTGGGTGATTCCCATCCCCAATGCGCATCTTTTGGCTTGCCATGGGGTGCCCACAATCCAGCCTCCATGTAGTGGTTCTGGAGAAGGTTTTGGGTTTGCAGTGAAATTATATATTGCCGGTTGACATCAAAGCGATTCTTGAAGAGACCCGGAAGCAATCGTACATGACGATCGGGTAGAAAACGAAAGGTCATTGTCATTTCTTTCTCAGCCTCCAATTGAACATCAGGGGGGAAATTGTTTCGATATCTCGCTCTAATCCTACGAAGCCATGATCGAGCCGCCGTTGACGTAAATTGCCTGTCCCGTGATATAGCTGGCATCGTCTGATGCGAGGAAGGTCACCAGGCCTGCCACCTCTTGAGGTGTACCGGGTCTGCCTAATGGGATGCGGCCAACAGTTTCTTTGAAGAAATCCCCTGGACCATATCCACCGAGGAGTCGCCCCCACTCGCGATCGTTGTAATTCCACATTCCGGTACTGATAACCCCAGGGCAATAAGCATTTACTGTAATACCATAGGGAGCGAGCTCAAGAGCCAGACTCTGAGTAATCCCTACCACTCCTGCTTTACTGGCTGCATAGTGGGGAGTGAAAGGGCGTGCTTGACGAGACTGACCCGAGCCTGCATTGATGATGCGCCCGTGATGCTGAGGGATCATTAATTGTGCAGCGGATTGACAGCACAAGAAAACTCCCTTACAGTTGATATCCATTACCTGGTCCCAATCCTCCTCGGTTAACTCAGCCAACCGGGCAATTTTAATTATACCCGCGTTATGGACGGAGACATCCAACACGCCAAATTCATCTTTGATACGTTCGAATAATGAGACCACCTCCGTCCTTTTTGAAACGTCTACGACAACAGCCAGAACCCGTGAACTTGATTCCCTGGCTCTGCTAGCCACATCGAAGATGCGTTCCTCGTTGGCACATAGCACCAAGTCTGCCCCTTCATTGGCAAACCGAAGCGAAATAGCTTCGCCAATGCCTTGGCTGGCACCGGTAACTAGAACAACCTTTCCTTCATAACGTGATGACCAATCCATGCTTTATCCTCCTAGTTTGGAAAGTATCAAATAGGCCGCGAGGCGACTCCTAAACAAGCGGAAGTAATGATTGCCGGAGGTATTCTCCGTTCTTAGTTGTGGCTGCGTCGGGGTTCGCTTCAGCCTCCGGAGATTCTTCCTCAACCATAATCCATCCGTCATAGACGGGTATCTCTCATCATCGTCACAATCCGTGGGAAATCGATAATGCCTGCACCCATCGCTGCCACATCCACCTGATGTGGTAATGTCTTTAAAGTGGATATGTTTGATGAGAGATCTGTACGTATTGAAAATTTCGATGGCATCCATGCCACCCTTTGCGATATGTCCTGCATCAGGTGCGAATCCAACGATGCGGCTGTCCAGACTATCGAGCAAAACTAGATAGTCCTCTTTGATACGGAACACAGATCCCGCAGGAGAGTTGGGATGGAATGAACATTCAATTCCAAGGTCGGCGGCGCGCCCAGCAATAGCGTCGATGCAAGCTATCGCGTTTACCTGTCGCTGGTGGAGATTCGAACGATCTGTCCCGTGCATCTGACAAAGCACCAGGTGGCTATCTGGAAAAAACTTTATATAGTTACTGGACTCTGGCGAAAAATGAGTAAGTGAACATGGGACGCATCCTGAGTAGAATGGTTAAATAGCCAACTACCTGTTCCAACAGGATGTCATCCCATGCTCACCCATATTTTACACGATTCTCCGGCGTTATGCGCATTTCTCGATCAGTTACATCTCGAGTTATCCAAACCACAGCATCAGTACATTCTCAATCTGGCCGATGCTTTGCTTGCCTGCGAAGATACGAAAACGCTGGCGGCCCTTCAACGGCAGTTCATCACAGCGCCGGATGTCTCCAACATGGCTGATTTTTTACGGATCAGCCCATGGTATGCGGAGATGGTGCGGACGACGCTGCGAGCCAACCAGGTAGCCTGGGCGCTGGCTCTGGCGGAGATGTATGTGCAGGGTGTCTCCACCCGCAAGGTGAAAGCGGTCACCGAGAAGTTGTGCGGAGTAGCCCTGTCTTCGACCCAGGTCAGCCATGCTGCCACACTCCTAGACACAGACCTGGAGAAGTGGCGCAACCGCCCGCTGGGGGAATATCTCTACCTCTTCCTGGATGCCTACTACGAGCAGGTGCGGGAAGACGGACAGGTGCGCCATCTGGCTGTTTTCCCGAAGGACATCGCGACGATGTGACGGCGGTGGGCATCAATCGGGACGGAAAACGCGAGATCCTGGGCGTTTCTGTATCCCTGAGTGAGCATGAAGTTCATTGGCGCACCTTCCTGGAGAGCCTGAAAGCTCGCGGCCTGGGCGGTGTGCAACTCATCACCAGCGATGACCACGCCGGTCTGCGAGCTGCTCGCCTGGCTGTCTTCGGAGGCATTCCCTGGCAACGTTGCCAGTTCCACCTGCAACAGAATGCCCAGGCCTATGTGCCTCGCAAGGACATGCAAGCCGAAGTCGCCGAGGACATCCGCACCATTTTCAATGCCCCGGACCGCACCACCGCAGAGGCTTACCTGACAAAGACGGTTGAGAAGTACCAGAAGACTGCTTCCCGCCTGGCCGAATGGATGGCTGCGAACATCCCGGAAGGACTGACAGTCTTCTCCTTCCCGTCCGCTCACCGGCGCCTGGTCCGCACCACCAATAGCGTGGAACGTCTACACCGGGAAGTCCGCCGCAGGGCACGCGTGGTGAGCATCTTCCCCAACCAGGCTTCCTGCCGCCGGCGCCTGGTCTCAGCCGTGCTCAACGAGATCAGCGATGAGTGGCTGACCGGCACATCGTCCCGATGTCCTTCGGGAGAACATATTTGACTTTTCAAGAGCCTGCCCTGAGCCTGTCGAAGGGTTCAGAGTAGCTCGTTCTTTTTCTTTCAGAGGAAGCACTTGATCGAATTTACAGAAAAAACCTTGCACAATCGATGGAAAAAAGATTACCGTCCTGGGATAGGCAGGGTTTGGAGAGCACCCCACTGCTCCTACTTCAATCGCTTTATATGCCTCTTCTCTGGTTAAGCGATTAATCCAGAATCGGGCAGGCATCAGACTGCTTACACGATAAAATAATAGTTGTTTATCTTTGTCCTTACCTCCGATTTTATTAATCCGGACACGATCCCAGCCAGACACTTTTTCCCATTTTATGATCGAATCAATTTGGCGAAGTTGTCGATGATTTTTTTTGATTGATCACAAATCATTCCGAAGTCCGAACTTATGGTGATATAGGTAACGCCTTTCGTGATAAACTCATGGATTTGTTCCATCGATGAAACAGGTATGCCAACCGATTTACCTGATCTGACTACCTTTACAATGATTTCTTCGATCGTTTGGAGCAGCATGGGGTGATTGGATTTCCCCATAACATCCGTACCCATCGAATGCGATAAATCACTAGGGCCGATAAAAACTACATCAAGGTTTTCTATTGTCAACATCAAATCCAGGTTTTTTACTGCTTCTAGGGATTCACAATGAATAACGGTCATTACTTCATCATTCGCCATTTTTATGTATTCAAATTTGTCCATCAAGCCATATCCGGCTGCACGATGTGTTGGTGCATATCCCCTATTTCCATAAGGGCAATACCGGCTGTTCTCAACAGCGGATTTCGCCCCTTCAAAGGTATTTACATTGGGTATCTGCACTCCCAGCGCACCCGAGTCTAATGCCTGCAATATCTCAACTGCCGTGTTTTCTCTAATTCTAATAATTGGAACAATCCCGGTGATATCGGAAGCACGGATAATATTCGTAACTTGCTCCTTATCCATTGCCACGTGCTCATTATCCAACACGAAAAAATCAAAACCCGCTAAACCGAAAATTTCTACTGAGGATGGATCAAACGACTTAACAAAACTCCCTATCACAGGTTCATGTCGCTTAATTTTTTTCTTGACTTTATTTTCTCTAATCATATTTCCTCTCCTTTACAGCAAACTGGGGCCTGGTATCTTGACTTTTACTCTATATAATGTCGTTGATGCAGCTAGATAAATACTCAATAGACCTTCATCACCCCAGTTAAAATTGGCGGTTTGCTCTGGCATTTTAAGCAGGCCCAACTTCATTCCATTCTTGTCAAATATGTGAATTCCACCTTGCGCGCAACAATATATATTTCCCTGAGAATCTACCTTTAAGCCGTCCGGCAATCCGCTCCCAAGGGAATCGATTTCCACCAGTAATTTCCCGTTAACAAGTTGATTATTTTTACATTCGAATACCTTGATGTGCTTCCTGGGGGAATCGGCCACATACAGTAGCTTCTCGTCATTGGAAAAACATAAACCATTAGGATTTTCAAATTCATCCGACAAAAGAGTCAGTTGTTGGATTTCCCGCTCATATCGGTATACGCCCTGAAAGCCCAACTGCCTATCGCGCGCCACTCCAACTCTGCATGGGTTTCTCCCGAAATATGGATCTGTAAAAAATACATCGCCATTTTTTCCCACAATAACATCATTGGGGCTGTTCAGCTCTTTTCCTTGATAATGCGATACTAAAACCTGTCTATTTTCTCCCAATTTGTTTCTGATAACGAGACTGCTTGTTGCATGTTCGCAGGTGATGATGTTGTTTTGAGAATCAGCATAAACGTTCCCATTCGGTTTATTGGCTTTGTCACAAAGCACCTGCAGCCCGTCTTTTTCGCTCCAACGATAAATCTTACTTGCGGGGATATCGCTGAAGGTAAGATGTTTGTCTTCGTTATGCCAGATGGGACCTTCGATGAATTCAAAACCCGAAACGATGGTTTGAAGGTCCTGGTCTTTATCAAATATTGAAAATATCATCTCGTCAAATGAATAAATTTCCAAGTATGGTTTTCACCCCCCTTCTGAATTTCAGTCTCGAACAAGATGGTGAAGTTATCGTTCATTAGAAGCCCATCGAAATCCCTGTCTGTTTTGAAAGTTCGATCAATTCAGAATAAGTCTTTTCAGGTATCGGAATTCCATTCTCCTCCCGGTCAAGGGAGTTGAGATATTCGATTTCCCCGGGAAGATAAATTTTTGTGCTTTTATCCCAAAGAGGTGTTTTTTTAAGGTTGTTTTTATACTCTTGCATCCTGCTTTTTAATATTTCCTTATCCATCACAGAATTACAATTGACTGCCATCATAAAGTGCCCCGTATTACTCGAGGCATCGGGGAACTCATACATACTTTTTACGTCACTTTGAAATCCCCCACCGGTCAGGACACCGCAAATAATGTCGATCGCATAAGCCATTCCTAGCCCTTTATGTTCCGCGATTGGCAGCAAAAAACCCTTGAATGCCTTTTGCGGGTCATCCGTGGGTATTCCGTTTTCATCCGTAGCCCAATCCAATGGAATTTTTTCGTTCTTTTTGATGGCAAGTGCAAGTTTTCCCCCAGCAATTTTTGAAAGGGCAATATCTAATACAAAAGGGAATTCGCCAAATGTTGGGATTGCAATGGAAAAAGGATTATTCCCTGCTACAGGCTTAGACGCACCATTTAAGATCATTAAAGGTTTTACATTTGTCGATGAATAACCGATCATACCATTTTCAACCGCGATTCTGGAATAAATGGACGCCGCACCAAAGTGGTTGCTGCTCTTCACGCCTACAGCGCCAATTCCAAATTGCACCGCAAGGTCGATAGCTCTTTTCATCGCAGCACGACCGACAGTGAACCCCGACCCTTTATCACCGTCCAATATTTCAAGTGCCATAAAGCTACTTACTGTTGTTATTTGCGGGTTAGGATTAATCGCTTTTTTCTGTATTCTATTGAAATATACGGGAACCCTAATTATTCCGTGCGAATCTATTCCCCATAAACTTGTTTTTATTATGGACTCCGAGTGAAATCGAGCTTCTTCCTCGTTAAGCCCAGCCCATGAAAATAAGTTCTTAATAAATTCAAACAATATTTTCGCTTTTATTCTTATAGTAGTTTCGGACATATGCATCCTCGTTTAACAAGTTTTCAACCAGAAACTGGATCTGGAGGCTCACTGTAGTAATCGTAGTTGAGATAAGCTATCTCCCGAGAATCATCTTTTTGATTCCGAATAAGATTATGAAAATTATTCGGAACAGCCGATACCGGATAGGACTTCCGCCAGGCGTTCATAGAGTGAGATCTTGAAAATTTCACTACATCGACCATTTGGCAATCATTTCATCCAAGTGAGCTTGGGTTACCTTCCAGTGTAAAAACTTCCAAAGCAGTTCGATCACGTTCAATATGGGCACATAGTCGGTAGCGGAATTATACCAAAAGTCGATGGAAGGTTGAGTGATTGTTTACATTGCTTTAGAATTATCATCGTATCCTGGTTCGTTTTTATCGCTTTGTCTGCAACTACATCGGCTTTGTTCACCTAGGCTGCTTGGTAATCTTACTCAGACATCATTTTGAGATGGCTTCTAAACAGTCTCCAAAGGCAGCTTGATCGGTTTCCCCCCTTCTAATGCCGACTGACGAATAGCAAGGATTATTTCTTGATCAAGGCGACCTTGGAGGGGACCGTATGTCGGTTCAGAGTTATTCCTTACCGCATTCACCAAACTCATTACGCAACCTGCAACTCCAATTTCATCATCATGCCATTGGACGCCATGTCCTTGGATTTTTGGACAGAATGGGTTTTCCCACTTAACAATGGGTAAATTGGGATCTCCAGTATGAGCCACAATGGCGACCAAAGCGCCACCATCTACGCGTTCCCAGCGTCTTTCGATGGTTATAAATTGAGGCGCTTCACCACCGGGTGCTATTACACTAAGACACTCTTTAACCTCTAATCCAACCCCCACAGTGATACCCATTCCCTTTTCCGCAAGGAATCTGCTGCTGCGCCACCAACGTATGGCAGAATCATAGGCCACATCCGTCCAGTGGTAAACACCGATTTGACCCCTGTCAAATTCAATCAATCCATGTTCTTGCGTCTCAACCCTTTCTTCCCAAGAATTTCTTAATCGAGACCAATGAGCGTCTAGTTCAAATTTCCGGACCGATCCAACAACTTGAATGGGTTTGGCATTAAAACCAAGGTAACTTCGCAACACACTAACTCCATGGTAACCATGTCCCGAAAAATCATTAAAAGAGCAATATACTCTGCCAAAAACACCATCATTAATTAATTTTAATTTGATCTGTTCGAGGGGGCGGCGGTGGAATTGCTCAGATATCTCAATCTTCAAACCTCTCTGATGAGCAGCGGATATTATTGCGTCAACTTCGCTTAACTTGTGTGCGATGGGTGTCTCCGTAAGGATATGAAGTCCATGCTCAACAGCCATTAATCCAACTTCGCCATTCGCGTAATAATTAACACAAATTATTCCAAGTTGTGGGGCGGTCTCTCTGATTAATTGATCGATATTCGTGTACCAAGGAACACGCAGCTGTATCCCAAGCTCCCGGACCGAATCTGCATTGCGTCCCCAGACCGAAACCAACTGCACATCATCCGACAAGGCTTTAAGGATCGGACCGTACATATAACTGGATCTTTTCCCCGTACCAATGATCGCTACCCGTAGCGGTTCTTTTTCGACCATAATTACCTCCTTCAGGCAGGCGAACTCACCTCACCGATAAAGTCAGGGTTTAAATATCACTCCAAGCATGCCATCCGGGTTTTCAAGTGCCTTATTGATCTCTTTCTCCACATCTGCGAGTTTGATCCGATGCGTTGTTAGTGAATCGATGTCTATCTTTCCTTCCGAAATTAGCCTCATACAGAGCGCTAGATTCGTTTTTGTCGTCCAGCGCATGAACACCGGCGGGTAATCGGCGCCGAATTCCCACTGCCGATCGTGATAGCCCGGACCGGTACGGGAACAACGGCGTATGTCGATATTGTTCATCTCCCCAATCTGGCTTTTCGATCCATATTTGAATTCCGGCCAGCCGACAACCATGATACGTCCCATACCATGTCCGTCAGGCGCGTGTTTCATGCACTGCACGAGCCGATCAACCGTATCATCGCAGGGTCCCGACATTGCAAGCACTGCGGCGTCAAGCCCATCGTTGCGTGTAAACTTTTTCGTTGCTTCCAGTCCACTTTCGTCCTCAACGATTGAGTCGATGCACCATCGTTTTGCAAAAGCGACGCGTGCAGGATTCTTGTCCCAGCCAATTACATAATTTCCAGCAAGCTGATAAAGTCGCGCAGTGAGTAATCCCACGATGCCGACTCCGACGACACAGACGTATTCACCAAACTCCGGCTCTCCACGCCGGAGTGTATGCATTGCAGTTGCAAACAATGTGGCGTATGCACCCTGTTCGAAGGATACATTATCCGGAAGCGGTACACAGAGATTATGCGGTATCACTGCGTAGTCGGTATGTAACGCATAACCCATACCAATGCAAGCTACACGATCACCGGGTTTGAACTCGGAAGCGCCTTCGGCAGCCTTTATCACGTATCCGGAGTTTGAATAACCAAATGGGTGTTCTTTTTTTAGTGCGGGATTCTTCTTCTGGTTGGCAAACGAATGCCATCCCCCGAGTTCGGTACCGGGACTCACAAGCGATGCCTCGACCTTGACCATTACCGTGCCCTTTATCATCTCTGGCATGTCCATCTCGACTGCCCTGATCGTTCCATCACCGGGTCGTACAACCACAACTCTTTTTTGGGGTATATTCATATACGCCTCCTAAAGAAGTGAACCATGCAATTTTGTTTCTCTGCTGTGGACTTCCAATTTGTTACTCCTTATAATACTTTCGGCGATTATAGCGAATGAATAGAGCCATATAGCCGCCGACCAAACTTCTTCCAATTAACGAATCCGATCTTTCCGCTCATAAATGGGGTGCAAACCATTCGCCACTAGGACCTTCTGCGTCAACCAATTCTTCTCTGTGCTCAGAGCCTTCGAATGTAATTCCGACTTCTTCAGCTTTCTTGAAAATGAATTTTAGACCCTTTATCAATTGGATTTCAGTCAAGTGCTCGATCATGAGGGGAGGGGGAGGACTCATCTTCTCTATTTCTTTGATATATGTACCGTAATCAAGAATTCCTTCCCCTATAAAAGTCTCATCGATCTGTACGCTTGTATGCTTGGGCGGCATATACACGTCTTTGGCATGACAGCTCACAATCCATGGTCCCAACACTGCGAAGCACCTTTTGATAAACTGTGCATTGTTGTAATATCTTCTAGGGCTGGAGATAATGTTTACAGGATCGAGATGCACCGCAAAACTCGACCTGTCGATCGCTTCAATCAAACGGGCATATATTTCTGGACTGTCAGGCAGTAAATATGATTCCGTTTCCATCACAAGCTTGGTTGTCCCGGGCTTTACTCTGTCAAGGATTCCCTGAATGACAGCCACGGTCTCAGCAATACTCTGCTCCGACAAATTCAGCGGATTCGCACTTCCTTGTCTTCCAGTCTCTACTGATCCTCCGTGAATAACACAGCAGCGCACTCCCATTTCATCGGCGTATTCAAGCCGTCTGCATATTTCATCTACATTCTTCTGGCGTAAAGTTTTATCGGTATCCAGAATATTTAGACGGTATGCACCGAATTCGGCTAGCAAGATATTGGCGTCGGCATAAGCCTGCTTATATTCTATCATTTTTAAGGGGTCTTCTATATACTTGCAGTATGCAGCGCCAAAACCAAGCTTCCGGTGTAAAGCCACTTCCTCTTCAACGCTAATGTCTTTTTTAAATATCGGACCACCGAGTCTCATTTTTTTGCTCCTTGCTTGAAAATGGTTTCATTTGACTTTGGATCATTCATCAGTCTTTCCAAGGGTTGAGGATTACCTTCGCATAAATGTGGACCGTACTTATCTCCAATTCTTCCTGAATCCGACGCATTGGATATATATTGCCGGTTTACATCAAAGCGTTTCTTGAAGAGACCCGGCAATAATTTCACTTGGCGGTCTGAAAGGCGGTGGAAAGTTTCGTTCATGTTTTTTTAAACCTCTGTTTTAGCTATCTTATCTGCGGATGACTTCATCGGGGGTGGATCGGAAATGCCGTGCGGAAACGCGAACCTTCACCGCCACTTTCGGCGTAAGGAGTAACGACCACCTGTGCCAGCCGACCGTTGGCATACATTTCGCTTGCGTACCGCCGCCTGCCGTCTATCGAGTCCAGCCGGCTGAGGTCCGCCTCTCCCGGGAGTGCGAGGTGGTCGAGATCGAGTGCAGGATTGTCACGCTGGTCTACGGAGAGGACTTCCGCTCCCCGCACCAGGATGCCGTACCGGTCGTCCAGGAAGTGTTCTACGGCGGTCGGAATGCCAAATTCCATCTCGACCTTATCACCAGCGGACCATGTTCTCTGGATGCGGACGTATCCATCAGCCCCAGGATCGGAAGGGATAGCAAGTCCATTCAGATTAATGCGGATATCACTGCCGGTAAACGGGATTCTCAAGCGTAGTGCAAAGCTGGTCGGCTGCTCGGGTTGGATCAGCAGGGTCACTCGGCCATGATCCGGATAGAGAGATGACTGCCTGACAGCCACGGTATGCCCCCCGAGCTGCAAGCTTGCTTCGCTCGATTCGTAAAGGTTGACGCGGATACCCTCACCGTCCAGGGCATACACCCACCCTGGCAATCGAGCGATGCCGCGTGGGCCGGACCAATAGCAGCAGCTCGTAGGGCCGGTGAACCACCTCTTTTCGTATCGCAAAGGTGTGTAGTACATCCAATTCATGCCATCCGCAGATTGTGCCGCTCGGAGGGCATTGTAGATCGTATGCTCCATTTTCTCTACATACCGTACTCGACCGGTGGCCAGGTACAACCGGGCATTCAACAGCAGCCACTCAACCGTCGCGCAGGTCTCCTGGTGATGCCGTTCTGGCTGACCGTTTTCAACCGGCGTGTCGTTAGGCGCCGACTTTCTTAAGAGCTCGTTGTAGCCGAGCGATCCGGTTGGATATAGGTGCTGAGCGACTAAATCCTCCCACACTTTTTCAATCCAACGGAGCTCTTTAGCGGCGTTTTCTGCAGCGAACAGCTCGACGACACTGCCAAGGTAACCCAGCAGGTTGTAAGCGTGTGCCAGAGGCGCCTGCTGAGTATTTTGCATCCTGACGACCGGGGGGAAATGGTTCACAACCGATGAAGCAAACTCGAGGAACCTCCGCTCGCCTGTGAATCGATATAGGCGGACGAACTCATCAATGATATTAACACTCACCCCCCCATCTTCCGCACTGTGAAAGAAGGGGCTGTTTTCATCAGCCACCTTACCGTAATGTTTGATTACCCATTCGCCGCCTCTTATGGCTGCATCAAGAGAGGCTTTATCACAATAAACCTCATAACGAGTCAGCAGGCCCGTCAGAGCATACTTGACATTCCATAGATCCCACTCTGAATTTCCCCCCCTTCTGGCAGGTATCTCAATCCCCAGGTAACCATCTGAATCTTGGGCCGCAATCATCGCAGCCGCAAATGCTGCAGAGTACTGGCCGAGTTGTGCATGACTGCTGCTGGCTGCAGTAAGGGACGCCGCGTCCAGCCATTTCCCGGCGTACTCACCTGCCCATTGCCGTTCCCCCTTTTTGTTTCGAAGCGGCTCGATCACCCATTCCTCTCCGCGGTGTTGGAAAGGCTCCAGCATCCAGTCCTTATTTTTTTCATACTTATTGATCAGGTATTGCAAGTTTCCCTGAAACCGAGGGGACAAATATCCGGTGATACGGACCTGGTCGGGGGATGGGAATTGGATATTTTTAGAGTCAGTACCGGGGGTGAAAACATTATCCTCTGGTGGCGAGTTTATTTTAGGAATGCGTAGATCCTGAATTAGCGGCAGCAGCGCCTGGTGAAGGTATTTCCCATTCTTATTCGTCGCAATATCCGGATTTATTTCGGCCTCTGGCGATTCCTCTTCGATCATGATCCATCCGTTATAACCAGCCGCTTTCAGCATGGTCACAATTTGGGGAAAGTCGATAACCCCTGCCCCCATTGCAGTCCATTCGCCTGAGGCGGTGATATCCTTGAAGTGGACATGCTTAATGAAAGACATGTAGCTCCGGAAAACCTCGATTACATCCATGCCGCCTTTTGCGATGTGTCCGGAATCGGGTGCAAAACCAACCACCCGGCTGTCCAGGCCATCGAGCAATACTCGATAATCGTCCCGGGTGCGGAACACCGATCCTAGGGGTGAATTTGGATGGAACGAGCAGAAAATACCCTGGTCAAACGCGCGAACGGCGACTGCGTTCACACAAGCGATGGCATTCGCCTGCCGTTGCTGGAGGTCTGTACGATCTTTACCGGGCATCTGGCCAAGGACCAGGTGAGTGCCGGGGAAAAATTTTGTGTATTTAAAGATTAGCTCAGCTTCCTGGCTTTCTTGCTTTGTTTCGACAGGCCCGGCCCAATCCTGAACCAGGGTAATCGCGCCGAGCTTCAAGCCATGCTGGACGAGAATATCCTTTAATTCTTGTGGATCCTCATAATAAGCCCCCAGCATAAGGGTCTCCGGTTCGATGCCGGCAAAACCAGCCGCGTTGACCACTTTTAATATATGGGGCAGCTTCCCAATGTATTTCTTTCCAGACATTTGCCATGTATAAAATTGGCAGCCAAAATTTATCTGGTTCATCTCAACACCTCATCCATTAGACCGCGGACGAATGGGACAGCATCTTTCCCTGCGGTAGGGGTGTGTGGATTGAAACAGAAATCTACGCACCACCAGGGCATATCCCTGATTACGGGCTTCAATGCCTTCAAGACATCTATGAAGTCGATGGTTCCCTGTCCAAAAGCCGTATGGGTACTTGTCTCATGGTTGTGCAGGGTGCCATCGGAGTCAATCAGATGCAGATGACCGACCATCGCACTCAACAGGCGGGCGTATTCAGCCACACCACCGTTCAACAATTCAGGGTTACCCGTTTGCCTGGCTCCGACAACCGAACCCATATAAGCATGGCTGGTATCGAACAGCAGTTTGAAGTTTTCGTGGTTTACTTCGCTAATCACGCGCTGGACCTCAGATGGCTTATTAAGCCAGAAACCAGGTTCGAACTCCCACACCACCATTACTCCGGCCTTGGCAGCTTCTTCTGCAGCCGCGTGCCAGGTATTCGAAAGGCGGGTGAAGCGCGCTTCGTATTCGTCAGCGGATAATGACACGGGAGGGCTGACCGTATCTACACGCAATATGCTGATGCTACAATTGGTGCAGAAAACCAAACTCTTGCGGAATACACTCAGATAAGCTTCTGGATCTACCTCTGCCGGGGGAACATCCGCAAAGGAAGGAGCGTACCCGGAAATGCCGAGCCCGTATCCTTCGATCTCTTTCAGCAAGTCTTTGCACTTGGCGGGTGTGTCGTAATCATCCGGATGAGGATGAGGACGGAACCCATTGATTTCTACGCCATCATACCCGGCTTCGGATATAAACTGGAGCACTTTCGGGAACGACCATGGATCCTTGGAAAAAGGCCCAAATGAGAATGCCCAGCTTCCCAATGATATTTTAGGTTTGGTCATAGTTTCATCCTGCCTGGTAAATTCGTTAGGTTGACAATGTCATCTGATCAATGCTAAAAGGTCGACCTCTCACAATTTTGAAAACATAAGCGTGATCGCACGGCTTATGCGTCGTTGGCTGGATCTTCAGGCCGTCCGCCCCCAACGACCACTTCAGGGGGGCCTCGACGCCTAACATGTGGACAGATTTGATCTCCTCGGGGTATAAGAGTTTTAACGATTGGATCGTTAGCTGTTCCATGGGCCAGCCCAGGCAGATGGCATAGAGTACATCGTCTTTTGCTGTGAAGCGGATGTCCTGTGCGGTGTAATGGACTTCCTGGTCCTCCATAAAATAACCCGCCTTGGTCATCTGGGTCGGACCTTCACCATAAATCATCCAAGGGGTCGTGTTATAGATGGCCTCACCATTGACTTCCAGCCACTTTCCCATGCCTGCCAACAGTCCTTTAACCTCTTCTGGGATGCTCCCATCCGGTTTCGGACCCACATTCAAAAGCAGGTGACCGTTCTTGCTGACGTTATCAATGAGATAATGGATGAGGATGCTCAGCGGCTTAAATTTCGCTTCCTTCAGATATGACCAGCCATGGCCGTCATCTACTGTGGTATCGGTGATCCAGTCATGGTAAGTCTGGTGGTCGAAGCGACCCAGTTCCAGGTCTACTACCCCGGTGCCAGGGACGAGATGGTTCCATTTATAAGTCACGGCCACTTCCTGGTCCCTCTCGAGGGCTTGATTGTAGAAATAGGCCAGCATCTCACGCTTGTAATGCTCCTGGATCCAACGGAGACCGTAATCAAACCAGAGTAGATCGGGATGGAAAAGATCAATAACTTCCTGGGTCTTGCCGAGCCAATTGGCCAGGAATGCATTGCTGGGTTTATCTTGTAAATCTCCCTGCAATTCCCAGCCTTGTTTCAGATTCTCAGCCGCGGGCTTGAGGTTTGCCCACTCCTGATTGTGTAATTGTCCATATAAACCTGAATATCGGGGGTCCGCTGTGTCAAATTCTGGGCGCCAATGCGGGTAGAACCACCAGTTCTCAGCATGGTGCAGCGCAACCATGAAGCGCAGGTTCTGTTTGCGGATTGCTATTTCCAACTCACTGACCACATTGCGCTTGGGACCCATCTTAACCGCGTTCCATTCAGAGAACCGTGTATCCCACATGGCAAAGCCATCGTGGTGTTCACCTACCGGCCCGGCAAACTTCGCTCCGGCTTGCTTGAATAATTCAGCCCATTCATCCGCATCGAACTTCTCGGCCGTGAACAATGGGATGAATTCTTTATAACCGAATTTCGAAGGATGACCATAGGTCTTGAGGTGATATTCGTATTGGGGACTCCCCTCGCGGTACATAAAGTAGGGGTACCAGGTTCCATTGGGCCCATGGGCCGGAACTGAATACACACCCCAGTGGGTATAAATACCAAACTTGGTGTCTTTTAGCCATTGGGGGGTAATGTGAGTCCTGAGTGAGTTCCAGGTTGGTAGATATCTTGGCTCCATCTATAACTCCTTGAGAAATGAAATTCCGCTTATAAGGGTCGGCAACTTTCACCAGGATGAGGAGAGGTGCAATGTAATCTGGTCAATTGAGCAAGAATTGTAATGTGGCCTCATTGAATCGCTTTAGATCTTCCCAGTGGTGGATATGTCCCCTCCCAGGGAACACGAGCATCTCCGAGTTGGGCAACCGCTCGTGCATTTCAGCCGTCAATCTGAGAGGTGTGAAGATATCAGCCTCCCCGACGGTCAGGAGGGCAGGAATGGTGATCCTGTCAAGCCGGTCAAAGCTATTGTGATTACTGCAGGCAGCGCACTGGGCTTCAAATGCATGCAGCGGCATGTAGTTTTCTTGAGCCTTATTTTGGTCCTGGATCATCTTATCAAATTGTTCTTCGTAATAGCCTGCTGAAGCAATCCACAACTGCAAGAGCTGCGTAAAATCGGCTGGTGAGGCGATTGCGCGCATTTTCTTGAAGTGTTCGAAGACGGCATGTGTATACCTGTCACAACGCGACCATGAGCTGATGAGAACTAGGCTGTGGACTTTCTCGGGGTAGACGAGCGCTAACTCCTGGGCGATAGCGCTTCCCATGGAGATGCCAGCTACCCTTGCGTTTTCGACACCTAATACTTGCATCAATCCTGCTGTATCGTCCGCCATCATTTTAGTGGTATAAGCACCTTCCGGTTTGCTCGAATCTCCTGCGCCCCGATTATCCAGCAAGATGCAGCGAAAGCGTTTCTCGAAAAAGGTGGCATGATCCTCCCATAGACCGCCGGGGGCTCCTAAACCCATGATCAATATCAGTGGATCACCGCTGCCTCGTTCTTCGTAATGGATCTTGATCCCATTTGAGTGAAGGGTTGGCATATTTCCTCCTTGATAAATATTCTATCCTTTCCCGTTGCCTTGAATCGGCGCTGCTGCTTCTCAGCCTGTGTTGAGCCATCGACTTTTATGATCTGAGCAACATAACTACTCAGGCAACTGGCCGGTAACCTCCATCACCAGGTCGCGTAGGTATATAAAAGCTTCTGAGCAGTATCGCGGCAGGTTTTCAGGATCTACAACCTCCAGTTCAACTGCGAGCGCTCCTTCGTAGTTAATACCGTGCAGTTCCTCGATATACCCACGCAGGTCGATCTCCCCTGCACCCAAAGGCACGGATTGAGTCCCTATATGATCCTTTACGTGAAAGTTGTAGATACGTTCAGGAAAACGATGGATCAGGTGCTTCCAATCCACCCCGGCAGAATGGAAATGCCCCGAGTCGAGAGTGATACCTACCTGGGGAGAATCGACCTGGTCAAAGATGGCCTCGTAATCCTCAATATTCTGGATTTGTGAACCAAAGTGCGGTTCCAGTGCCAGCTTAACGGGTATATGTTCGATTAAGGGCAGAAGTGCCTTAAATCCGGCGATCATGGGTACAAGCCCGCCTTCTTTGCGTGGGCGGCCCGTCATAACTACCAAAGGACTCTTCATCTTTTCGGCGATTTTAAAAAGCTGGACCCTATATTGTGCAGCGCGTTGAGCATCTGCGACCGACTCTGTTGGAATTGCCGCGCCAGACACCTCTGTACAATGCATGAGACCTGCCTCAGCCGCGCAGGAGTTTATTAAATCAATGTTCGCCCAACGCGTGAGGCCTGGCCACCAAAAGAGTGGACTTTGCGCTCCCCAAGCCTTGTATCCTGCTTTAGGTGCGAGTGTAAAGCACTCTTGTATTTCTTCTCTTCCCGGCATCCTGGTTGCACATGTGGTACAGGAAAGAACAAAGCGGCTCATTAATAATTCCTTTCGATCAATCCCAAGGGTGCACTATCACTTTTGCACACTGACCGTTCGCCAACAGCTCAAATCCCTCCTGGATCTGGCTCATCGGCATGACATGGCTCACAAGAAGGTCGATGATTGGCGATTGCTGGATAACCTGCATCACTTTTGGGTAATCCGCCGGGTTGTAGAGCCAGGAACCAATTACCGTCAGACCTTTACGGATCAAGTCAGGGCTAACCCGGATAACCAATTCGTCACTGGATTCGCCCACAAAAGCAACCCTGCCACGTCTCATAGCAGCATCAATACAAAGCCGTTGCGACTGCACCTTGCCTGAGCAATCCAGGGTGCATGACACTCCTTTTCCTCCGGTTATTCTTTGGATCTTCTCAACAAGACCGGGTTCACCAGGATCGAAAACAGCTTCTGCTCCCATTTGCAGCGCTCTATTTTTTCTCCAGGCAACAGGTTCCACTCCGATAACACGTGCATTCCGGAATCGGGCATTTACCACTGCCCCTAATCCCACCGGTCCGAGCCCGGTAATCAGGACAGTGTCCGCCGCACCGATATTAAGCGCCTGGAACGCCCCAAAAGAAGCGCCGATACCATCGATCGCCAGCGTGGCATGTTCGTATGTCACACCCTCCGGAATAGGCAGCAGCCACCGGTTCGGAGCGAGTGTGTATTGGGCAAATGTTCCGAGTCCATTCCTCGTACCCATAAATTCTTCGAAATCGTAGTTGTTTTCGCAGTAGATATAATCTCCTGCCATGCATAGAGCGCATTTTCCACATGGAAATAGGGGCAGGATGACAACCCGGTCGCCGATTTTGGCCGTTCCTGGTTGCGCTACTGCCACCACCTCTCCTACTCCTTCGTGACCACCTAAATTCAATTGGCGCCCTAGCAGGTAGGACTTATATTCCGTACATAACGCCGAAGCGTGGACTTTGACTAAAGTCCAATCCTCCCTGGGTTGGGGATCAGGGACTTCTATTAAGCCGGCTCTACGCTCACCCAGGATGACAACCTTTTTCATATGTCTTATACCTTCGATTGGACACGGGTTAGGGTTGAATTGGTATTTGATCCGTAATTTAAACGTTTATATAAACGTTTAAATGTATTTTATCACGACATTTTGTGAAAGTCAACTTAGGAATCGAGATTGCGCATTGCCTCATAAAAAAAGTAACTTTGTGAAGTAACGTTGCCTCAAAAAAGATGTTACTTTACGACAGTATACCAGGACTGTCGGAGGAGCATATGATGAGTCAACGAAGCAAGCGCGAATTGTTTGCAGAAATACAGCCAAGGTACCTGAAGGCTAAAAAAGCAAAGAGGCAGAAGATTCTGGATGAATTCACGGCGGCGACAGGCTATCATCGCAAGTATGCCATTCGACTTTTGAAGCATGGTTATCTGCGTCACAAGAGCAAACCCAAAGGACGGAGTGCGATTTATCGCGGGGAAGTCGTGGAGGCGCTGGAGCAAATCTGGGAAATCTATGGACGGATCTGCTCGAAGCGACTACACCCCTACTTGCCCGAAGGGATCAAGCTTCTGGAGCGTTGTGGTGAACTGACGCTTTCGGCAGGAACAAGAAAATTGCTCCTGCGCATCAGCCGGTCCAGCATAGATCGTTGTCTTGCGCCTGCACGCTTCAACAAACCGCATGGATTGAGCACTACCAAGCCAGGCACCCTGCTCAAAAAGAACATCCCGATTCGCACCTTCGCGGACTGGAACGAAGACAAACCCGGCTTCCTGGAAATAGACCTGGTTACACACTGCGGCGAGAGCACGGCTGGGCAGTTTTTGAACACCCTGACCTGTACCGACCTGTGCACAGGCTGGACCGAGACCCTTGCCCTGCACAGGCGCAGCCAGGAGGCAGTTTGCACCGCCATTGATGCCATGCGACAAGATTTGCCCTTTGATTTGCTCGGTATCGACTCGGATAATGGCAGTGAATTCATCAATGAATTGCTCTATCGCTATTGTCTGGATGCGAAGATCACCTTCACGCGCTCGCGTCCCTACAAGAAAAATGATCAGGCACATGTCGAGCAGAAGAACTGGTCGATTGTGCGACATACCATTGGCTATGACCGATTGGAAAGCGATGTACAACACGCCCTGCTGGAGAATATCTACACAGACCTGCGCCTATATGTCAACTTCTTTCAACCCGTCATCAAACTCATCGGCAAAGAACGCATTGGCAATAAAGTCATTCGCAAGTATGATACCGACAGAACACCCTATCAACGAGTGCTGGAGCGAGATGATGTTTCTCTGGCAAGAAAAGCACACCTGCTCAATGTGTTTCTTCGTCTCAATCCCGCTGAACTTCGTCGTCGCATTGACGAGAACGTTGCCCAACTCTGGAGCACTGTATCGCGATGAGCGAGTTTATCGCTTTTCGGGCTGCCAACTGGGCAAGAAGAAAGGGCAGAGAAACCCTCTCCCTGCCCAGTTGTGTAGCCACTCACTGCGGCGCTCGGGTCGCTCTCCAGCGTTGCCCTACCCTCCGAGCGAGCAAGACTATTCTATCACCCCGGAAAACCGGACCATATTTTGGGTAACATTTCCTTTCGAGGCAACGTTTCTCCTAAAGTAACCTTTTATTTTGAGGCATTACGCCCCCCCGAAAGCATTAATCCGGCTGATCTGCGGTGGTGGGGAAACGTCCTTTTCTGTGGCAAGTGCATCTTCGAGCAATAGAAATACTGGTGGAGGGGTTCATGGCGGATGGCCTCGAAAGTGTAGATCGCATTCATCACAATCATTGGCGGGAGGCTGTTTTGAAAAGCAGGTATAATCTTCCCAACCTTCATATCCGCTCACCTGATTTTCAATTTCCTATGCCTGTCACCTTCCAATCCATTATCATTAAATTTCAAGAATTCTGGGCCGAGAAAGGTTGTCTCATCTGGCAGCCGTATTATACCCAGGTCGGCGCCGGGACGATGAACCCGGCTACCTTCCTGCGCGTGCTCGGCCCGGAGCCGTGGAACGTCGCCTACGTCGAGCCCTCCGTCCGTCCCGATGACGGGCGCTACGGCGAGAATCCCAACCGCTTCCAACTCCATTACCAGTTCCAGGTCATCCTGAAGCCCGATCCGGGCAACCCGGTGGAACTCTACCTCGACTCGCTCAAAGCGGTCGGCATTGACCCGCGCGCCCACGACATCCGCCTGGTCGAAGATAACTGGGAACAGCCGGCTATCTCGGCCTGGGGTCTGGGTTGGGAGATCTGGCTGGACGGGCAGGAGATCACCCAGTTCACTTACTTCCAGCAGGTCGGCGGCCAGAGCCTCGACCCGGTGGCAGTCGAGATCACTTACGGCCTGGACCGCATCCTGATCGCCATCAACAATGCCGCGGCGATCTGGGATGAACCCTGGAACGAAACGGTCAAATACGGTGAAATCCGTCGCCAGGAGGAATTCGAGCATAGCAAGTATTACTTCGATGTGGCCGACGTGGAGCGCGTGCGTAAAATCTATGACCTGTACAAGGCCGAGGCCGAGGCCTGCATCGCCGCCAGGCTGGTCTTGCCAGCGCACGACTACCTGCTCAAGTGCTCACACGTCTTCAATACCCTTGACTGCCGCGGCGCCATCGGCGTCACCGAGCGTCAGGCCTTCTTCGGGCAAATGCGCGACCTGGCCCGGCGTGTGGCGGAGACCTATTTGGAGCAGCGCAAGGAATTGGAATATCCGCTTCTCAAAGATCAGGGAATAGTGAATAGTGAATCGGGGATGCGCGCCAAGACCCCATTACCAATTCCCCATTCCCCATTACCTTTTGTACTGGAAATCGGCGTCGAAGAACTTCCCGCCTCAGACCTGGACGCTGCGCTGGCGCAACTGCGTGAACGCGTCCCGGCCTGGCTGGATGAATTGCATCTGGAACACGGCTCCATCAGCGTCTCCGGGACCCCGCGCCGGCTGGCCGTTATGGTGGAGTCGCTCGCCCCGAGTCAGCCCGACCGGGAGGAGCTGGTCAAGGGTCCGCCCGCTGAGCGCGCCTTCGCTCCCGGCGGAGTCCCGACCGCCGCGGCGATTGGTTTTGCGAAAGGCAAGGGCTTGAAACCCAAAGACCTGGAAGTGCGCGAAATGGACGGTGGCAAGTATGTGTTTGCCGCCATCAAGCAGACCGGGCGTCCCGCTCCCGAGGTGCTGGCCGAGGCACTGCTGGGGCTGGTGGTGGGCATCAAGTTCGACAAATCCATGCACTGGAATGAGTCCAATGTCGCTTTCTCGCGCCCCATCCGCTGGCTGGTGGCGCTGCTGGGCGAGACGGTCATCCCGTTTGAATATGCCGGTTTGACCGCCGGACGCACCACCCACGGCCTGCGCCCCTACGGTTCACCAGAGATCGAGATCCCCTCGGTGGTGAAGTATTTCGAAGTTATTAAGAAAAACGGCATCATCCTGGATGTGGAAGAGCGCAAGAGGATCATCGAAGCGGGTGTGAAGAAGTTGGCCGCCTCGGTCAAGGGTGAAGCCATAATGCCGGACGAACTGCTGGCCGAAGTCGCCAACCTGGTAGAGAAACCGATGCCGCTGCTGTGCAGCTTCGATACCGAGTATCTGGCTCTGCCGAAGGATGTGCTGATTTCGGTGATGAAAAAGCACCAGCGATATTTTCCAGTGTCAAGTGCTCCCGTGTCAGGTGTCAAGTCTGGCGAACATGCGGCACGTGATACACTCTTGCCCTATTTTGTGGTGATCAGGAATGGCGACACTGAAGGCCTTGATTTGGTGCGCCAAGGTAATGAACACGTCCTGCGCGCCCGCTTTGCGGATGTGGATTTCTTCGTGCGCGAAGACCTGAAGCACACGCTGGAGGACTTCCGACCGCGCCTGGGCACGCTCATCTTCCAGAAGAAACTCGGCTCAATGCTGGACAAAAACGACCGCATCGAGAAGTTGGTCGGTGCTCTGCTCCCGGCATTGGGCCTGGAAGCAGATGAAGCGACCTTCGCCCGGCGTGCCGCCCATCTGTCGAAAGCCGACCTGGTTACAAAGATGGTAATCGAAATGACATCCCTGCAAGGGGCCATGGGCCGTGAGTACGCGCTGCGCTCCGGCGAGAACCGGGCCGTAGCGGAGGCCATCGGTGAACAGTATCAGCCCGTCCCGAAGACCAGACCCGGGCTGGCAGTGGCCCTGGCCGACCGGCTGGATTCGCTGGTTGGGCTGTTCACCGCCGGGCTGGCCCCCACCGGCGCGAAAGACCCGTTTGGGCTGCGGCGCGCCGCTATCGGCGTGGTCCAGCCGCTCATCGATCATAATATTGACTTCGACCTGGGTGCGGCGGTTCAGGCTGCGGCCGCGGCGCTCAAGCCGCTTCCGGTCAGCGACGAGGTCCAGGCGCAGGTGCTGGAGTTCCTCGCCGGGCGTCTGCGCGTGGCACTGCTGGATATGGGTTACAAGTATGACGTTGTGGATGCGGTGCTTGCCGCACAGTCGAACAATCCCGCCGGGGCGGCGCGGGCGGTCAAGCAATTAACTGCCTGGGTCGGGCGCAAGGGCTGGAATACGATTTTGCCCGCCTATGCGCGCTGCGTGCGAATTACGCGGGATCAGAAGGAAAAGTTTACCGTCAAACCAGCGGTGTTCGTTGAAGATGCTGAAAAGGGGCTTTACGCTGCCGTTCAGCGAGCACAATCGTCAATCGTCAATCGTCAAGCGTCAATTTCTGCAGACGATTTCCTGAACGCTTTCGTCCCAATGATCCCGCTGGTCAATGAATTCTTCGACAAAGTGCTGGTGATTGCGGAGGATAAAAAATTACGCGAGAACCGCCTGGGGCTGCTCCAGCATATCACCGCCCTGGCGGATGGCGTGGCGGATATGTCGAAGTTGGAAGGGTTCTAGCAGGCCGAAGACCGATCGGGTGGGGAGTGCAGACTTGCAATCAAAAAGTCGGCGAGGTTAGTACCTGAGTTTATCATCCTAGTGTCCCGAACCCAGGCGATTTAGCACAGATTTTACAGCGTCAGGGATCTCTGGTTCAGCCAAAAACTCATTGCCATTGATGGTCACAATACCAGATCTGATCGGGC
>Ga0315284_10002822_pt1 | contig 24751 bp, 20 predicted proteins | sample YL17G09_16_MG_FD_203696 | JGI IMG/M metagenome (GOLD analysis project Ga0315284, IMG submission 203696) | Sediment microbial communities from Yellowstone Lake, YNP, Wyoming, USA - YL17G09_16 | ecosystem: Environmental > Aquatic > Freshwater > Lake > Sediment | place: USA: Wyoming | collected...
AGCAAATTGTTTCTGCAATTCTTCATCTTCAAGATGGGTTTCTGATAATTTTAATATAAAAAGTCCAAGAACTTTTATATAGCTTTCAGCGCCCTCATGCACTAATTCACCATTTCTCAATACAGATATTACATCATTTTTATACCATGAACTCGGCGGTCCAATAAACGCATGTTTGTGATTTACTACCCTACCAAATCGTTCAGTAAAAAATTCCCCCTTGATTTTTTCTTTTACAATCGGCGTGTTAAAAAAATATATTTGAGTAACAAATATTTCAAATTTATTACTTTTATTTATTTCATCTCTAACTCCCGGAGAATGAGTATAATGAATCAATGTATCATGAGGTGGTTCTCGTGTTTGGTATGCAGCGGCGCTCACAAGGTCACCTCGATGATTTTTGACAAGAGAATCAACTGGATAATTAGACCAATCTCCAAGTGTTTGCAGTTTTTTCTTAGCATCTTGGGGTGTTAAACCAAAACGACGATTCACAAATGGTAAAGGTAAGCCGTTCGTCGCGTGGTAAAATGATGGTTTTACATCCTCTACAACGGGATCACCATGAAAATCATTACGGGCCATTGGTACCTTAGGGCGAGACCACTCCCAATGTTGTTGTTCAATACCCCCCCTAGTGCCAACTTTTTGTAAAAAAGGAGCTGTAGCAAAGAACGAATGCATTGTTACAGGTTTGTTTAATTTTGGTTCATAATGTTCCCAACGTAATTTGATTTGAAATAGACTACCATTAATTTTTACAAAAAATTTAGCATCCAACAAGTTTTGTTTAACATAATCATAAGCTCTTAAAAACATTAGACAAATTCTTTGCATTTTTACACAAATATTATAGTCGTCTTGAGATTGTTGATTAGGTTTTAGTACAGGTACAAGTCCTAACTCTCTTTCTCTAGATTCTGGCAAATCATCAAATCTGTACCATGGTTCCATTTGTTTTAAAAATGATGCATCTCCAACTCTTTTTTGTAATAAACGTCTTGTTTTTAAACGGTCTCTTACACTATTCGGTCTACCCGTAAGTTTTCTCGTTAAAAAAGCTGTCATAGCACCACTCGTTAGCAAAGAACCACTTCCAGTTCCAGTTCTAGCATTAGGTGCATGTTTACGAGTATATTTTTGTAATTGTTGTTGTGCAGCAATTATATCTTCATCTCCTTGTGCAGCAATTATATCTTCATCTCCTTGTGCAGCAATTATATCTTCATCTCCTTGTGCAGCAATTATATCTTCATCTCCTTGTAGTTGTTGTGGTGCAGCAATTATATCTTCATCTCCTCCTTGTAGTTTCGACTCCATAAATTGTTATATATATTATATATTAAATATATTATAAAATTTTATTTTTACCTAAATGAAAATATTGAGTAATATTAGTTTTATTTTATAGATATAATTCCTTGTAATCATCATAAATAATAAAGTTTTGTCAAGTTGCACAAATTTTTCACATATTGCATTGACTTTTGCTGATTGTGTTCCGTCATATTTCGCACATACCCTCGCAAACGTTCAATGAAATTTGAAATGTTGTCTGTAATCACTATATTCAAATCCGAGTAGTCTTTATTGATGAAAAAAGAAATATCAGAGTTTTCAATGGGTTCTTTATATGGAACGCTTATGTATGAATTCCAGGTTTCTAAAATCAACCTTGGATTTGTTTTTTTTACAATATAAAGTAACTTTTTCATCGTTTTAACTTCATCATCGTCAGGAAATACGCTTTCAATATCTTCTATAAATTCTTCAAAATGCTGATTGAATCCTTTTATAATCAACGATTTGCTTACTGAGTTTGATTCGCCCGAATAGTTTACAGTAGTCATTTTATATTTATTTTATTTTATTTTATATTGTTTTGTATATTATGCGTGATGTGTATTATAATAATATAGAAAAATATATTTTATATTATTTTTTAGTTATATATATTTTTCTATATTCAATATAGATGAATTAGTAATGTATAACAAAAATAACAATAATGGCAATAATAGCATAAATAATACAATGGTTAAAAAAATAAAATTGGTACTTTTTGGAAATTCAGGAGCTGGCAAAACATGCATTGTTCAAAGAATGAAATATAGTACATTCAGTTATAATACCAATTTGACAATTGGTGCAGCATATACAATTTACGCGGTTGAACCCAATATTAAAATTGAAATATGGGACACTGCAGGACAAGAACGATTCCATTCATTGCTTCCATTGTATGCTCGATGTGCCGAAATAATTATCGTCGTTATTGATATTGAAAAAAATATTGAAGAACAATTTTTAAAATGGAACAAATATATTCAAGACAATGAGACACTTTTTTCACCCAATTTTAAATTAATTCTTATATTTAATAAACATGACTTGAACAATGATTTTGAAATCCCAAAAGATATAATCAACGATATACAATTTGGTTTGATTACATTAGTTTCCGCCAAAACTGGATATAATATTGATAATTTAAAACTACACTTGGATGCAACTGTTAAAAAATATATAGATGAAAATGCGCAAGCAAGCCACGAACATCGTAATAAATTCAATAACAGCAATAATAATAATAGTAACATTGAAAATACTTCAAATGATACTATATTTGGTTCTACATTTTCAAATATGAAAATAAATTTTGGATTATCAGAGTACAAGGAAAAAATGAAAAGGTGCATTACATAATGGCGAGTATGAAATACACGATTCCTTGTCCGGTTGTCCGGTTTACCAATCATAACTATATCCCTCGTTGTCCCACCACTCATCCACAGTCGCCATATCACGCATGTCTTGAATTTCTTCTGGACTCATTTCAAAACAAAACTCGAATCTTTTCATATTTTGCATTTCTTCTGGAGAAATGTACCATTCAATTGGGGCTGAATTTCCAAGCGTTTCCAAATCTCTGATTCCACAAATGCCAAGTTTTCCGCGCCTTTCACAAAAAGTATTGCGTCGTTTGGATGTTTTTGGCACGTCGTCGCTGGTAGTCGGCGCCTTTCTGCCAGGAAACAAATTCGATTCCGCAGAAAATGCTTCAAGTGCATCATGCGCGGTTCGTTCTCTTAAACCCAGCAACCAAAACCCTTTTTCTAAATTAATAGAATCTTCATACACCTTTTCAAATTCCCCAAACGTTGTGCAAGCGCACAATTCGTGTGCACGATTATACATCATCTTGGTCAAAAAGTCGAGATAGAAGGTTCCAGCTCTTGCGTCAACTGCATCATGTGGAACCAAGTAGCCAAACGCACAAGGTGCAACATAATCAATGCCTCGCGATTCTTCTTCCTTCTTTTTTGTCTTTTCTTCTTCTATTTCCAAGTCGTATTTTTTCAGTTGTAAAAACCCCTTTTCAGCTTCTTCTTTTGTCATGGATGTCATGAGTGGGACATCGTGCCAGTTGTGTTGTTTCTTCCATTCACTCAATTTTTTGTAATAAATCTCATTCGAATACTTTTTATTTTGTCTGCGTTCATCCGATTCCCATTTCTTGAGGTGAGACAACTTTCTGAAAATTGGTGCTACAGCAGGAGCGCCAGGTCTCACTATATATTCATATTGAGGAAGAGGAGTAACAGCCCGTAACATTGATTCGATTCTCCAGTTGCAAAATTTAAGTTTATATAAAAAAAATTCAATTTACATTTTCCTATTTTGCTGCAACTGTTCCAATGAAACTTGACCCACTTTATCTGGTGCATAATTATCAGGTGGAGTTTCTATTTTTCCGGTATTCGAATAATCAACTGTTGAATAGTTATACATTTGGCGCATGCCGCCATTACCCTTTGCCAACATTTCATCGCTGCTTTGGTCCCAAAAACTATACGTGTCTGATGCAACGCCGTGTCCCATAAAGTCGCTAGTTAATGAAAAGGGTGCCGGTTCTCCATTATTATTTGTCGCTATTTGATTTATTTCTGTCTCTTTTGGAGAGAGATGTTGCAATATTTGGTCCCCGTATAAAATTTGATTTCCCTTATTCAATAACAACAATGCTGGAACACGAGTCACTTGCGGAGGAAGCAGAATCTTTTCTCCATTTTCTAAAATTAAATACGTGGTTCCATTTTGCGCCTTCTCTCGCTTATCAATGCACAAAAAGTGAATTTCTTTGCTACAAGCGCTTTTAGAAAGAACCTGTAATAATTTTTTAGACTTTTCGCAAAAATTACTATAATAAATGATGCTACTCATTACAACAACAATAAATTAAAAGAATATATTCTATTTAATTTAACAATGCAATAACTATTTATATTGAAATTATTATAAATATTTTATTCATTCACAACTATTTTTTATTAATATTAATTATTTATAACATATTAATAAAAATTGATTTAATATAAAGAATATATATTATTACTAACTTGGAATTTGTTGTAATGAGCTCCTCATCTTCTTCAGCCAAAAATGGAAGCAAAAAACCAATTATTTCTCAACACAATAATAATAATGAATTTTCACTCACATTTACGTTGGAAAATTGCGATGTTTCGGTTGCCAACGCTTTGCGACGAATCATTGTGTCAGATATAAATCAATATGTATTTAGAACATTTCCTCATTCCGAAAATCGAGCAGAGTTTTCCGCAAACACAACAAGACTTCATAATGAAATACTAAAGCAGAGGCTCGGTTGCGTACCAATTCATCATTTACACACAATTGACGGTTTTGCGAATGAATACAAGAATTATGTTGTGGAAGTCGACGTAAAGAATGAAACAGACACAATTCGATACGTTACAACTGAAGATTTCAAAGTAAAAAAAGCGAAAGCAATTGAAAAAAAGTCAGGAGATGCCGATGATGATGTAATGTATGAATATTTACCTGAAGCAGCTGTTCGTAAAATATTTCCGCCTGACGCAATCTCGGGCGAATACATTGAATTTGCAAGGCTTTTGCCCAATCTGTCTTCTTCCAATTCAAACAGCGGAGAAGCACTCGCATTTACTTGCACTCTTGAAATTTCAAACGCAAAGTTTGATGGAATGTACAATGTGGCACACACGTGCGCTTACAACTGCACGCCTGACACCAAAGAAATTGAGAAACAATGGAGGGCAAAAGAAAAAAACATGAGAGAAGGATTGGAATCGTCATTGTCTGCTGGTTCCATCGAAGAAGTTGTTGAAAATGCAAAAAAAAACTGGGAACTTCTCGATGCGGCGCGCATATTTGTTCCTAATAGCTTTGATTTTATAATTGAAACCGTTGGCGTTTATACAAATGTTCAACTTGTGACAAAAGCTTGCGACATTATGATTAAAAAATGTGAAAAACTGCTCGCGGACATTGAAAGCGACGCAAATGCGACAACGACGATTGAATATGCGCACGAACTAACCACCATGAAAAATTCATTTCGAATCAATTTGATTGGAGAAGATTACACTCTTGGAAAAGTAATTGAAAATTATATATTTTCCAATTATTACAACAAATCCGACGGAATTGTTTCATTTTGTGGATTCAAAAAACCTCACCCGCATGCTCTAGACAGTTATATTATTATTTCATTCAAAGAGGAAATTGATTTGCCGAAAGTACAAGAACTCGTTTCAAAAGTGATTTTAGAAAGTGTTTCTGTTTTCAAGTCTCTATTTGAATCATTCAATGATTTCAAGTCTAAAAAATAATTTTATATCTCATAATAGAATATAGACATTAGATAGATGGAACAGGAAGAAGAGAATATCAGGGCCATGATGGTTATGTTTGAACTCTTTAATGAAGATATTTCAAAGTTAAATGCGAGGAAACAAAGATTTGAAAGTCGATATGAAATTACAGATAATTGTTCAAAATTACTATACGATTATGGATTTTTTTTGGCTAGAAAACAACAATCGACAGCACAAGCAGCACAAGTAGAGGAAGCAGATGCAGGTGCAGAAGCAGGTGCAGGTGCAGAAGCAGGTGCAGATGCAGGTGCAGATGCAGGTGCAGATGCAGAGATGCAACGCGCAATAATGAAATGCTTAACCCCAATGGTTAAAAATACAATTTTAACTGCAGAATTAATATCATTAGTACAGTTGTCGAATAGTATTAACAATTTCAATATTAAAATCCTGACCCTTTTAAATGATAATATAAAACAACGAAAATTTACACTTGAAGATGCTAATAACATGTTTGGTTTAAAAATATTTAAACGCAACAATGTTAAATTGCGCCTGCAAAATTTAGCTAAAGACGCATTGAAAACAAAGTATCCACATATATTCGATAAAGATAAACCAATTCTCGTACTAGATTTTGCTAGTTTATGGAATGGTAATGAGATAAACCTAGCAGAGCTAAGACAACAACAAACACAATATTTACAACGACTAGAACAACAACTGATTCAAAAACTTTCAAGTAGTAAAAAAGGTGGAAATAAACACAGAAAAATGACCGTTATATATAGAAAAAAGCGGCACCAAAATAAAAAAAAAACATACAAGAAAGGAAATAAAAAATTAACAAAAAAAAATAGATTCATTAAAAAATAGATTCATGCAACTTTTATATTTTTTCTTGCCATTTTACAATGAAAAAAATATAAATTGAAAACTTAGTATCTATACTTACATTCATCAGTTTACCAGCAAGAGAACACCAATCAATCGCAATAATGTACGGCAACAAGAACAACAAGAACAACAAGAACAACAAGGACAACAACAACAAGGGCAACAAGGACAACAAGGGGGACAACAAGGGCAAAAAAGGTGAAGAATATGTTTTCCGCGGCCCCTTTTCATCCAACGTGATGGGTACTCCCATTGTGAATGCAATCACCGGAGTCAAATACCCGTGGAATGTTGGTTCATTTGAAGAGAATCATTTGTGGAAGGTTGTCAACTGCACTCGATTCACTCCCATGACGTACTTTTACGACTCCCCTGAACAACACGAAGCGCACAAAAGGGTGACAATTGACCCCGAATCAAAGGCGGCTTGGTACACTTTGCAACGAAATCTCGAGTGAAGTGTTTCCCTTGATGAATGATGACACATGATGACATGATTGATGATGAAACAAATAAAAATACAAAAAGAATAAAAACAAATAAAAATATTTTTTTTATTTACCTATATGCGACCCTAAAACAAAGCACGAAGGAGGGGTCATAGGGGAACCATGGTTCCCCTTACTAGTCATCAAATTCCTCATCTTCTTCATCATTTGGATAAATGACCTTGCATCCCAACCAACCGCCCTTGGCAATCTTTTTAAACTTTTTATCCATGTATTCGTGCAATTCCTGAATTTTTGGCACATTCTTGTCATAATTATTCGTATACCAGTCCTTGAATTCCTGATTCAACTCATCTCGTTTCACATCAAACGCCTTTCCAGTCTTATCATTTACACCAGGACATACTTTAATCTTATCTCTAATAAACTCCGACAAATAATCCTGACTATTTCTGTACTTGTTACTGCTCAACTTAATCTTTTCGCAAGTGGCAACAGTTCCTCCTGTTTCATATGCCTTTTGAACCAGCATTGCCATAAAGACCGGCGCCCATCCTTCAAGTTTCTCATCCAATCGTTTGTCAATCATGAACTGATACGGCATGTCCGGGTCATCAGACTTTGGTTCTTCGCAAAATAAAGACTCAAAATCTACTTTGCAAATACGTCTCCATGTGCCGTTGTCGTTACTCTTCACATCAAACATGACATTCGTGCAAACAACCAACTTGAACTGCGGAACAAATGTAATCATTTCCTGGTACAATGCACGCGCTTGAACCGGGTCGCCACCCGTAAGTTCTTTCAATGGACCCTCATTAATGCGGTCCCCTTTTGACGGTTCATTCATTACCGCATACCGCACACCCTTCAACTGCGCAATTTCAGACGCAGTTCCTCCAATTTTATTTCGTTTTTCTGTAATCAAAGTAATGGGAACGGTTCCTTTGTATTCTCCAAAACAATGCGACATTAGTTCAACCAATTTCGATTTCCCGTTGCTTCCACAACCATTGTAAATATTGAATGTCTGGTCGCGATTCACACCAATGAGACACGATGCAAGATGTTCCCACATGTAAGCGCGCAATTCCGGTGACGGAAATAGCTGCTCCATAAATGCAATGATTTCGCGTTCTATTGTTTCATACTCTTTGCATTCAGCGCTATATGACTCTAAAAAGTCAATGTCTGTAGTTTTTGAAATAAAATCATACGGCTGACCTGGTCTAAAAATTTTCTCCTTAAAATCCACAACACCGTTAGTAAATCCCATAAGATGCGTTTTGGAATCCATCTTCTCAATAAAATCCTTATCATAAAACATCTCACGCACTTCACGCAACACATTATTCTTAACACACGATGTTTTCAATTGATTGCAAACCTCCGTCATCCGCTTGGAGCGTTCCTGAATGTTCTTGAACTGTTCTGAAGTGCTGTCATATTCATTCAAACTATCCAGCAGTTTCATACTTCTTTCCGAATAAATACCGAGCATTTCTGTTGAAATAAGCCAACGAAGTGATGTTCCTGAGTCACACACTGACCACCGGTGGTCTTTGAATTCAAACCACGCATTGTGTTTTATGCTGACACACACAAAACGCCCCTTGAATAAGTGATACAACACATTTGCTAAATCAACGTCAGATGCTTCTGTAATTTTGGTCTTTCCAACGTGCGTAACTAACGTCTGGTCAATGTAATAATCAACCGTTTCTTCCGATATCTTCTTATATTCCGTCGGATTGTCTTGTTTCGACCAAAACATAATTGAGCGTTTTGAAAGCTCGCTTCTCCCCGTCCTGAATTTCTGCCATTGTTTGTATAATTCCCCAATTTTATCATAACTGAATTTGTCACTCATTGAACTGAAAAGCATCCATGTCAAAAACAGCTTCTCGCTGGTATTTTTTAGAGCCCAGCCTACCTGAATCCACTTTTCATACGGCCCGTAATGCTTTTCTGAAAGCGACATTACAAACTTGTGTGTCTCTTTAATGTCATACTCTCTGGATTCCAAGTTTTCCATAATTATTTTTATTGCCGCTTCGAGCTGGTCCAAATTGGCGATTGAATTATAATCAATCGATGACAAAGAGAGCAATGATGTCGCCATTGTAATATTTACGCGTGTCGACACAGCTGTTGGCACTACATTCCTTTTCGTCTTGAACATTTCCTCTATTTTTTGTTTGTACTCTTCATTTAGCTCAAAGGATTGATGCCCCCTGTACCTTGCTGTCAGCAACTTGAAATCCTTTTCAAATTTGAACTCAGATGCCTTCTTCTCCGAAAATTCCCATTCCAACGACTTATTAAATTTCAATATGAAATGATACTTTAAAAGATAAGATTTGCATCCTGGTTTTCTAGAGTTATAGAGTTGCCACCCAGTCTTCCCGCTTGTAATTGAATTGTCAATGATGTCTTCCCACGAGTTCGTTACGGGTAAGTCGCCCCACACTTTTGACAATTCCAACAAAATCTGGCTTCTAAGGTACATTTGCTGTTTTCGTTCCATGTGAATTCCTATAATCATATGAATTCCATCCTTTGTCATATCCGTCTTGCAATTCACAGTTGTTTTTTCAAATACAAATACCGGAATATCTACGCCCGCATCAATTTTTAGAAATTTCTTGAGCGCGTTCATGTACAGCAGCACCATGTCAACAACATGGTCTTTTGTGTGTTGGCGCTCGTCTACGCTAACATCATATTTAAAATCAAAATCTACAAGAACCGGTCCCGCATCATGTAGCTGAATTTCTGTCAAATATTCCTGTTTCACTTCAACAAACACGTGGTTATAATACTTTTTATAAAATTCTTCCAATTCTGAATCCAATATCAAATACGCGCCACCCTTTATTCCTAATTCCACATTCTTGAGCCGCGTGTGCGTACATTTTTCATCTTGTTTTATATATAATGATAACAAATATGATGCAAAGTTATAACTTGCGTTGACATTTACCTTTGCCATTGCCATTGTTAATATTATATATTGAGATAAGTTTAATTCAATTTTTATTTATTGTTTATCCCTAAAAATCAAAATTTTAAAATTTATAAAAAGTATTTTTTTACAATTTTTACAATTTTTACAATTTTTACACACGTTTCTATATTTATAATTGTGAATATGATATAAACATTACAAGATATTCAAATGTAGACACCACAATACACTTCACCATTGAATTTCACATTTTCAAATGGAATCTTCTAAAAAAACGTATGGCGCAGCCGAAGCCGGTGCCGCCGCCAATACAGCAGTAACCGAAACTTCCACCTCCTCTTCCAATGATGTAAAACCCATTAGCATTTCTAAAGATGCAGTCAAGCGACTTTTAAAAGACATTGGAGAAATGATAAAAACACCACTTCACGATCAAGGAATCTATTATAAACACAGCGAAACTGATATTTTAGAGGGTTGGGCATTAATTATTGGTCCAAAGGATTCGCTTTACCGCGACGGTTATTATTTTTTTAAATTCGTGTTTCCCACCGATTATCCACATGCACCTCCACTTCTTCATTATTGCACAAACGACGGAATCACTCGGTTCCATCCGAATTTTTATAAAAGTGGAAAAGTTTGCGTTGACATTTTAAACACGTGGCGCGGAGAGAAATGGAGTGGTTGTCAAACCATTTCTTCCATTTTATTAACGCTGGTTTCTATAATGGATAATGAGCCCATTTTAAATGAACCAGGCATAACAAAAAAAAATCCCGACTATTTAAATTATCACAACCTTGTAGAATACCGAAACTTTTCTTTTTCGATTTATGAATTAATATACAGCATTGAAAATTTTCGCAAATATATACCCATCAAAGAGAAGGAACATCTAGACTATTTTTATTCCATTATGAAGACGCATTACGTTTCAAACAAAGACGCTATAATGAAGAAACTGCAAGAAAAAAAAGAATGTATACTTCATCCTGAAATTGTGCACTCGTCCCTTTACTTGTTTGGATTTAAAATCGACTACACGCAACTGATGTCATTATTTGAAAAATTAACAATTTAACTTTTCTAAAGTTAAAATGGGAAGGTTATTATTTCAATTATAATTAATTATTTTTTGATTATATATTATTTATAAAATTGAATATAAATAATATAATAATTATTTATATACAAAGACGTACATACAAATCATCGTTTAAAAATGCAATTCTGTAAAGTGTGTGGAAACATGTACTATATTACAATGGCGGATGCTCCCGCCATTTCAGAAGAAGAAAAAGAAATCACTTCCAAAATACTTATTAATAAATGCAGAAACTGCGGCAACGAAGAACAGAATTCAGATACCAGCGTGTGTGTGTCTAAAACATTTTTCAAACAAACAGAAAAACGGTTATCAAATTTTGTTAATGAATATACGCATTTAGACCCAACCCTTCCTCGAATCAACGCAATGAAGTGTCCCAATTTAGAATGCGAGACAAACAAAACGCTTGATTTGCCGTGCACTGTTTTGTACATTAGATATGACGACACAAATTTGAAATTTATTTACATGTGCACAACTTGCAAACACACGTGGAATACCGAGCAGTATCACCACGCGTCTTGAAAAAAATAATCAAATAAAACATTTTAATTTTTGATTATTTTTATATGAAGCCAGTTTTTTTTGTTAATTGAAGTTAGTTGTTTTAATAATATTAAGACCCGGTTTACCTTTCGATAATGTTTTATTTTTTTTCATGAACTGAAATTTTTTTCCATGAATTACTAAAATTGCACCTGGTTTTGCACCATTACAATTTTTATTTTTAGGAATTTTTGTTGATTTTTTTATTGAACTATTTGACTTAACTTTTCTTGTTCCTAAAGGAGCAGTCAAGTTACATTTCTTCTCTTTTGAACAACACGGTTTATTCATATTTTTTTTATTTTGTAGAACTCCTGAATTCCATTCAGGCGTGGTTGCAATCCAAGAAAGGATTGGACCCGGTTTACCATTTTTATTTTGATGAATGTGAATAGCACTAACATTTTTTGTATTTTTTAATTTTGCTTGATATTTCAAAACATTTTTATTTATACTTAAATTTACTGAAGCATACTTATTGTCAGCTTTTAATATTTTATTTTTTTTAGTCATATTTTTTTTAGTCATATTTTTTTTTATTTTTAAAGAAGTCATATTATGTTTATTTTATATATTATTAAAATATAAAATATAAAATAAAAAATTGAAATAGAAATATATATTTTATACATATAACATATACACCACACAAAACGCAACCAACGCAAAAAAAACACACACATGCAACAAATGGATAAAACGCACAATCTCGATGAAAGTTTTAATAGTGGTGGTGGTGCTGCTGCCAGTGATGGTAGTGACGACGACGACGTAAACACAACCACAACAACAGATGTTGATGAATCAATTCTATCTGCTGGGGGAATGATGGGATTGGGAGTTGAAGAGGGAGAAGAAGGAGAAGTGGCAGAATCTGACACGTCGGCGGATATATATGAAATGGGAGGAGGAGCAGGAGAGGGTGGTGAAGAAGGAGAAGGAAATGTTTCACTTGCATCTTCTTCTAAAGATGATGATGACGATGAAAATGAGGATGACGACGACGATGATGACGATGACGAAAATCATCTTCAAAAATTCGATAATGAATTAAAAAAAAAATACATTGCAAGCTTTCATCCTGAAAGTTTATCTTATAATAATGAAGAAACCGAGTCAATGTCTATGGTTACCAGAAACGATGCTGGAATCATCATTGACCCGTTTCACAAAACCTTGCCATTTTTGACCAAATATGAAAAAACACGAATTTTAGGAATTCGAACAAAGCAACTGAATGAAGGTGCCAAACCATACGTTGATGTAAACCCGACAATTATTGATGGGTATATTATTGCGCAGCTGGAATTGGAACACAAGAAACTACCATTCATTATTCGGCGTCCGATACCCAACGGAAGTTCTGAACTGTGGAGACTGCAAGACCTCGAAATTATTTGTTGAATCCATTGAGGCATTGTAAAATATCATATATGATTTTTAAAACACAATTACACATTTTAACATAAACGCCGATTAATATATAAATACATTTAAATAATTATAGTTATATAAGTAAATGCCATATATCTTGTATACTGGAATAGGAGCAAAAGAATCAGGAATACATTCTATTGAAGAATTTTTAAATATTACGAAAAACGCCTCATTACATTACTATGAAATGACTTCACTTGGTTTTGAAATGGAATATAAAAACTATTTACTTCCTGATGATTTTACAAAATTTACATTAGAAGAATGGATAGATTATTCAGGTGCTAGCATTTCCAACGCTTGCCACATTCAAGGCACGTGACAAATGTCGTCATTGGCTCGTCTGCTGAACGCGTCTGTTGTTGAGTATATGTGCACTTGTTTGATTTGCAAGCGCGACAGGTAAACAAATCAGTTGACGCTTCAATCTTCAATTCATACCTGTTCTTGTCACGATTTTTTTTATCCTCGATGATTTTGCTCCACATTTTCGAATTCATGTCTTGGTGTGTCATAAATGCAAGTTCGTGCGCTTTTATTTTTTTGGTTTTAATCATATCCAATACGTCCTCATTCTCAAGGTTAATACATATGCATTTCAACCAATCCACATACAGCTGAACAAAATACACATTGTCCCACTTTTTAACAATATTCATTTCCCCCGCTTTTAAAAGCGTGCGGTTATAAATCCCTTTTTCCAAATTGAGTCCTATACTTCCTGATTCATCATCTCCTATTTTTTCTGATAATTTCTTTTGTATATTTCGTCTGAACGACTCTGGGTTTTTCGGAATCATGAGGTTAATTTGTCAATTTACTGTTATTACAATATATATATTTATATTCAATTTTTATATATATTGTCAGAATTACTTTTTTTTACTTTTTTTTTATATTTTATGTTATTATAAACAAAATATAAAAATATTTAATAATGAAAAGACCTGAAAATCATTTTTACACCTGTAAATATGGCGGGAATGGGCTTTCAATCCCTACAAGATGGAAATCTCGTAATCCTCCTCCTAAGTCTTCCAAAGTCAACCCCAAATTTGCATTTGTGTCTGAACAAAATACATTTTTAACTGAAATATTGGACAATCATCCATCTTTTTTGGGAGCAGACATAGCAAGTAGTATACTTTTGCATTCAAACAATAACACAAACACATATTTGTGGTTTTTTGGTGACACTCTTTTAGGTAATATCAATTCAGGTAAACGACAATGGAGCACTATTCCACCGTCACCACCACTGTATCCATCCACGAGAAATTCCATAGGATTGTGGACGATTACGAATAACAACCCTTCTACATCCGTGTTGGAACATTATGCGCCAACATACACCGGACAACCGGGACAAAATGGTGTTACTTATGGTTTTTTCTCTCCCAGTCAACCAGATATTGATAATTATCCATTAACATATTGGCCAATCGCTGTGATAAAAATCAATAATGAAATATATACTTTGTGTCAAAAGTGTCAATCAACCAGTTTAAATATAGTTGGACATGATATAGTCAAATTAAATGCCATTCCATACGATGACCCGTCTAAATGGACATATCAATATTTGTCTACTATACCAGGAGTTGACAATAACACAACAATAGGAAATGCACTAATCACACATAATAACTATGTTTATTTGTATGGTTCAAAAAATGGACCAAGTTATAATGGATTTGTGACAAGAATATCTTCCAATGATTTCATCAATGGCACATGGAATAATTTACAAGTGTATTACCAAAATCAATGGTCACCATATTACACCACCCAACTTGGCAATTTCATTTTCACACCACTCACGTTGTCAAGCACAATTATGTGGCATAATTACATGTCAAAATGGATTATGTTATCTATAACAGCATTAATTGGCCCAAAGGTTGAGTTGTTTTATTCTGATAACCTTGCGGGTCCGTGGTCTGAACCAATTTCAATATATAACATACCTTCTTCTTATGTAATAAATTCAAACATCATATATTATGCACCCAATTTTCATCCAGAGTTCATGGTAAATAATAATTCAAACGAAATCTATTGGTCTTACAATACAAATTCTTGGGACATTAATGATTTAACCAATAACTTATTTTTGTATACGCCAAAAATGATTAAAACATTGGTTTCAATATAAATATAGCGCAGAAATATTCATTTATCTAACTATCCTTAACACTGGTTCCCCCGTCCCATTTATTCATCCGAATAATCATATTCTTCCGAATTCAGCTCTGAAGAATCATCGCTATCATTGCCACTTTCATCATCATCTTCCTCTTCTGCATCTGATGATGCAGTATCTTCATCCCTTTCAGAATCGCATTCATCTTCAGAATCAACGCTCGAAGCATTTTCATCAGCCTCGGCGTCAACATCAGCCTCAGCGTCGGCATCTTCCAATGCATCTTCAATAATGAACCCATCTTTCAAATACCCGTCCTTTGTCTTCATGCTTGATGGAACATTTTCCAATTCATCTTCTTCCTCTTCATCTTCGTCAGCATTGTCTGCAAGCGTTTCAAACCCACCAAATAAGTGCTCGTATATTTTATTCCACTTTTCAACCGTCAAATCAACAATTTTCATACTTGAATCCCTCGACAAAAGCGCACAACTTCCGAACAATAATTCAGAATCTACCGGCGGTGGAAAATCATATTTATTTTCTTGATTTGCTTGACCGTCGCTTCGTGCCCACAATTCAACCGTAACCGGATTATCGCCTTTTTTCGAATAGCCCCATTCGATAACCTTATCAAACCCATCCGGTTTTTTCAAATTACATTTTTTATATAATTCATCTGTATTCGTGCTTTTATATTCCCGCACTTTCAACTCACCGGTCTTTTCAACTACAACAATGGATGGCATTTTCGTTAAAATTTTAACAAACTATCTATAGTAAATTTGACCATGGGTTTAAATCATTTAATGTTAATTATTTATTTTTAATAAGTATTAAAATAATTATTTTATAATTTTTATAAAATATTGTTCTACGTTTTTATTGTATTAAAGTTATATTTATATATAATAAAATCATTAAAACCTATATTTTATTATATAAAATGTGGTACTGGATTTTTAAAGTATCTATATTGTCTTTAATCTTTATTTTTCTTCTTCATTATCTTTACTCTTTTTTTATTTCTACTCTCACAATACCAAAAGTAAAAGATTTAGTAACTCTTCCACAGCAAAAATACGATGAACTGTTTCATTCATTAGAGCAAAATAAATCTAGTCAGGGAAATAAAGGCGGCAACGGAAACAATGGAAACAATGGAAACAATAACTTATTACCATCATCATCATCATCATCATCTTCTCAGTCAATGAAAGATGAACTCATTCGTTTTATGAAAGAAATCGGCGGTGGCAGCAGTGGCGGTAATACTGGCTCTTCAGTCTCACCATTTTCATTTTCAAAATAAATAGGTCCTCCAAATCAATATATAATATATGTATAATGAAATAAAAACATGGCGATAATATAATATAAGAAAAAGTCAGGTCAGGCCACCAAGAGAAATAAGTCGATACAATGCAACGCTTTATGAGTTACGAACAAAAATCTTGTAGTTTCAACATTTCCAACAATAACAATAACGAAGATATGTTGAAACAATTTCCGAAAATAAAATTTTCTTATGAATCAAAACCTTATAAGAAAGTTTCACAAAATAAAAATAATAATTCGATTACCATTTCCAATAACGAAAGTGAACAAAATAAAGAATTATATTTTATCATTCCAAAAGGAAAAAAATATCTTGTATGGTTTAAAAATAATGAATGTTATTTTTTAGAATTAGATGCGCAACGAAAAATAGTCTCTGTAACAAAAAAAAATGTCTCTCATACATTTCCTAATAACACAATATTATACGGAACCCATTTTTATATTCGACGACAACAAATCAGTAATGGAAAGAATGGTGACACTACATACTATTTTACAATTGAAAATATTCATTATTATAATGGATTACATTTAGACGCAACAAGTGTCTTTGATAAATTTAAAAGAATAGATGATTTTTTTAAGCAACAACTGAATTCGCAAAAACAACATCATGCTGTTGAGATTGGACTACCTAATATTTCATCTTCATTAAAGGGCGCCTCTGATATAAAACCATTTTATTCTGCGTTCTGCATTCAAAAAAAAGATTGCAAAAATACATCGAATGAATACGAAAATGTTTTTTATTTTAATTCTGTTTCTAATTGCAGTTCCGTTGTTGTGCCGCTTGCACCTGAATCATGCACCGCAAATAAAATTCAAACGAATAATCATTATAACATGAATAGCAAATATAAAATTTTCACAGTTAGAGCCGACTTACAAAATGATGTTTATCATATTTCTAACCCCGACGACAATGATGCAACCGTAAACAGCAACGAAATCATCGCGTCAATACCCGATTACAAAACAAGCGTAATGATGAATTCTCTATTTAGAAATATCAAAGAAAATAAATCACTTGATGCATTAGAAGAGAGTGACGACGAAGATGAATTTGAAAATATAAATCTTGATAAATTCGTTGACCTTTCAAAAAAAATAAAAATGAAATGTATTTACAACTATAAATTTAAAAAGTGGACGCCGATTGCGCGAATGAATGAATAAATATGAATAAATGAATATCAAATTTATCCCCACTTATTAATTTATATATTTTATATTATTTATATAATAAATATAAAATATAATAACAATTAATTCAGTTAATTTTTTAATTTAAAAATCATAAATAATAAAATTAGCGGCAATCAATGGAAACGGTAACAGTTCCAGATTTCGAAACGATTCAAGATATCTTGTATAATAATAATGAGGTGACAGTTAATCCGGGAAAAATCCCTGAACTGCCTCCTCTCGCAAATGATAAACCAACTAAAATCAGCCAAAAAAACTTATCTTCAAGAGCTATAGACTTTATGAATAAAAAAAAAATCGATATTGAAGATGAAGTAAATGATTTGAAAATAAAAAATTTAATTTCTAATTCCACTTTATTTGACGGAATATTAACTGACAAAACAAAACGAAGTGAAAAGCATAAATGTAGTGAAATACTCGGTTTTACTTTAAGAGAATTATCTACAACTGAATCAACAAATTTTGGATTAAGTGCAACGAAAACATATTACATCATTGATGGCATTTCGTGTGAAAGTGTTGCAGCTATTATTGGGTTTAAAGCGGGTGATGTTATTATTGGAATGTATAATACCGACGGAAATGTAAAAGAATTCTTGGATTATAATGATGAAAATGCATTATACAATTCAAAAGGTAATGCAGTACATAATGATAGAACTATTCTTTATATAAACATAAAAGTTTTAAGATATCTGAAAAAAATACTAGATTTTGATTTATCTTATTTAAACATAAGTCCAATAATTGAAAGAATTCCTGAGAATGTATTACATCACGGCCAACGATTTATACTTCCATATCTAAATAATAGAATGAATACAGTTACACGATTCGGAAGTTTATATTTAAAAAAATATATTTCTGATTTGACAGATTTTGTACAGATGGGGGGGAGTCTAGCTGAACTACAAGCTAGTGCCGATAAAGCCGAAGCTGATGCAATACAAGCCGAAGCTACTGCTAATGCTTCGCCTAATCCAAACAATCGTGCTGCTGCCACTGCCGCTCGTGCCACTGCCACTGCCGCTCGTGCCACTGCCAATAGTGCTGCTGCTAATGCCGCTCAAGGTGCTCAAGCTGCTGCTTCTGCTGCTGCTGCTCTCAAGACTGCTACTACCGCTGCTCAATCTGCGGCTGCCGCTTTTGTTCCAATTAGAATTGGTGCTGCTAGTGATTTTCAAAAGTCATGGCGTAACACTGCAGAACTTTCAAGACAAAAATTCGCATTCAGTCAACACGAAGTACCGCAATTAAGTAGAGTTGCTGCTGCTCAAGGTTCTCAAGCTGCTTTTTCCCCTCCTCCTTTTGCGACGGCAGGAACCTCGACTCCTCCTGCTTTTTCTCCTTCTGCTTCTGCTGCTGTTTATGCCCCGCCTCCTCCCGCTGCTGTTGTTAGTAATTTTCCAAATTCACCGATTGACGCTGCAGCACTTTCACGACAAAAAGCATCCTTACGTCAGCAATTAAGTAGACCTCCTTCAGTAGCAGCTGATTTCGCTGGATTCGCGAGTGGTCCTCTTCCTCTTGCTGTTTATGCCCCGCCTTCTCTAGCGTCCAATGCTGCAGAACCTTCAAGACAACAATTATTATTTAGTCAACTCGGAGTACCAAGTAGAGCCCTGCAACCGCCGCCGCCACTCCAAGCAGGAATTGCAGGAGCTCAAGCGGTAGCAGCTGATAATCTGCCAATCCCAGACTTATTAGCATTAGCAAGAGCACCGCAACAGCCGCCGCCACTCCAAGCAGGAAATGCACTTCCTCCTCCTGCTGCTGCTGCTGCTGCTGCTGGTCCTCCTCCTCCTCCTCCTCCTCCTCCTGCTGCTGCTGCTGCTGCGCTTGTTGATTTACCTCCTCCTCTTAATCCAGCGGCAGCAGTCTTCCAACCAGGCCAAGCAGGAAATCCACTCCCACTAGCTAGTGCTCTTCCTCCTCCGGCTGCTGGTGCTGGTGCTCTTCCTCCTCCGGCTGCTGGTGCTGGTGCTCTTCCTCCTCCGGCTGCTGGTGCTGGTGCTCTTCCTCATCTTAATCCAGCGGCAGCAGTCTTACAACCAGTAGGCCAAGCAGGAAACGCATTCCCACTAGCTAGTGCTCTTCCTCCTCCGGCTGCTAGTGCTGGTGCTCTTCCTCCTCTTAATCCAGTGGCAGCAGTCTTACAACCAGCAGGCCAAGCAGGAAACGCATTCCCACTAGCTAGTGCTCTTCCTCCTCCGGCTGCTAGTGCTGGTGCTGGTGGTCCTCTTCTTCCAGTGGCAGCAGTCTTCCAACCAGCAGGCCAAGCAGGAAACGCACTCCCAGCAGCAGCTGCTGCTCCTCCTCCTCCTGCTGCTGCTGGTGCTGGTGGTCCTCTTCTTCCAGTGGTAGCAGTCTTCCAACCAGCAGGCCAAGCAGGAAATCCACTCCCAGCAGCAGCTCCTCCTCCTCCTCCTCCTCCTCCTCCTCCTCCTCCTCCTCTTCTTCTTGGTGCTGCTGCTTTTCCTGCTCCTCCTCCTCCGGTTGCTGGTGCTCCTCCTCCTCCTCCTCCTCCTCCTCCTCCTGCTGCTGCTGCTGCTGCTGCTGGTGCTCCTCCTCCTCCAGCGGCAGTCTTCCAACCGGCAGGCCAAGCAGGATACGCACTTCCAGCAGCAGCTGCAGTACTAGTAGCAGCGGCAGGAGCAATGGCAGCGGCAAACCCACTAGCAGCAGCAGCAGCAGAAGCAGCGGCCTTGAGAGCAGCACAAGCAGAAGCACAAGCAGCGGCAGCCCTATTAGAAGCGGCACAAGCCTTGCAACAGGCAAACCCAGTAGCAGCAGCAGCAGCAGCAGCAGCAGCAGCAGCAGCAGGAAACCCAGAAGTACAAGCAGCGGCAGACCTATTAGCAGCGGCAGCAGCCTTACAACCGGTAAACCCAGTAGCAGCAGCAGCAGCAGAAGCAGCGGCAAACATGGCTGCACAAGCAGCGGCACAAAATGCGGTAGACATAATAGCAGCGGCAGCAGCCTTGCAACCGGTAAACCCAGCAGCAGCGGCAGCAGCCTTACAAGCAGCAGACCCAGTAGCAAACGCAGCAGCACAAGCAGTGGCAGCCCTAGTAGCAGCGGCAGCAGTCTTGCAACCGGTAAACCAAGCAGCAGCGGCAGCGGCCTTACAAGCGGCAGACCTAGCAAGAGCGGCAGCAGCACAAGGACCCGCAAATCAAGTAGCAGTGGCAGAAGCAATAGCAGGAGCAAACCCAGCAGCAGTGGCAGCAGCCTTACAAGCAGCAGGAGTGCAAGCAGCGGCAGCAGCACAAGCAGCGGCAGCCCTAGTAGCAGCAGCAGGAGCAATGGCAGCGGCAAACCCAGTAGCAGCGGCAGGAGCACAAGCAGCGGCGAACCAAGTAGCAGCGGCAGGAGCACAAGCAGCGGCGAACCAAGTAGCAGCGGCAGGAGCAATGGCAGCGGCAAACCAAGTGGCAGCGGCAATAGCCTTACAAGCGGCAAATCAAGTAGCAAACGCGGCAGCACTAGGACCCGCAAACCAAGTAGCAGCAGCAGGAGCACAAGCAGCGGCTAACCAATTAGCAGCGGCAAGAGCCTTACAAGCAGCAAACCAAGTAGCAAACGCGGCAGCACAAGCAGCGGCAAACCAAGTAGCAGCGGTAGCAGCCTTACAAGCGGCAAACCCACTAGCAAACGCGGCAGCACTAGGACCCGCAAACCTAGTAGCAGCGGCAGGAGCACAAGCAGCGACAGCCCTAGTAGCAGCGGCAGCAGCCTTACAAGCGGCAAACCAAGCAGCAAACGCGGCAGCACAAGGACCCGCAAACCTAGTAGCAAACGCGGCAGCACAAGGACCCGCAAACCTAGTAGCAGCGGCAGCAGCCTTACAAGCGGCAAACCCACTAGCAAACGCGGCAGCACTAGGACCCGCAAACCTAGTAGCAAACGCAGCAGCACAAGGACCCGCAGCCCAAGTAGCAGCGGCAGCAGCCTTACAAGCAGCAAACCAAGCAGCAGCGGCAAGAGCCTTACAAGCGGCAAACCTAGTAGCAAACGCAGCAGCACAAGGACCCGCAGCCCAAGTAGCAGCGGCAGCAGCAATGCAAGCGGCACAGCAAGGACTAATTGCAGAATTACCACTCGGACCATTGAGAGAACGATATCAAGTAACAAAACAACGTATTTTATTAATTAATTTATATTTGAACCAAATATTCAACACATTTTTATTGAATAATTTACTAAAACAAAAACACAAAGCATCCGGATTAAAAACAAATTTCGTTCCTATAAATATAACAACATTTTACAAAGATTCAACTCGATTACATTTTTACTCTTTACCAGTTTTCCCCGACATAAATTATAAAAATGATAAACAAACTATATCAAAGGTAAATTTGTTATTAAATAAAGATAAATCAATAAGTTCGGAACCATGTTATGTTAATGAAAATTATCAGGGAGGAAATATTTATAGAAGAAGAAAACAAAAAACAATTAAAAAGAAAAATCGAAACATAAAAAATAAAAACTCATTAAAAAATAAAATAAAAATTAAGATGAATAAAAAAATAAAAAAATATGTTAAACAAATCATTAAAAAAAATAATATTAAGCAACAACTAGGAAAGAAACAACAGAAACAAGAGAAACAACAGAAACAACAACAAGAAAATAAATATAGAATAAAAAAGTTTCTTAACTCGAAAATATATGAAAAAATAAATAAATTTAAATTGAATAAAACTAAAAATTATAGTAAAAATAAAAGTAATCACCGCAAATATACGCGTAAAAATTATTAATATTATAAAGTAACTTTTTTTAATTATAAATAAAAAATTCTCTCGAATTACAAATCAATATTGAATAAATATCTCTTGAGTTTTTAGGAACATTTTCTTTATTAATAATTTATTTAGGTAAAAATAATAATAATTATTAATAAATTAATAATAATAAAAATATTTATTTATTATTATATCTAATCTTATTATATACACATAATATAATAAATGTCACATTATAAATCGCATTCGCGTTCTTTGCGCCGTTCACGTTCAAAATCGAAATCAAAAATGCAAAAAAAACAACAGAAAAGCCGAAGACAACGACACTCTCGCAGAAGTCAACGCGGTGGTGGTTCTACAATTATATCACCGTCCAATTATTCCAATCAAAACAATGCTCATTTTTCAGGGATTGGGTTTACGGACCCAAAAGGCGCACTAACAGGATGCACCGGTTCGACATCTAGTGCAGCCGCACTGAAAGGAGTCGACGTTTTTCAAACCATTGGTGGAATAACAAAACCCGTTCCATCAATGAAGGGGGGTCGTGGTCGCAAAAGGATACTAAATAAAGATATGAAACCATTACACAAATCAATGGATAAAGAAATGAAAAAATTACATAAATCAATGAATAAAAAATCTATGCGTCGCGGTCGCGGTCGCATGCATCGAGGCGGCAGCGTTCACAACACAAATGGGTTTTCCATCGGAGGTGTTCACTTGAAACCGAGTTTGAGCGGAATTGCAAATAATTACCACACCGCGTATGACTCTTGCAAAGGATAAGGAGAACCTGGTTCTCCCTTTAACCCCGCCCTAATAATAATCATAAAACGGTGCATAAATAGTTTTCATAGGTAAGTTCATCGTTTTATATTTTTTACATTCACATTCATAACAATAATACTGTTTAATGACATCTTTTTTCACATCAAACTCTTCAACAGGTGCATACTTTTTATCATTCAACAAGTATACATATTTGTCTCCAACCGCATATGGAAAAGAATCATAATTTCCACCAATGGATGAATAAAATTTACGAATGGTATCGCCATCTTTGGTTGAAAAAGACATGATTCCCTTTCCAATAATTAAATACTTATCTTTTCTTGTTTGTAAAAGAATTGTATTACCTTTTGCTATTCCACGTCTGAAATGCCAGTAAGGGTCGTTTGATTCATTATCACCAACAAATATTTGTTGATATTTTACATCCATTAGTTTAGCTTTCAACTCTTCCTTATTGATTGATTCGTTGAAATGGTTACTGTAAATGTCTGCACGTCCACTATAATCAAACACGACAAATGGAAATGCAGCATTATCGTTAATTTCGTATATATGTTTTGGTTTAACACCACCATCTAATTCTTTTTTTAGTGTGTCATTTCGGATACACTTTATAAATTTGGAAACATCAACTAAACCATAAACTTTTTTTTTATATACGCATTTCGTTTTAGTTTGTGATGATACGATTTTTGTTGTCTTGATGGTTTTATTTTTAGGACGAATCCCAATAAGTTGATTCGTCTTCACCCAGTGATATATACCATTTTTATCGGATTTTGATGCATATGTTAAACCATCATTGCCCTTTTTAGTAGAATTGGAACAATCCATTGCAGAATAAGGGGGGGAACCGCGCAATTTATATTTTTTGGTTTTTTTTTCTATACACACAGTCATAGAAATGTGAATGTGTTGAAAATATTATAAAAAAACTCTGTATATAATATATAAATATACATATATAATAATTACTATTATTTATTAGAATTACTTAAATGGAGGGCATCTTTATAGAAAACACTTACCGCTTAGTATCGGTTGTTTTCTATTTGAATTATATATTGTTATAGCGCCAGTCTCCTCATCATCATCATCGCTGCTAACACCTGTTGCAATCGCAACAACCGCACCTGCACCTTTAATTTTTTTTGGATTATACGCCGTTGTCCAGCATCCATTTGTTTCGTTGCTGTGATACAGTCCGCTGTCGGTGACAATTATCCTGTAATTCTGTTTTTTATAATAACTTTTCCGTTTTTGCCACTGATTTTTAAACAAATCATGCGCGTCGACAATGTCAATCACTATCGGCGTCGTGTGTTTCACTCTCAAAATTCGCCCCACCGACTGACACACGTCCGTTTTCGGAGTAGCCATAATCAGCGTCGTAAGCGTTTTAATATCCAATCCTTCCGACGCCATCGCGTATGTGGCT
>Ga0315284_10002823_pt1 | contig 24742 bp, 35 predicted proteins | sample YL17G09_16_MG_FD_203696 | JGI IMG/M metagenome (GOLD analysis project Ga0315284, IMG submission 203696) | Sediment microbial communities from Yellowstone Lake, YNP, Wyoming, USA - YL17G09_16 | ecosystem: Environmental > Aquatic > Freshwater > Lake > Sediment | place: USA: Wyoming | collected...
GGCAGATCTCGATCAACACCAGCCTGCTGGCCCACGAGTGGCAGGGGAAGAAGATCAACCTGCTGGACACCCCGGGGTATGCGGACTTCATCGGGGAGGTGGTGGCCGGGCTGCGGGTGGCCGACACCGCGGCGCTGGTGGTGGACGGCGTGGCTGGCCCGGAGGTCGGGAGCGAGCGCTACCTGGACATGGCGCGCAAGGCGGGGCTGCCGGTGCTGGCGGTGATCAACAAGCTGGACAAAGAGAACTCCGACTTCGCCCGGGTGCTAGGGCAGCTCCGGGAGCAGCTCAAACTGAACGCCATCCCGCTCTATCTGCCCATCGGCACGGTGGCCAACTTCAGTGGGGTGGTGGACGTGCTGGCGGGCAAGGCCTACCTGTACGCGGACGGCAAGCCGGGGGTGGGGCAGGTGCCGGCAGAGCTGGCGGGGGCGGTGAACCAGGCCCGGGAGGCGCTGCAGGAAGCGGCGGCCGAGGCGGACGACGATCTGACCATGAAGTACCTGGAGGAAGGCGCGCTCTCGCCGGCGGAGACGCTGCGGGGGCTGCGAGCCTCCCTGAAGGCGGGCAAGGTGGCCCTGGTGATCCCGGCGAGTGCCACCAAGGGGATCGGGGTGCAGGCGGTGCTGGACGCGGTGGCCGCGTACCTCCCCTCCCCTGCCGAGCAGCCGCCGGTGCAGGGGACGAACCCGCGCACCGACCAGCCGGAGCAGCGCCGCCCGGCCGAGGACGAGCCGATGGCCAGCCTGGTGTTCAAGACCATGGCGGACCCATTTGCGGGGCGGATGAGCTTCTTCCGCACCTATTCGGGGGCGCTGCATTCCGACAGCACGGTGTACAACGCCAACCGGCAGAACAAGGAGCGGGTGGGCCAGGCCTTCCTGCCCCGGGGCAAGCAGCAGGAGGGCGTGCCCCGGGTGCCGGCGGGGGACATGGCGGTGGTGGCCAAGCTGCACGAGACGGTGACCGGAAACACGCTGTGCGACGAGAGCCACCCGATTCGGCTGCCCGGGCTGGCGTTCCCGGCGCCTTCGCTGACCTACTCCGTGGCGCCCAAGAGCAAGGGCGAGGAGGACAAGGTGGCGGCCGCGCTGGGGCGGCTGGCGGAGGAGGATCCCACGCTCAAGGTGGGGACGGACCCGGCCACCAAGGAGCTGCTCTTGAGCGGGATGGGGGACCTGCACCTGGAGGTGGCGGTAGACCGGGCCAAGCGCAAGTTTGGGGTGGACATCGTGACCGGCACGCCGCGGGTCGCCTACCGGGAGACCATTCGGCGGGCGGTGAAGGTGCAGGGCAAGCACAAGAAGCAGACGGGCGGCCGCGGCCAGTACGGCGACGTCTGGGTGGAGCTTGCGCCCACAGAGCGGGGCAGCGGCTTTGAGTTCGCGGACCAGGTGGTGGGCGGGGTGGTCCCCCGCAACTACATCCCGGCGGTGGAGAAGGGGATCCGGGAGGCGATGGAGCGGGGGCCGCTGGCGGGCTACCCGGTGGTGGACCTCCGAGCCGCGCTTTACGACGGCTCCTACCACAGCGTGGACTCCTCGGACATGGCCTTCAAGATCGCGGGCGGGCTGGCGGTGCAGAGGGGGATGCAGGAGGGGCAGCCGGTGCTGCTCGAGCCCATTATGAACGTGGAAGTGATGGTCCCCGAGGCCAACATGGGGGACGTGATCGGCCTGATCAACAGCAAGCGCGGGCGCATCCTGGGCATGGAGCCGGTGGGCAGCATGCAGATGGTGCGGGCGCAGGTGCCGCAGGGGGAGATGTTCACATTTGCCACCGAGCTGCGCTCACTGACGCAGGGCCGGGGCTCCTACAGCATGGAGTACGCGCATTACGAGGAGCTGCCCGAGCACCTGGCCCAGAACGTGATCGCCGAGGCGAAGGAACGTCAGGAGAAGTAAGCGATGATCCAGTTGAGGACACGGCTGCGCGTGGCAGACAACTCCGGGGCCCGGGTGATCGAGTGCATCCGGGTGATGGCGGGTTCGCACAAGCAGTATGCGACCATCGGGGACGTGATCACCGCCACGGTGAAGCAAGTGAGCCCGGGCGGGCCGATCAAGAAGGGTGAGGTGGTGAAGGCGGTGGTAGTGCGCACCACCAAGCCCACCCGGCGGCCGGACGGCTCGTTCATCCGGTTCGATGAGAACGCGGCGGTACTGATCAACGAGCAGCGCAACCCGCGGGGGACGCGGATCTTTGGGCCGGTGGCCCGGGAGCTGCGGGACCGGGACTTCATGAAGATAGTGTCGCTGGCTCCGGAAGTGCTGTAGGAGCCGCAGAGGAGCAGAGCATGCCGCAGGGCAAGGCGGAAGAGAAGCACGGGCACAAGATCAAGCACCTGAAGAAGGGCGACACGGTGTACGTGCTGGCGGGCAAGGATTACGAGAAGCGGTTGGCGCGGGTGCCCGAGGAAGAGCTGCAGGGGCTGGGGCCCGACCAGCTGCACGCGGAGGCCAACAAGCGCCCGGGCAAGCGGGGGCGGGTGATCAGCGTGTTCCCGGAGACCGGCAAGGTGCTGGTGGACGGGGTGAACGTGGTGACCAAGCACGCCCGGCCCCGGGGCCGGGTGGGGCGGGCCGCCTCACTGCAGACCGGCCGCATGCAGCAGCCGGCGGCGATTAACGTATCCAACGTGATGCTGGTCTGCCCCCGCTGCGACCGGCCCAGCCGGGTGTCCCGGGGGGTGCTGGAGGGGAAGCGGGTGCGGCTGTGCAAGCGCTGCGGGGAGAACATCGACCTCGCGTAGGCCAGTCACCACCGGACGACGTCCGGCCTGAGGAGAGAGGGTAATGCGGAAAGCGGACAAAGAACTGGCACAGGAAGGCGCAGCCGCCCAGCCGGAGCAGCCCAAGCCCAAGGCGAAGCGGGCGGCCAAGGCCAAGGTAGAGGCCAAGGGCCAGCCAGCCGCGGCGGAGGTCAAAGAGAAGCGCGCCAAGGAGAAGCCGGCCCCGGCCGAAGCCAAGGCCGCCAAGCCCGAGGCGAAAGAGAAGCCGGCCCCGGCCGAAGCCAAGGCCGCCAGGCCCGAGGCGAAAGAGAAGCCGGCCCAGGCCGAGGCCAAGGCCGTCAAGCCCGAGGCGAAAGAGAAGCCGGCCCAGGGCGAGGCGAAGCCGAAAGCGGCCAAGGGGGAGGCGAAGGCGGAAGCCAGGGAGGGCAAGGCGAAGGCCGAGCGCCCCGCCCCCGAGCCCGAGGAGAAGATTCCGCCGCGCCTGAAGGAGCGCTACCGGGCCGAGATCATGCCGGCGCTGATGAAGCAGTTCAACTACCGGAGCGTGATGCAGGTGCCCCGGGTGACCAAGGTAGTGGTGAACATGGGCGTGGGGGCGGCCACCCAGGATGCGAAAGTGATGGAGGGGGCGACCAAGGACATGGCGCTGATCACCGGGCAGCGGCCGGCGATCACCCGCGCCAAGCGGTCGATCGCGCAGTTCCGGCTGCGGCAGGGGATGGCGGTGGGCTGCCGGGTGACGCTGCGGGGGGACCGGATGTATGAGTTCATGGACCGGCTGTTCAACGTAGCGCTGCCGCGCATCCGGGACTTCCGGGGGCTGCCCGCGCGCTCGGTGGACGGGCGGGGAAACTACACCCTGGGGATCCGGGAGCAGTTGATCTTCCCGGAGATTGATGTCGAGCAGACGGACCGGGTGCGGGGGATGAACGTGACCATTGCCACCAGCGCCCGCACGGACGAGGAAGCGCGCGCCCTGCTGATGATGCTGGGGCTGCCGATGAGAGAAGCGTGAGGCTGGGAGGCCGATAGATGGCGAAGAAAGCGTTATTGGTAAAGAGCCGGCGCCCGCCCAAGTTTGCGGTACGCAGGTACAACCGGTGCCAGGTATGCGGGCGGCCGCGGGCCTATTTCCGCAAGTTCGGCCTGTGCCGGATCTGCCTGCGCAGTATGGCCAGCCAGGGGCTGCTGCCGGGCGTGACCAAGTCGAGCTGGTAGCAAACGGAGAGGATAAATGCCTGTTACCGATCAGATAGCGGACATGCTAACCCGGATCCGCAATGCGGGCCAAGCCCGGCACGACCACGTGCTGGTGCCGGGTTCGCGCATGAAGCTGGAGCTGGCGCGGCTGCTCAAGGCCGAGGGCTACATCCAGAAGTACGAGAATGTGGAGGAGAAGCCGGGGCAGCCACAGATCAAGATCACCCTGAAGTACACGGCGCGCCGGGAGCCGATCATCAGCGGGCTGAGCCGGGTGAGCAAGCCGGGGGTGCGGGTGTACGTGGCCACCAAGGAAGTGCCGCGGGTGCAGGACGGGCTGGGCGTGGCGATCCTCACCACCAGCAAGGGGGTGATGACCGACCGGGAGGCCCGCCGGCAGGGCGTAGGCGGCGAGGTGCTCTGCTACGTCTGGTAGCGGCGCAGGAGGATAGAAGATGTCTCGTGTGGGCAAGATGCCCATCCCCCTCCCCCAGGGGGTGGAGGTGGCGGTGGAGAGCGGGATAGTGGCGGTCAAGGGGCCGAAGGGCACTCTCAGCCGGCCCCTGCCGGCAGGGATCACCTTGCGGCAGGAGGACGGGCGGCTGCTGCTCGAGCGCCGGAATGACGAGCGGGAGCAGCGGTCCTTGCACGGGCTGATGCGGGCGCTGGTAGCGAACATGGTGGCGGGGGTAGCGGACGGCTTCAGCAAGGTGCTGGAGGTATACGGCGTGGGCTACCGGGCGCAGAAGCAGGGGGAGCGGCTGACCCTGCAGATCGGCTACAGCCACCCGGTGGAGGTGATCCCCCCGGCGGGGATCTCGCTGGACCTGCAGACCTTCACTCCCACCGCGGACAACAACTACCTGGCGAGCCGGATCACGGTGTCGGGGATCGACCGGGAGCAGGTAGGGGAGCTGGCGGCCAAGATCAGGGCGGCGAAGAAGCCCGAGCCGTACAAGGGCAAGGGCATCCGCTACGCGAACGAGGTGGTGCGGCGCAAGGCGGGCAAGGCCGCCAAGTCCGGCAAGAAGTAACCAGGGGAGTCATGTAGTGGAAACCAAGCAGAAGCAGATGATGAGGGACCGGCGCCACCGGCGGGTGCGCAAGCGGGTGGAGGGCACGGCGGAGCGGCCGCGGCTGGTAGTGTTCCGCAGTGCGCGCCACATCTACGCGCAGGTGGTGGACGACCTGCAGGGCCGCACCATCACCTCGGCCTCCAGCCTGGAGCCCGCGTTCCGGGGCGAGCAGCGGGGTAGCAACATCCCGGCTGCCGGCCGGGTGGGGCGGGTGGTGGCGGAGCGGGCGCGGGCGGCCGGGGTGGCCAAGGTGGTGTTCGACCGCGGCGGCTATCTCTACCACGGCCGGGTGAAGGCGCTGGCAGAGGGGGCGCGAGCAGGCGGGCTGGAGTTCTAGCCAAGAAGCAGGGGGTTTCGTGATGCCGAAGATTGATGTTTCCTCCCTTACCCTGGAGGAGCGGGTGGTGTCTCTGAACCGGGTGCAGAAGGTGCACCGGGGCGGCCGCACCCTGCGCTGGAATGCGCTGGTGGTGGTAGGCGACGGCACCGGCCTGGTGGGGATTGGGCTGGGCAAGGCGAACGACGTGCCCGATGCCATCCGCAAGGGGGCAGAGGACGCGCGCAAGAATATCGTGCAGGTGCCACTGGTGGCGGGCACCATTCCGCACGCGATCACGAGCGAGTTCGGGGCGGCCCGGGTGATGATGAAGCCGGCCGGTCCGGGCACGGGGGTGATCGCGGGCGGGGTGATCCGGGCGATCATGGAGATCTCCGGGATCAAGAACGTGCTCACCAAGTCCCTGGGGTCGGCCAACCCGATCAACATTGCCCGCGCCACCCTGGTGGGGCTGCGCACCCTGCGCACGGCGCAGGAGGTGGCGGCCCTGCGGGGCAAGACGCTGCAGGAGATAGGGGTACGCATGCCCCGGGCGGAGCCGGCGGCCGCGGCGCCGGAGGCGGAGGTAGGCTGATGGCCGGGAAGCTGAGGATCAAGCTGGTACGGAGCACGATCGGCTGCCCGCAGGACCAGCGGGCCACCGCCCGGTCGCTGGGGCTGGGGCGGATGCAGAAGACGGTGGTGCACAACGACACCCCGCAGGTGCGGGGGATGGTGTTCAAGATCAAGCACCTGGTCGAGGTGGTGAGCGAGTAACCGCCGCTTGAGGCCAGGTTGCCTGCGCCGTATAATAGGGGGTTGCGCCGGGCGGGGGGCCTGGGTGGTGGCTGGCAATGACAGCCGGAGGACGGGTGACCAATGAAGATAGGTGAACTGGAGGGAGCCGCGGGGGCGAAGAAGGCCCCCAAGCGCGTGGGGCGGGGCATCGGCTCCGGCCACGGCAAGACGGCGACCCGCGGGCACAAGGGACAGAAGGCCCGGGGGAGCGTGCGCCCGGGCTTCGAGGGCGGGCAGACCCCGCTGCAGCGGCGGATGCGCAAGCTGCGGGGGCTCAGCAAGACGGCCTACCCGCAGGGCATCTTTCACAAGGAGTACGCCGAGGTAAACGTGGGGCAGTTAGAGCGGTTTGAGGCGGGAGAGACGCTGACCCCGGCGCGGCTGGTGGAGGCGGGGGTGATCGCCGCGGTGCACCACGGGCTGCGGGTGCTGGGCGAGGGCGAGATCACCAAGGCGCTGACGGTGGAGGCGCACCATTTCTCCAAGAGCGCCCAGCAGAAATTGGAGGCGGCCGGCGGTGCCGCCCGGCTAATCGAGACCAAGCGAGGTTAACGCCGGGAGGCAATCTGCCCGGAGGACGAGATGTTCGAATCACTGTCGGCATTGCGGAACGCGTTCAAGCTGCCGGACCTGCGTAACCGGATCTACTACGTAGGGCTGATGTTTGCCGTGTTCGTGTTCGGCCTGCATATCCCGGTACCCAATATCGACCGGGAAGCGATGGCCAGGCTGCTGGAGCAGAGCGGGGCCCTGCTCGGGCTCTTTGACGCCTTCTCCGGGGGGGCGCTGAAGCGGTTCTCGATCTTTGCCATGAGCATCACCCCCTACATTAACGCCTCCATCATCTTCCAGCTACTCGGCATGGCCTCCCCCACTATCCAGGGCTGGGCCAAAGAGGGAGAGGCCGGGCGGCGGCGGATCGGCACCTGGACCCGCTACCTGACCATCGCGCTGGCCCTGTTCCAGGCGGGCGGGATCTCTTATGTGCTGTACCGCCGGGGTATCGTGCAGGTGGACACGGTGGTGGAGCTGGTGCCGATTGTGCTCACGCTGACGGCGGGCACCTGTTTCCTGATGTGGCTGGGGGAGCAGATCACCGACCGGGGGATCGGGAACGGGGTGTCGCTGATCATCTTCGCCGGGATCATGGCCCGCATGCCTTCGGACATCTACAAGACGTTGGTGGCGATGCAGGCGGGGGCCTTCCAGATTTGGCAGCTGGGGCTGTTGATGCTGTTCTTCGTGGGCACCATCATGGGCATCATCTACGTCCAGCAGGGGCAGCGTAAGATCCCCATCCAGCATGCGAAGCGGGTGATCGGCAACCGTATCTACGGCGGCACCAGCTCCTACCTCCCGCTGCGGGTGAACACCGCGGGCGTGATCCCCATCATCTTTGCGATCTCGGTGTCCATGCTCCCGGGGACGCTGGGCACGTTCCTGGCGCAGACGGGGTGGCAGGGGATGCTGCGGGGCTGGATGGAGCCGCTGATGCCGGGCGCCAGCTTTTGGGGGTCGGCGATCTACTTCATGTTGGTGATCGGGTTCACGTACTTCTACACCGCGGTGACGTTCAACGTGCCGGACGTATCGGACAACCTGAAGCGGTCTGGGGGCTACATTCCGGGGATCCGCCCGGGCAAGCCCACCACCGACTTCCTGGACCGGGTGCTCACCCGGATCACGCTGGCGGGCGCGGTGTTTCTGGGCGTGATCGCGTTGCTGCAGTACTACGTGCCGAGCATCACGGGCATTCCCACCAGCAGCTTCAGCCTGGTGGGCGGCACCTCCCTGCTGATCGTGGTGGGGGTGGCGCTGGAGACGATGCAGCAGATCGAGACGCACCTGGTGATGCGCCATTACGAGGGCTTCATCAAGTAGGGACCGCGAGGTAAGGCGTTGGCGATGCGGGTAGTGCTGTTCGGCCCCCCGGGGGCCGGCAAGGGGACCCAGGCAACGGTGCTCAAGGAGAAGCTGGGGATTCCCCACATCTCCACCGGCGACATGCTGCGGGAGGCGGTGCGGGAAGGCACGCCCCTGGGCAAGGAAGCGCAGGGATACATGAACCGGGGGGAGCTGGTCCCGGACGAGCTCATCCTGCGCATGATGGAGGAGCGGCTGCGCCGGCCGGACGCTGACCAGGGGTACATCCTGGACGGGTTCCCGCGCACGGTGGCGCAGGCAGAGGCGCTGGACACGCTGCTGACCCGGCTGGGGAAGAAGCTGGATGCGGTGATCGACCTGCAGGTGCCCGAGGAGGAGCTGGTACGCCGGCTTTCCGGGCGGCTGGTGTGCGGCCAGTGCCAGGCGATCTACCAGGCGCAGACGCGGCCGCCGCGGGCGGCGGGGCGGTGCGATGCGTGCGAGGGCGAGCTGATCACCCGGCCGGATGACCGCCCGGAGGCGGTGCGCAACCGGCTGGCGGTATACCAGCGGCAGACGGAGCCGCTGATCGCCTACTATCGCCAGCGCGGCCTGCTGCACGCCGTGGACGGCACCATCGGCCCCGAGCGCGTGTGCGAGCAGATCGTCCGCCTCATAGGGAAGTGAGCGCATGCGCCGGGCCCCGACCAAGCCGCCGGCGGTAACGCTCAAGAGCGAGTCCGAGCTGGCGCTGATGCGGCAGGCGGGCAGGATCGTGGCCGAGGTGCTGGCGGGGCTGTCGGGGCGGGTGGCCCCGGGCTTGACAACAGAGGAGCTGGACCGTACCGCCCGGGAGATGACCGCCGAGATGGGGGCCATCCCCTCGTTCAAGGGTTACGGAGGGTTTCCGGCCAGCGTGTGCGTGTCGGTGAACGACGAGGTGGTGCATGGGGTGCCCGGCCCGCGAGTACTGCGGGAGGGGGACCTGGTGAGCATCGACTTCGGCGCCATCTGGCAGGGCTGGCAGGCGGACGCGGCGGTATCGGTGCCCTGCGGACGGGTGAGCCCGGCGGCCCGGCGGCTGATGCAGGTGACCCGGGAGGCGCTGCACCTGGGAATCGCGCAGGCGGAGCCCGGGAAGCGGGTGTGCGACATTGCGGCCGCGGTGCAGGGGCACGTAGAGCGCAACGGGTACTCGGTGGTGCGGGAGCTGGTGGGGCACGGGATTGGGCGGGAGATGCACGAGCCGCCGCAGGTGCCCAACTTTGTGGAGGCGGCGAGCCGGATGGTGCTGCGGCCGGGGATGACCCTGGCGATCGAGCCCATGGTGGCCGCCGGCTCGGAGCAGGTGCAGCAGGACGCGGACGGCTGGACCTTCCGCACGCGGGACGGCAGCCTGGCGGCGCATTTTGAGCATACGGTGGCGGTGACCGAGCAGGGGCCAAGCATACTGACGCTGGCTTAAGCCGGAGGAAGCACGTGGCATCGAAAGAGAAACCGATCGAGGTGGAGGGGGTGGTGACGGAGTCCCTGCCCAATGCGATGTTCCGGGTGAAGCTGGAGCAGGGGCACCAGATCCTGGCCCATGTGAGCGGGAAGATCAGGCTGCATTTCATCAAGATACTGCCCGGGGACCGGGTGTTGGTGGAGCTATCGCCCTACGATCTGAGCCGGGGGCGGATCACCTACCGGTACAAGTAGAGGTCTCGGGGCCGGGAGCCAGGGATGAAAGTACGAGCATCAGTGAAGCGGATATGTGACCGCTGCAAGATCATCCGGCGCGAGGGCAAGGTGCGCGTCATCTGCGAGAACCCCAAGCACAAGCAGGTGCAGGGGTAGGCCAGACAGGGAGGACATGCTTTGGCAAGGATAGCAGGGGTTGATCTGCCCCGAGACAAGCGGGTGGCGATTGCGCTGACCTACATTTACGGGGTGGGGGTGAGCCGCGCGCGGGAGATCCTGGCGGCGAGCAACGTGGATCCACAGACCCGGGTGCGCGACCTCACCGAGGAGGAGCTGGTCCGGCTGCGGGACGTGATCGAGAAGCGCTACCGGGTGGAGGGGGACCTGCGCCGGGAGGTGAGTGCGAGCATCAAGCGGCTGATCGAGATTGGCAGCTACCGGGGGCTGCGCCACCGGCGGGGGCTGCCGGTCCGCGGGCAGCGCACCAGCACCAACGCCCGTACCCGCAAGGGCCCGCGGCGCACGGTAGGGATACGCCGGAAGCGGTAGGATAGCACCGGGTGCCAGGGCACCCGCAGGAGGAACAATGGCGAGGAAGACGGCCAAGCCGAAGAAGAAAGAGCGCAAGCAGGTGGTGCACGGCAGTGCCTACATCAAGTCCACCTTCAACAACACGATCGTGTCCATCACCGATCCCAAGGGCGAGGTGATCTCCTGGTCCAGTGCCGGGTCGGTGGGCTTCAAGGGCACGAAGAAGGGGACGCCGTTTGCCGCCCAGCTGGCGGCGGAGACGGTGGCGAAGAAGGCGATGGAATCGGGGATGAAGCGGGTGGACGTGTTCGTGCGAGGTCCGGGGAGCGGCCGAGAGACGGCGATCCGGTCGCTGCAGGCGGCCGGGTTGGAAGTGGCGAGCATCCGCGACGTCACCCCCATTCCCCACAACGGCTGCCGCGCGCCGAAGCGGCGCCGGGTGTAGCGCAACTTTTGGAGGAACTTGATGGCGAGATATACTGAGGCGCGATGCCGCCAATGCCGGCGGGAGGGGGTGCGGCTGTACCTGAAGGGGAGCCGCTGTTTCACCCCCAAGTGCGCGATTGACCGGCGGGCATACGCTCCCGGGCAGCACGGGCAGTCACGCAAGAAGATGAGTGACTACGGGCTGCAGCTGCGGGAGAAGCAGAAGGTGCGCAAGATCTACGCGGTGACCGAGCGGCAGTTCCGCAACTACTTCCAGGAGGCGGAGCGGCTGCAGGGGGTGACGGGGGAGATGCTGCTGCAGCTGCTGGAGCGGCGGCTGGACAACGTGGTGTACCGGATGGCGTTTGCCAGCTCGCGCAGCCAGGCCCGGCAGCTGGTGGGGCACGGGCATTTCCAGGTGAACGGGCGGGCGGTGAACGTCCCTTCCTACCTGGTGCGGTCCGGGGACGTGGTGGAGGTGCGCACGGGGAGCCGCAACGTGCCCGTGCTGCAGGAGGCGATGGCGGGCGGCGCCCGCCGCACCCCGTCCTGGGTGACAGTGCAAGCAGAGGCGATGAAGGGCACGGTACTCTCTCTGCCCCGTCGCGATGAGATCGATACCGAAGTGGCGGAGAACCTGATTATTGCTTACTACTCCAGGTAGCACGCCAGCCTGACTGCGTGGGGGGCCCATCAGGTTTCATCGCGGCAGAGGGCAAGGAGTGGCAGATGCTGATAGATACCTTGAATCCGAAGATAGAGCGACTGGATGCGGGGGAGGATCCCCGGTACGGCAAGTTTATGGTGGAGCCGCTGGAGCGGGGCTACGGGACCACGCTGGGGAACGCCTTGCGCCGGGTGCTGTTGTCCTCGATCCGGGGCGCAGCAGGGACCACCGTGCGCATCCAAGGGGTGCTGCACGAGTTCTCCACCATCCCCGGGGTAGTGGAGGACGTGACCGAGATCGTGCTCAACCTGAAGGAGCTCGCGATCAGGCTGACGGAGGCCGGTGGGGAGCAGCTCACCCCGGCCGAGGGGCCGTTCATGCTGCGGCTGGAGCGGCAGGGCCCGGGAGAGGTGACGGCGGCGGACATCGAGTGCCCGCCAGAGGTGGAGATCGTGAACCGGGAGCTGCACCTGGCCACCCTGGACAGCCCGACGACCACGCTCTCGATGGAGATCGAGGCCACCACAGGCACGGGGTATGTGCCGGCGGAGGAGCATGACCGCACGGGCCAGGCCATCGGCAGCATTCCGGTGGATTCCATCTTCACCCCGGTGCGCCAGGTGGCGTTCCGGGTGGAGCCGACCCGGGTGGGGCACCTGACGGACTTCGACCGGCTGGTGATGGAGGTATCCACGAACGGGACCATCGCCCCGAGCGAGGCGATCAGCGAGGCGGCGAAGATTCTGGACCGCTACCTGATCCTGTTCTTCGACTTCAGCGAAGAGGGGCTAGGGCTGGCGGAGGGGCCGGAGATGGATAGCGGCCAGTCGCAGACGATGGACATGCGGGTGGAGGACCTGGACTTCTCGGCGCGCACGCTGAACTGCCTGCGCCGGGAGGGGATCGCCACCATCGGGCAATTGGCAGGCAAGTCCGATGGGGAGCTGATGCGGATTCGGAACTTCGGCCGCAAGTCGCTGAACGAGGTGAAGGAGAAGCTGGCCTCGCTGGGGCTGGCGCTGCGGGAAGAGGGCGAGTACGGAGAGTACGCGGGCGAAGAAGAGACCGAGTTCGAGGAGTAAGTACGGTGAGACATAGAGTAGCCGGGCGGCGCTTCGACCGCCCTACGGATCAGAGAATGGCCATGCTGCGCAGCCTGGTGTGTGCGGTGCTGTGGCACGGGAGCATCGAGACCACGGAGGCGAAGGCCAAGTCGGCACGCTCGCTGCTGGAGCGGATGATCACCCTGGCCAGGACCCCGGACCTGCATTCCCGACGCATGGCGCGGCGGGTGGTGAATGACGAGCGGCTGGTGAAGCGGCTGTTCGATGACATCGCGCCGCTGTACAAGGACCGGCCGGGGGGATATTCCCGGGTGGTGAAGCTGGGATTCCGGCGCGGGGATGCGGCGCCGGTGGCCAAGCTGGAGCTGGTGGATTTCCCCAGTAAGTGAGGGGAGCTGCCGGGCGCAGATGCGCAACATACGGCTGCTGGTGGAATACGACGGAACGGATTTCCACGGATTCGGGCGCCAACCACAGGTGCCCACGATACAGGGCGAGCTTGAAAAGCGAATAGCGGTGCTGCTGGGAGAGCCGGTGGCGGTGGTGGGGGCGGGGCGCACGGACGCGGGGGTGCATGCCCTGGGGCAGGTGGTGAGCTTCCACACCCGGGTGCCCATCCCGGTGGAGCGGTTGCCCGGGGCGCTGAACCATTTGCTGGGGCCGGCGGTGGTGGTGAAGCAGGCGGCGGTGGTGCCGGAGCAGTTTCATGCCCGGCGCAGTGCCCGGCGCAAGCGCTACCACTACACCGTCCTGAACCAGGAGGAGCCGGCCGCGCTGGCGGGGCGGTTCTGCCTGGTGCAGGGGGGCCGGCTGGACGAGCAGCGGATGCGGGAAGGTCTGGCGTACCTGGTAGGCCGGCACGATTTTCGTGCCTTCCAGGCGGCCGGGAGCAGTGCCCGCAGCCCGGTGCGGACGATGCTGGCGGCCACCACCCGGCGGGTGGGGCGGTTTGTGGTGCTGGTGCTGGAGGCGGACGGCTTCCTGTACCAGATGGCAAGGATCATGGCGGACCTGGCGCTGCAGGTGGGGGCCGGGGAGGTGCCGCCGGAGCGGGTGAGGCAGGTGCTGGCGGGCAGGCAGCGGGTGGGGAGGGCGGCCCCGCCGCAGGGGCTGTGCCTGGTGAAGGTAACGTACTAGCGGGCCCGGGCCCGATGGGAAGGGAATAGGGGACGGAGTGATGAGAACCTATAACGCAAAGCCGGACGAGGTCATCCGGAAATGGCTAGTGGTGGACGCCGAGGGGATGGTGCTGGGCCGGCTGGCGAGCCAGGTGGCGGTGCTCTTGCGGGGCAAGCACAAACCCATCTACACCCCGCACGTGGACACCGGCGACCACGTGGTGATCGTCAACGCCGCCAAGGTGGTGCTGACGGGGAAGAAGGCAACGGACAAGTTCTACTACCGGCACTCAGGCTATCCGGGCGGCTTCAGGGCGACCCCGTACGGGGAGCTGATGGCGAAGCGGCCCGAGGACCTGGTGCGCATGGTGGTGAAGGGGATGCTGCCCCACAACACGCTGGGCAAGCTGATGCTGCGCAAGCTGAAGGTATACGGGGGGCCGGAGCACCCGCACGAGGCGCAGCGGCCGGAACCGATTGAGCTGGAGAAAAAGTAACCGATCGAGGTGGAGCAGGTGGCAGATAAGTACTACGGTACCGGGCGCCGCAAGAATGCGGTAGCCAAAGTATGGCTGAGCGAGGCCGAGGGCGGCGAGATCACCGTCAACGGCCGGCCGGTGGACGCCTACCTGGGGCGCGCCACCCTGGAGATCATGGTGCGCGAGCCGCTGGAGGCCACGCAGACGGCGGGGCGGTTCTCGGTGATGGCCAGCACCAACGGCGGCGGGCTGACCGGGCAAGCGGGGGCGCTGCGGCACGGGATCGCCCGCGCCCTGGTGGCCTACGATGAGGCATTGCGCTCGGTGCTGCGCCGAGGGGGCTTTCTCACCCGGGACGCGCGGGTGAAGGAGCGCAAGAAGTACGGCCGCAAGCGGGCCCGGCGCGGGTTCCAGTTCTCCAAGCGGTAGCGAGCAGCCCTGGGCCGCCGCAGCCCGAGCATGTGCAAGCGAGCGGACAACGCAGGCGGGAACGGGCACCTGCCTGCCCGGCAGGAAGGAAACTGGGGCGCCGATATGGTAAATAACACACTGGCTGCCATGGGGGGCAGCCAGTGGCGTCTCTGGCAGTCATGGAGGAAGAGGGTCCCTTGAGCACACGGCATCTGCTGATCCCGGTAGCGGTGGTAGTGTTACTGCTGGGGGTGGGGATCGCCTGCCGGGCGACGATGAACTACGAGATCTACTCGGTGGCGGGGGGGGACACCCTGACCGCGCTGGCGGCCAAGTTCTCCACCACCGTGGACCAGATCTGCGAGCTGAACGGGATCTCCTGCACCACTTCCCTGCGGGCGGGGCAATCGCTGGCCATTCCGGTGGCCGGCAGCAGCCAGCCCAAGCCCACGCCGCAGGCCGCGCCCAAGCCGGGGCCGATCAAGGCCACCCACAAGGAAGGCAGCATCATCGGCTACCTGGGCACCATCACTGTGGCCAAGGCACCCATCACCACCAAGCCCGGGGCCGGCAGCACCCTGTTCAAAGGCGACCTGGGCGCCCAGGTGGTGGTGGTGGACGAGAAGGGCGAGTACTACGGGCTGCTGATGGTGGACGGCAGCACCGGCTGGGTGGCGAAGCGGAGCGTGAAAGTGCAGCCGGTGGAGCTGGCGGCCACCCCGCCGCCCATTCCCACCAAGAAAGAAGACCTGGCCTTCCTGGCCGGCCGGCCGGAGGTGATCCAGGCCGCCGCGCGCTACTACGGTATGCCCTACCAGTACGGAGGGTCCCTGCCCTACAGCCTGGACTGCTCGCTGCTGGTGCAGACGGCCTTTTCCCAGATCGGGGTGCCGCTGCCGCGCACCGCGGCCGAGCAGGTGATGGTGGGCACCGCGATCACCAGCCTGGACCAGACCCTGCCGGGCGATCGGCTGTACTTCGCGGGAGGGGACGGGCGGGTCAACCACACCGGGATCTACATCGGCAACGGCCAGTTCCTCCACGCCTCCTCGAACCGGGGGATGGTGGCCATCGACAAGCTGGCGGGCCGGTACCTGGAGCGGCTGGTCGCGATCCGCCGCTCCTAGCACTCCTCTGTAGGGCCGGGTCTCCTGACCCCGTCGGCCTTTCCTCCGTAGGGGCGTGAGTCCGCCCACCGAGCAGCGCCGCTCTCCTCCCCTACCCCACCGCGCCCGGCTGGTCCCCCGCCTTTTCGGACTGGCTGCGGTCATAGGCGCGCAGGAACGGCAGCCAGACCAGCCCGGAGAGGGCGATGTTGCCGGTGACCAGCACCAAGGCCCGCCAGTCGCTGCCGGTGGAGAGGAAAGCCCCGATGGGGGCCGGGAGCGTCCAGGGCACGGCGAGATACGGCCGGGCCACCAGCCCAAGCTGCATGGCGGCCCAGGTGGTGAGGGCGCACAGGAGCGGGGCGAGCAGGAAGGGCACCGCGAGCGTGGGGTTCATCACCACCGGGGCGCCGAAGATGAGGGGCTCGTTGATGTTGAACAGCGCGGGCAGGGCGGCCACCTTGCCCACCGCCCGCAGCGAGGCGGAGCGGGCGCGGAGCATCATCCAGGGCACCAGCAGGGCGGCTCCCGAACCCCCCAGCCAGACAAACCAGATGTAGAACTCCCGGGGCGCGAGGTGCGGGAGGGGCTGGCCGGCGGCATGGGCGGAGGCGTTGGCGATGAGCATCTCCAGCCACAGCGGGTGCACCACCGCGAGTAGGGCCACGGCGTGAATGCCGAGCAGCCAGAGCGCGCTGTCCAGGGCCACGATGAGCAGGATGCCGGCCAGGTGGTTCCCCACGATCCCCCGGATGGGGGCCATCAGCCGGCCGAGCAGGGCGAAGAGGTCCAACCCCGCCAGGTGAAAGACCGCCCACACCACCGAGACCACCACCAGCGCCGGCAGCAGCATGGAGAGCGAGCGGCCGACGGCGGGGGGGACACCCTCGGGCATGCGCAGGGTCCAATTGCGGGCGGCGAAGAGGCGCTGCACCTCCACCGCGAAGAAGGCCAGGCCGATGCCCACGAAGAGGCCGCCGGCCCCGAGCTGGGCGGTGGGGAGCACCCATTCCGGGGCGGCCCCGGCGCTCAGGGGCACCTTGGCCGGATGCACCGCCACCAGCAAGGCGCCCACCGCCAGCACCCCACAGGAGGCGGGCTCCAGCCGGTAGGAGCGGGCCAGGCTGGCCGCCACCCCAAAGGTGGCAAAGATGGCGACCGCCCCGGTGGTGAGCACGAAGGGCAGCAGCAGCGTGCGCATCAGCTCCGGGCGGGCCTCCAGGGCGCGGGCGAGGGGGGGAATGGGGGGCTGGCCCAAGAGCAGGAAGAGGCTGCCCAGCAGCACCAGGGGGAGGGTGCCGACCACGCCGTCGCGCACGGCCTGCAGGTGGCGCTGCCCACCCAGGCGCAGGGCAAGCGGGGAGAGATAGCGGTCAACCAGGGCGGCTGCGCTCACGGAGACTCCCGTCCAGCCCGGACAGGCAGGGGCTGCCCCCCGGGGGTGGCGCTATTGTACCAGGGCAGGAGGCATAGTCAACGGCGCGGACGCCTTTGCCGCAGCACCTACCGGCCGGGGGGCAGGTCCGGCCGCTGACCCGGCACCCCAGCGCCTTTGTCATCTTCCGCTACACCCCTGGCTACTCACTCAACATCGCCTCACCCGTCCGCCTTGACCCTGTGCGCCTTCTCCTCCAGTATGCGAGGCGGAGAGAGGGCATGCCAGAAGCGCTGCAGGCGCTGGTGGTGGGAGCTGGCCCGGCAGGGATGACCGCCGGGGTGTACCTGGCCCGGGCGCAGATCGGGGCCCTGGTGCTGAGCCAGGACATCGGGGGCCAGGCTGCATGGGGGCCGGAGATCAAGAACTACCTGGGCTACCGGGTGATCAGCGGTGTCGAGCTGGTGAACAGGTTCTACGAGCACCTCTCCTCCTTTCCGCAGGTGCGCCAGGAGTTCGCCCAGGTGAAGCAGGTCGTCCGCCAGGATGATGGCCGGTTCCTGGTGACGGCGGACGGCACCAAGTACCTGGCGGAGGCGGTGGTGTATGCGGCGGGGCGCTCGCCTCGCAAGCTGCACGTGCCCGGGGAGACCGAGTACCTGGGCCTGGGGGTGAGCTACTGCCCAGTCTGCGACGGGCCGCTGTTTCCAGGCAAGCGGGTGGCGGTGGCCGGGGGCGGCAACTCCGGCTTCGCGGCAGCGGTGCAGATGTGCAGCATCGCCAGCCACGTGACGGTGATCGAGGTGGCGGACCAGGTGCCGGCGGCGGCCGACTATCAGCGCCGGCTGGCCCGGGAGCCCAAGGCCGAGATGCTGACGGCGACGCGCATCGTGGAGATCCTGGGGGACCAGGGGGGCATGACGGGGCTGCGGGTGGAGAACGTGCACACGGGGGAGCAGCGGGAGCTGGAGGTGCAGGGGCTGTTCGTGGAGATCGGCTCAGAGCCCAACTCCGGCCCGGTGGCCGACCTGGTGAAGCTCACGGCGACGGGCGAGATCGAGGTCACTCCCGACTGCAAGACCTCGGTGCCCGGGCTGTTCGCGGCCGGCGACGTGACGAATGTGCCGGAGAAGCAAATCATCGTGGCCGCGGGCGAGGGAGCCAAGGCCGCGTTGTCCGCGGTAGATTACCTGCTGAGAAAGGGCTAATCATGGCGCAAGAGAGCAAAAAGCTGACCATTTTCACGCTCCCCACTTGCCCCGATTGCATCCAGGCCAAGCGCTGGCTGAATGCAAAGGGGATCGCCTACGAGGAGCGCGGCGTAGACAACCCGGCGAACCTGGACGAGCTGCGCAACACCTACCACCGGATGGCGGTGCCGACCATCGTGATAAACGGGAACGTGCTGGTCGGGTTCACCAGCAACCGGGCCAAGCTGATGGAGCTGTTGGGGGTAGCGGAGTAAGGGGAGGGGGAGGCGGCGGTGGCGCGAGTGCAGCCCCGGCTGTGGGCCAACGTGCACGAGGTCAAGCAGTTCATGCCTGACCAGATTCCGTTCATCGTGCTGTTCGACACCGAGCTCAGCAACACCAGCGTGATGTGCCTGGAGCCGGGCCAGGCCACCCAGCGGGCGGCACACCCGGAATCCGACCAAGTGCTGTACGTAGTGGAGGGGGAAGGCACGCTGGTGGTAGGGGAAGACGAGCTGGTGGGAGGGCCGGGGCTGGTGGCGCTGGTGCCGGCCGGCACCAACCACCAGGTGGCCAACGGCGGCACAGAGCGGCTGACGGTGCTCTCGGTCCATGCCCCTCCCGCCTGAGGGCAGGCCCGGGATGTGCACCTGGCCCCACAGGGGTGAGCTTGCCGGGCACAGGGGGCACGGAGAGCGGAGAAGAGGATGGCTATGCTGCTGGTGATTGCACTCAAGGAGTCCCCGGTGGGAGCGAGCAAGCTGTTGGCGGCCGCGGTGTACCTGGCGACCACCCATCCCTACTGGTGCCTGGGCATGGCCCTGGTCTGGTGTTTGCTGGGGGCAGTGGCGTACGCGTATCTGTTGGCACCGCCGGCGGTGATGCCGGCGAGCATGTCCATGCCGGCAGCAAGGCAACAGCAGTATCAACCAGTGCGCCGGCAGCGAGCGGCGTGAGCACGGAGGAGCCGATGAAAGGGAGAACCATTCTGTATTCGTTGGGGACGCTGCTGCTGGGGGCGATCGTGGGGATGCTGTTCGCCCCGGCTTCCGGCCGGCGGTCGCGGGCCCTGGTGCGGGACAAGATGGTGAAGGCCGGGCACAAGGTGTCGGAGTTCAGCACGAGCAAGGCCCGGCACGTGAGCAACGTGGCCAAGGGGTACTACCACGACGCCGCCCACCTGGTCTCCCGGTTGGCCCGGCGCACCGCCGAGAAGGCGGAGGAGGAAGAGCGGGCGGCGTAGGCACCAAGAGCGCCGCAAGCACCCAGGCAGTAGCCCCGGCGCGTAAGCCCGGGGGGGGGAAGCTGGCAGCTTCCCAGGCCGAGCACGACCTGGCGGCCGAGAGCTGGAGAACAGGGTGACTGTCACCCTGTTTTCCGCCATTTCCCCGATGACCGCGGCAAGAGCGCGCTCCGGCCGCGGGAGGGAGCAGGCGAGACGCCTGCGCTCCCGGGGAGAGACAGGAGCCGGCGGAGCGGCTCCCCTACGAGGGAGGGAAGAGGGAGCGGCGGGGCCAGAGGCCTCGCCCTAGAGGAGGGAAGGCAGAAGCAAGCTTCTGCCCTACGAGGAGAGGAGGGGGGGCGTTAGGGTTCTTCGCGGATTTGCAGACCGCGGCGGGCGATGGTGAAAGGGAGGTGCTGGGCGCCGTTCTCGACCAGGGCGGCGATCACTTCCTGCCGGCGGTCGGGGGGGACGACGGTAATCATGCAGCCGCCGCCGCCGGCGCCGCAGATTTTGCTGGCGAGGGCGCCGCGCTTGGCTGCGGCTGCGATCAGCCGCTCGACCTGGGGGGTGGTGACTCCCTCCGCCAGGTGCTTGCGGTTCTGCCACTCCTCATCCACGAGCAGGGCGAAGGCCTCCCAGTCGGCCTCCCGCAGGGCTTCCCGCATGGCGATGGCGGTGTGCTTGATGGCCATCATGTTGCGGCGGGTGGAGCCTTCGTCCTGGATGTAAGCCTTCAGCATGTTCCAGTTGCTGGTGGCCGAGAAGTGGGTCTCCCCGGTGAAGGTGAGCACCAGGCGGCACTCCAGCTCGCGCAGGGTGCTGTCCTCCACCACCAGCGGCTCCACCTCGATCCCCGACACGGAAAACCAGATGGCGTTGATCAGCCCGTAGAGGGGTGGGTAGTAATCCTGCTTGCCGGTGGGGATGCCGATGGACTGGGCCTCCAGGTTGGCGCCGTAGTCTATGAACTCCTGAGGGGTGAAGTTACTGCCGTTGAGGTGGTTGAGCACGGCAGAAAGGTTGATGAGCAGGCTGCTGGAGACCCCCAAGCCGGAGCCGTGGGGGATAGTGCAACTGGTGTAGAGGTCAATGCCGCTGGCCGGCCGGTAGAAGCGGAGCACGCGGGAGACCAGGTCGAGATTGCGGCCCAGCTCCAGGGAATCAAGATCGGGGGCGTGCTGCTCGCCGCCGCTGTCGGAATGGAGGTGGATCTCCCGGTCGGTACGCGGGCAGAGGCGGACATGGGTCATGGGCTCGATGGCGATGTTCACGGTGACCCCGCCGTCGGTCCAGAGATAGATGGGATGGATATCGAGGGTGCCCCCGGCCAGGTCAATGCGAGTGGGGGCAGAGGCTGTGATGGTCATTCCTCCTCCGCGCTCATTGCCAGGGCGGCGCAGGTGTGAGTACAGCGGAAGGCCCTGGCGGCAGCAATCGCCCTCGCCCCGGGCCACGCTGCTCCCCGGGGGGGCTGCCGCCTAAGTTCCATCCTGGCGGCCGCGATCCCTGCCGCCCGGCGGATCGAGAGGGCGGGAGCGAGCTACCGCTATAGGGCCCGCAGCCGGCGCACGCGCTCGGGGAGGGGAGGGTGGGTGGAGAACAGCGAGTTGAGCCAGCCGCCGTGCTCCTTGAGCGGATTGACGATGTAGAGGGGCGCGGTGGCTTTGTTGGCGACTTCCAGGGGGTCGGAGTCGGCGTCCAGCTTCTCCAGGGCGGAGGCGAGGGCGCCGGGGTTGCGGGTAAGCTCGGCGGAGCCGGCGTCGGCGAGGAACTCCCGGCGCCGGGAGATGGCGAGCTGCATGAGCAGGGCGGCCAGGGGAGCGAGCAGGGCGGCGGCGAAGCCGAGCAGGGCGAGGGGGGCGTTGCCGCGCTCCCGGCTGCGGCGGGGGCCGTAGAAGAAGCTGCGCTGCAGCCAGTCGGCGAGCAGGGCCACGGTGCCCGCGAGCACGGCGACGATGGCCATCAGCCGGATGTCGTAGCGGCGGATGTGGGAGAGCTCGTGGGCCACCACGCCCTTAAGCTCTTCGCGGTCGGTCTTGGCGAGCAGGCCAGTGGTGACGGCGATGGCGGCGTGCTGGGGGTCCCGCCCGGTAGCGAAGGCGTTGGGGGCGGAGTCCTCGATCACGTACAGCCGGGGCCGGGGCATCATGGCGGCCAGGCAGAGCCCTTCCACGGCGTTGTAGAGCTCCGGGTACTGGTCGTGGGAGGCGGGCTGGGCGCCGGAGACGCGAAGCACGATGGCGTCGCTGTAGAAGTAGGCGCTCCAGGAGGAGAAGAAGGCAACCACCAGGGCGGCGACCAAGGGCCAGGGCCCGAGCCGCCAGATCTCCCCCGCCAGGTAGCCCAGGCCGGCGAGCAGGCCGGTGAAGGCCACCAGCAGCAGCACGGTGAGCCGGCGGTTGGCGGCGATGGCCTCGAAGATCATCAGAAGTCGACTTTGACCGGCTGCTCGGCGGCGCGGTCTTCCAGCTCGAAGTAATCCCGCCGCTGGAAGCTGCCCAGGGAGGCAACGATGTTGGCCGGGAACATCTGCATGAGGGCGTTGAACATCATCACCGTGTCATTGTAGGCCTGGCGGGCGTAAGCGATGCGGTCCTCGGTGGCGGTGAGCTCTTCCTGCAGGGCGAGGAAGTTCTGGTTGGCCTTGAGCTCGGGGTAGTTCTCGGCGACCGCGAGCAGGCCGCGCAGGGCGGCGGTGATCATGTTCTGGGCGGCGGCCTGCTCGCCCAGGTTGGTAGCGGCCTCGGCCGCGGCCCGGGCCTTGGTCACCTGCTCGAAGGTGGTGCGCTCGTGCGAGGCGTAGCCCTTGACGGTCTCCTCCAGGTTGGGGATGAGGTCGAAGCGGCGGCGAAGCTGGACGGCGATCTGATGCCAGGCGTTGTCGATGCGGTTTCTGAGCACCACCAGCCGGTTATAAGTGTAGATAGCCCAGAGCAGCAGCAGTGCCAGGGCTCCGAGCACAATCAGTTGGGCAGCCATAGCCCCCTCCTTGGTATGTTGGCAGCAGTATTCGGCACAGCGCGCAGCCTACCTTCAGCATACCCAGGGGAGGGAGAAGGTGACCCGGCACCGAAACTGAGCCAGGGGAAAGATGGCGGAGAAGCTCGAGAAGAAGAAACCGAAGCCCAGCGAGCGGTCAAGTCTGCTGGTGGGCCTGGTGGACCGGCTGCTGCCGCTGCTGGTGGTGGCGGCGGCGCTGTGCCTGCTGGTGATCCTGTATGCCGCGGTGAGCGGGCAACTGGCCAGTTTCCCGCAGACGGCCAAGGGCGAGCTGACGACCCCGGTGCAGCAGGCGGCCTTCCGCGACCATATGGGCCTGGTGTGCCGGCTGCTGGCGGTGTCGGTGTGGCTGCTCGCGCTATTGGCCTTCGCGCGCTATTACCTGCTGGAGGAGATGGCGCTCGGCTTCGGGTCGGTGGGCCTGCTGCTGATGCTGGGGCTGCCCTGGCTGCTGCAGGGGACCACGGGAGATGGGCCCGGCCTGGTGCCGATGGTGGCGGGGAGCCTGCGGGTGACGGGCCAGTTCCTGCTCACCCTGTCGCTGTTGCGGTTCGGGGTGGGACTGTCCTACCACGTGTTCGTGCGCAAGCCCAATGAGCGCAAGGGTAAGTTTACGCACGCGCGGCCGGTGTTCACCCACCCCGAGCGCAAGGCAAAGGACCCGGAGGAGAAGCTGGAGCGGCGGTCGCTGTTCCGGCACTGCTGGGAGCTGTCGCAGTGCAAGGGCAGCCTGCGGGTGAACTGCCCGAACTACCGCTCGCACACCGATTGCTGGAAGGCGGGCAGCGGCTGCCAGTGCAGCCCGGTGCTGGCCCGCCACCTGGTGGAGGAGCTGGACCTGGAGCTCTCCCACGCCCGCAGCGAGGAGGAGCGGCGGGCGGTGGAGCGGATGAAGGAGAACGTGCTGTTCCGCACCAAGCACGACTTCCACCCGGAGCTTTGCCGCCAGTGCGAGCTGCTAAACGAGCACCAGGCACACAAGTTCAAGGCGCTGTACTGGATCAGCTACCCGATCGGGATCGTGGTCACCACCGCCGCGCTGCCGCTGATCCACCGGGGTTACGCGTGGGCGATCAAGGTGACGGATGCCCTGTTCGGGGCGATGCAGCTGCTGCCGGACAACCGGGCGTCACTGGAGCCGTTCGTCTCCTCCATGGCGGAGTACAGCCTGGAGCCGGTAGCGGTGTTCAGCGTGGGGCTGATCATCGTCAGCTACCTGCTGGATGCCATGGACTGGCTGATCTTCGAGGTGAAGCTTTGACGCGGGCGGCCTGGCTGGCGGCGGCCTGCTTGTTCGCATTCCCGGTGTTGGCCCAGCCCTCCCCTCCCCCACCCTGCGCCTGGTGTGGGGGCGCGGGCGGCGAGGCGCCGGTCCAGGTACTGGACACGAAGAAGAAGGAGCGCTCGGCCTGCTGTGACCTGGTGTGCGCGCTCAGGCTGACGGCGGCGCGCACCTCCACCGCCATCGTCACTATCCCGGCCGGAGAGGCGGAGGTGGTGAAGGTGGTGCGCACCGGCAAGCAGTGGACGGCGCTGCCGGCCACCGCCGTGTTCCTGGTGGTTCCCACCACCCCCGGCTCCCTGGGGCGCCAGGCCTTCGTCACCCAGGCGCGCTACATCCAGTACCTGGCGGGGCACCGGGAGCTGATCGGGCTGCGGCCGCGGCCCCTGCGGCTGGGCGCGCTGCTGGAGCAATTGGCCCCCGCGAAGCCGGCTAGTAAGTGATGCCGAAAGCCCGGCACAGGAACCGGGCCATCTGCTCCCTGGTCACCGGCTGGGTGGGGCAGTAGAGGCGCACCGGCAGCGAGGCACAACCCCCCGTCACCCCCGCGCGATACAGGCCTTCCACGTACGGATAGCTGCTGCTAGCCGGGCCCAGGTCGGCGAAGGTGGGGGTGGGGTTGGCAAAGGGCGCCAGGTGGGCGCAGCGGCAGAGGAACACCGCCATCTGCTCGCGGGTAACCAGGGCGGTGGGGCAGAAGTAGCGCAGCCCACCGGCCGACCGGCAGCCGGAGGTGACCCCGGCGGCCACCAGGGCTTCCACGTAGCCCCAGGTGGAACGGGTGGGAGGCACGTCGGCGAAGGTAGGCAGGGCGGGAGCCAGCGGAGCCAGCCCGCCGGCCCGGCAGAGGAACACCGCCATCTGCTCGCGGGTGACCGCGGCCCCAGGGCAGAACAGGGGGGGCCGCAGCGAGCAGCCGCCGGTGATGCGCTCCCGGAACACCGCCTCCACCGCCGCCCAGGCCGGGCTGGCCTTGGGGACGTCGTCGAAGGTGGTGTTATCCACCACCACCGCCTGGGTCACGACCGCCTGGTTTCCGGCCTCATCGGCAGCCCGCAGGGAAAGCTGGTGTGCGCCCTCGGCCACGGAAAGCGGGCGGGTGTCCCAGTCCCAGCTGAGACTGCCATCTCCGGAGCAGACGGGCTGGCCATCCAGGGAGAGCTGCAGGTCGGCGGGGCCGCTGATCGGGTCTGTGCCCTCA
>Ga0315284_10002824_pt1 | contig 24737 bp, 56 predicted proteins | sample YL17G09_16_MG_FD_203696 | JGI IMG/M metagenome (GOLD analysis project Ga0315284, IMG submission 203696) | Sediment microbial communities from Yellowstone Lake, YNP, Wyoming, USA - YL17G09_16 | ecosystem: Environmental > Aquatic > Freshwater > Lake > Sediment | place: USA: Wyoming | collected...
GTACTGGAATTGACTCCAATGAAGATGGTTATGTGTCTTGTTCGATTGCAGTACTTAAAAATGATGGAACTCCATCAATGATTCCGATTGAGTGCGCTGGGTCATTCACCGTTAATAGTGGATGCCGCGCCGCACGGCTTCTTCCTCTTGGAAATAACTGATGGCCTAATTTTGGGCGAGTCATATACAACAGAGATCGAACAGGCTCTCGAAACAGTGTTTACATGGAAAAAACATGAACAAGCACTCATTTAGTGATCCTTTCACGTGGAACAGCACACCGGTCATTAATTTCGTCAACGGAATGGAAGGTAATGAACGAAATACGTTTCTTGACACACTTTTGAAAAACTCCATGGCAATGCACCATGCCCCTGGACCAAAAAACTGTGTCACTTTCATGAAGGAAAAACTCGGTCGTCAAAAGTTGACGTGGATGGGCTCCTGCAAGCAATGGGTGTGGGAAGATGAGAACTGGCGTGTTTTCGTGAACGACGACCAGGGAATTGCCTTTGAAGTGCGGGAAACCCTTGATCATGAACAAGTACTCATTGCATATGATGACTTTCTAACAAAAATTGGTGTTAAATGAAATGGAAAAATTGAAATTTTTTTATAGGATTAAAGGTTACATAAACATGATGACCCATGTTTTTTCTAGTGACCACGTGGTGGCTTACTGTGAAGAAGGTTCATGGACGTGTTCTGAATGTAAAGAAGGATGGAAGTCGCCAATTCTTGATAATCAATGTAGAGAATTTTTGAAGAAAAAAAGAGTTTCGTAAATGAATTATGATTATATCGTTGGTTTATTTTGTAAAGAAAATGCCGGAGGCATATTTCTTGTTGGTATTGGATTTTTGATTATAGGCTTGTTGATGATTTCTGAATTTTCTGAATATAAGGAAAATCATCGACAAAGATATGTTGAGAAAACAACATATGATATTGGTGTTGCCAACATTACAATAACGACAATTGATAATGTAATCGTTACAAGAATGATTAAGGGAAAAATTGTAACTTTTGATCAAGTGGTTTTGGTTTTTTCTGCAAAAAAACTTTTTGATGAATGGTGCATAAAAAATACTAAACGAGGTCTTGTGTTATTGTCAAACGATAATAACATAATGACATATGCTCCAATTAATAAAATCAAAGACATCAACGTAACGTTTGAAAAAAAATATGAGACTGCATGAAACACTTAACACAAGATCAAATTATTGTCTTATTTCGAGGTAAGACAAAAAAACAGCTTATGCAACAACTTCAAAGTGAATTCCATGACCGTCATTGGGGACGTTTATATAAGAAGTTATCTCGTAGACGTAAGAGCGTGATGTTCAGGCGAAATACAGTGATCTCCATGCTTTATTTGATGCAATTTCAGATTGGGAATATCGTACATGATTATTCGTCCAATCATCGTATCGTGGAGATACCAATACCAGAAAAGAAGACATCACAAAGATGGTGGGGCAAAGGTAAAGGTTTTTGGAGGAATGAGATCGACCAGTTCAAGTATGAGCGTGGTGTGCTCTCTTGTGGTTGTGGTTGGCACCCCAATGTTGCCAAGACCCGTGAGGAGCTTGAGGTGAATATTCTGAAATGGGTTGATGCAAAGGACTCGTTTTTTGCAAGCAATCCTGATTATGTTAAATGGGCCGAGATGCTTAGATCTGGTGATCACATAATGGATGAGAATGGAATCTTGCTTACATGAAGAAAGTTAGCGATCCTCCTGATGATATGTACTCCGCACTTCTGAAGGAACGTTCAGGTTTCGTCACGTCAAACGACAAGCTCGTTGATTTCTTTTACGTGTTGCTTCGTGATCACGTGCCCCCGGGAATTGTCGAGTACATCATGATCCAGATCGACAAAGAGAAGCAAATGAACGATCTAAAGCACGTTGACAAGACATCTTACACAAACGGCTGGCTTGCATCGTATGCAAAGGACATCGCCGAGAGGCTCAAAGGAAACATTAAATCGCCTGCAGATTTAGGTATTGTGCCACCAACACATATCCATATCATTGATGTGCCTCCTAAGAAAACAAAATCTCGTAAGAAATGATAAATGGTGTATATTTTCACACACAAGGACTAAAATTATAATATGTCTTCACCACATGTCTTAATCATCGATGGACAAAATTTTCTTTATAGGGCTCGATCTGGATTTCAGTTGGGTGATTTCGCAATTGTTTTTAATTTCATGCGAAACTTTAGAGCCCAAGTTGAGCTACATAATCCCACGCAAGTTTATTTTATTTTGGAGGGACATCCAAAGAAACGTATTGAAATGTTCCCAGAATACAAAGCAAATCGTAAAGTTGATGTGGACTCAACCGATCCTGAAATAATAAAGAAAATCGCTGAACAAAAGAACTTCTTTAGACAAGCAGACATCATTGTTGATATGTTGTCAAGATATTTTCCTGTATCAATTATTAGGCATCAAGATTTTGAGTGCGATGACGTGATCTATAATTTGATCAAACGTTCAACGTCTGATGCTAACTTCACTGTTGTTAGTAACGATTCAGATTTTACACAACTCTTAAATGAGTTTGACAATGTTAAGGTGTATAACCCAATGTTGAAAACATACTTTGTCAAAACGGAATTCGACTATGTTAGTTGGAAGTCTCTAAGAGGAGATGGGAGCGACAATATCCCAGGAATTCCGGGTATTGGTGATAAGACCGCTGATTCATTAATCAATGATGCTGATGCAATGTCAGTTCTTTTTGAAAATAAAGATACTGCAACATTGTTTTTAAAGAACTACGAATTGATTAAGTTTCATACGTGGTCTGATGAAGAGGCTTCGCAAATAACACGATCAAATCCAGAAAAAAATTGGTTATGTGTGAGTGAGTTGTTCAATGAATGGGCATTTAAATCTTTGTTGAAAGAAAATGCCTGGAACAAGTTTATTGATACATTTAATGTGTTATGGGACGATATTTAAAATCCTATGAAGACAGAGGTGACACGTTAATAATGATCAATTCAAACAAGCACTTACAATCAATTTTAAAGAAACATAATATCGAAGATGAACTTGATTTTTTTGTAACGTTATGGGAAAATAGCGAGCCAGCAAGTGCTAAAAGTTTGAAAAAACATTTCGTTTCAAACGTGTTAGGAGTTAACTATAAAGAAATTAACCTATACACAAAATGTGAATGGAAAGATATGCGATTGCCTAGCGACGATGTGTTTAGTGATATTTATAAAGCATTGCTCATTGACAATAAGCGTTCTAAATCGATTGAAGGATAATAACATGAACCGAACTTTTTTGTGGAGATTGAATCACATAGTGCATAACTGTATTGTTCATCCACTTCTTCCAATAGCTGAAATGTTAGATTCTCTTCATTTGAAAGCTGTTGCAGATGTTATTTTTGCATTTCATGATGCAACAGCACCTGATGTTGACGATAGTTACCTTTGAACTGAGTCTTTATGTGTTGACGTAGATATTTGTTTATATGACAAATATTGGTTATGTCCCAAAGTTGGGTGGGTGGAAACCTGATCACACAATGCCTGACAATGCAGATCATGTTGATCTGTTATTTCATGACAACATCAACATGATTGCCGGACAAGGCGCCTCAGTTTCAAATCCTGGTGTTGAAACCAATGGTGTTCTTGACCTAAGACACTGGTGTTCGCCTGTTGAAAATCAAGCAAAATCAAGTTCTTGTGTTGGTAATTCAGTAGTTGGTGGCCTTGAATTTTTACAAATTCGAAATGGTATTCCATTTGAAGATTTGTCGAGATTGTTTGTCTATTATAATTCTCGATTGATGCACCAACAACAAGACAAAGACGAAGGAACATATATTCGTCTTGCAATGGGCACATTGTCATCTTTAGGCACATGTACTGAAAAGAAATGGCCTTACGATCTTAAGACTTTATTCACAAGACCATCATGGGGTTCTTATCGTGATGCATATCCAAATAAAATTGATGGCTATTATAGAATAGATGGAACCGGACAATCGAGAATTGACAAGATCAAACAAGCATTAACTGCACAACATCCAGTTGTTTTCGGTATGTTTATTGATGAAGATTATATGAATGTTGGCTCTGATGGAATGATCGCTATGCCAAAACTTGTTAGAGTTGGTGGTGGAGGACATGCTCAATTGATTGTTGGTTATAATGAATCTCTTAAACGGTTGATAATTAGAAATTCGTGGGGTACAAATTGGGCCGATCATGGTTATTGTTATTGCCCATATGAATATCTTGATGCATCTAATGCGAATGATATTTGGATACCGACTGCCGTTCCACAACATTACGTACCATGATGAATATGCAAATCTTAAAAGAATATGTTGAGCTTGTAATGGAACTTCATCGTGATGAAAAGTATATTGCATCTTTGGGAATTGGACGTGGAAAAACGCCAGGCAAATCATCAATTGAATATGCTTTGAGATCGTGGTTCGATTTTACTCAAGTAGAACTTGGTAGAAAATTAACACGTAGAGAAAGGGCTCGAGCTCGTAGAATTGCTGCATCACAATGGCCCGTTGCATTACAAAAATACAATGGTAATATCATGTTGGCAAAAAATGATTTGTACAACTCACTCGATACGATGATAATGACTACAACACCTCGAATATACAGAGGCTCAAATGGTGATGAAGATGAATAAAACATTTATGATTTTGATAGTTGCAGCAATGATGGTTTCTTGCCAAGTCACAACTGCTCCACCTGGACCAGTTCCTCCAGCACCACCAGTTGTTGTACAATCTGATGATCTTTGTATTACTGCATGTGACCATTTAAGAAGTCTTGGTTGTGCTGAGGGTCAGCCAATTGACATGCATAAGCATTGTCATATTGATTCAGAATGTGTGAATGGGCAATCTTGTTCAACATCACAAGAGTGTATGGCATCATGTGAACAATTTTGTGCTGACACACAAGCAAATGGTGTGAGTCTTGATGTCAATTGTGCAATCACGATTAACAGTTGCGATAAAATTAATAGTTGTACTGCTCAACACTGAAAGCAACTGATGAGTGAACACGCACTTCTTGTATCGTTAATCAATGAAATGATCACGTTACGTGAAATGCGTGTTAAAGGTTTGTACAAATTGTTGAAAAACAAGTATGAAAACATACCAACATATGTTTTTAACGAATTTTACAAAGGTACTGGTGTTGAAGCATTAACACAATCACGCACGCTTTTAACATTTAAAAAACTTAATGAACGAAAATGGACGCTTGAGAAATTGAAACTCAAACCAAGTGACTTTAACAAGCGAACATTAAAGTCTTTTAATGATAGGCAATTCGGCAAGATTAATGCATGGAATACACCGCGAGATGCCGAGCGAATGGAAATTCAAAAAACAAAAGTCTTTGGTGATGGCAATAACGAACCGGTGATTCTTTTTAGAAATAGTAATGGTTATGAACTTTCAGAAGGATGGCACCGCACGATGAACCTGTTATTACTTGGTAAAAATGGCGAAGATGTTTCCGAGTGGAATCCAGTTTTAATCAAGGCATGGGTTGGAACATGATGAAAACTGAAAAATTGTTACGCCAATTAATTGTTGAAGTTTTGGATGGTTTTGGCAACAAAAATTTTAGTAAAGATGGTAACCTTCGTTATGATGTTCCAATTTTAAAACGAGGTGGAAACGTATTGACAGACGAAGATGAAGACACAGAAAATGCGAATCAATCAACGATGAAAGCCGCAACGTGTCTCATCATGTCTGACGATGGCAAGGTCTTGGCGGTCTCGCGACGAGATGACCCAACGGCATGGGGGCTCCCGGGCGGCAAGGTCGATCCAGGCGAGGAGCCTATTCAGGCCGCCTCAAGAGAATTAGAAGAAGAGACCGGATTAGTTGCTGTAAGGTTACATCCCGTATTTTCCTGCGGTGATTCTGAAGGATTTGAAACCACAACTTTTGCCTGCGAGGCGTCCGGAGAAATAAATACCGAAGAAGAAGGTGTTATCCGGTGGGTCGATATTAGCATGTTACTGAATCCGGACTCCTCACCATTTGCAGAATACAACCAAAAGTTGTTTTCCAAGCTTGGTATGGTGTAATTTCTATGTATGAGATTTGAACCTGGATTTGTTAAAGGTTTACGAGAAGATTTAACGAAAATAAACGAAGAGTACACTAAGCGCTTTAAGCGTCATGGTGGACTAGATGAACAAACGTTAATCAATTTAATTGCAAATCAACACAATGTTGATCACTCTTGCAATGCCGAACAACCATCTTCACAAGACGTTGTTGATTATAACGTTTTAACACATTCACATGCAATTTTAGGTGAAAAAGCAGTAAAAAATGGTGAAGTTGCGTACGTTGTATTAGCAGGTCAACCTAAAGCCTTGATGACGTTACCAAAGCTTGGTATTTCTCTTGTTGCACATAAATTATTACAATCAATTATCGTTAGTCACGATAATGAGATATTGAACGTTCCGACATTTTTCATGACACAACCTGAGTTCATGAAGCAATTTGCTGAACATTTGAATTGTATGAGTCCACCTCCTCAATGTACCGTATTTGAGCAGTTTGAGTCCTATAGACTAGCACCAGACAATAGCATAGATTTTGTGTCTTCAGGTGTACCAAACATGCATCCATGTGGACATGGCGATGTTGGTCCTTCACTTATTGAATCTGGTATATTGAGTGATAATCCACGAATAAAACACGTAATTGTTGTTAACGTTGACAACATTTTAGCATCACCTGATATGGCAATTTTGGGCCAACATATTCTATCACAATCTGATGTAACATGTGAAATTGTCAAAAGTAAAGAATCTGATATCGGTGGTCGTATTGCATGGGTTGATGGCAGATTACAAGCAGTTGAAGATTTTAGATTGAATCCAGAATTTGTAAAAGAATCGCCGTATTACAACACAAATACAATGATTATTTCAGTTAGTGCATTGTTATGTCAAGTTGCATGGCGATGGCACCGTGTTAGAAAAATCATTGAAAACAAAGTTGTTGTGCAACATGAAAGATTGTTGCAACAATATACAGAGGCATTTGATGCGCAATACGTTTTAGTACCTCGTGATGAAAGATATACTTCAATCAAAAATGAATCAGATTTATTATTCGTTGATAAAATATTGAATGGAAACAAATAGAGTTTAATATGAAAGAAAAAAAAGAGAAAAAGCGACCTGCAGACAAGTCAAAAAAACCGGTGAATCATTTAGATTTTGACGCTTTAGATCTTGCAATTGTTGATTGTAAATTAGTTACACGTGATCGAATGCTTGTGCTAAACAGATTATGGCGTACAACAGTTGATGATAAGATTACGTTGTGTACAGTTTTACGTGTATCTGGTAATGATATTGCATTATATGATGAAACACTTGGACAAGAATTTCTATTTGACATCGTAAAAGATGTTAGCATTTATCCATTATTAAGAATTTACGATAAAACAAAAATAAGAAAAGTTTCAAAATCTGAAAATTTGAATGAACAAATATTGAAGTTGTTTGAACCAGAAACAAGGTTAAACATTATTGACGTTATTGAACTCATCTCATTAGATGATAAGTCAATGGAAAATGCAAAAATAGCACTTCTCGATCTAATATCACAAGGACACCTCGTTATAAACGACGACGTTGTTTCACTTAGTGATGTCGCAGTTGTTCAATAAAATACAATTATTACCATATAAATGAAAAATTGCCATAAACGGTATTATCTTCAATACATGCATCATAACATAAAAAAGAATGGTGAAAGTGACAAGTTTGACAAGTTTGACACTTTTGTTAAAGAAGCCAAAGATGTTCTGAATACCTCTAGCGTTAAAAAATTGTTTAGAGTCGGTACAGAAATTTTTAATGCTGCACAGCCATTCGCAGAAAAACCTAGCATTTGGAATGCCGGCAGACTTGTTTTCAATGTTGGTAAGGCAATGGCTGAAGAAGCCGAGCTTTGGTCAGATGACTTCTTTGAATCTGATAACTGGATTGCACCATATAGTCGTGATTTTAATGCGACAATCATGTCTGTTTTGTCAAAATTCACCTATCAATCTTTAAGGACTGCAAATGAAAATACATTTGTTAGACTTGTGGATCTAAATGGGTGTAATGCAGGTTGGACATTTAATACAAAAACGAATAACTACGATTCAATTTATGTTGAAATTGATAAGATGGATATTGCAAAAGCTGAAATTAGTCGTTTGCTTTGGGAGTTGTTCAAAGATCAACCTCTTGTGATGAGATACAACAAACAAGCAAACACACGCCTTCCAGATGATCCGAAAATTGTGTTTGAGATTGATGATGCGTTTCATCCGTTGCCATCAGCAAAGGCGATTAGTTATACCACATATCTAAAAAGATGTTTGGATGCTGGTGTGTCTAGAAGTGTCATGTTGTATGGTCCTCCAGGAACTGGAAAATCTACACTAGCAAGAACGTTAATCAGTAACCTAGGACTACGATCATTTCGAATTCGTGTTGAAGACATCAGTGGACTTGAAAATGGTACTTTGTTTGAAGCTTTAGAGATTTTCAAACCTGATGCTGTGATTTTGGATGACTTTGATAGAGCATCATCACAGGCATCTTTACTTGAAACACTTGAGTTCTTTCAAAGACACGTGAAATTGGTTGTTGCGACAGTTAATAATAAAGACTCGCTTGATGAGGCAATATTGCGTCCAGGTAGGTTTGATGAATTAGTTCTCATTGATAAAATGGATGAAGAAGTTGTCAAAAAGATTCTTGGAGATTGTGTTGATGGGTTTGAAATTGTCAAAAATTGGCCCATTGCGTTTATACAGGAATATGTTAAGCGTCGTAGGTTTATGGATTCATCAGAGGCTGCATCATCAACAATAGAACTTGCTAATCGAGTGAAACGTCTAGAAAAATATGTTGACGTTGATGATGTTGATGTGATGGTACAACAAACTGTTTCTTCACCTCGAACGCCGAAAAAAAAAACTGGCTCAATTTGAGTAACATCCAAGTCGTTGAACGTCCTATTAATCTTAAGTCTAATCACAAACATAAAAGTCGTCATAGAACGAAGGTTGATATGATGCTTAACGATTTGATAAATCACCGAAATTCGTAATGAGTTAATTGCGATTTGAACCAATACATATTTTAGTTAACGACAAAATGAATTGCTAGTTATGATTACAACAATGGCTACACGATCAACCGCTAGCACAAAAGTTCCTTTACATGAATGCACTAATTTTACTTTGCATAAGTCACAGTTGACAATTTTTAGAGGGATTCAAAATAAAATTGTTGACTTTACTGAACATAAGCTATTAAAATATGCAAATTCAGTAATTGATGCTCAACAAAAACTTGAATTAATGGCAATGACAAAGGATTATAGGGATGGAAATATAGCAGTTGGCTGGAGACGAGGATCTCCTTGTTATATTAAGGTTGTTAAAGATTAATTCTATAGTACAGATTCTCCTGCAGAAGATAGAATCTGCATATGAATCAAGAACTAGATTTAGTTGTTAGTGCAACAACCAACGTTGTTTTCTCTGTTGATGCCAGAAAAGAACTTTTTGCCGGTATTAAAATTGCCGCAGAAGCTGTTGGATGTACATTAGGTCCAGCCGGAAAAACTGTATTAATTCAACGACTTAATGAATCGCCAATTGTAACTAAAGATGGCGTTACAGTAGCAAAATCAATGAAGCTTAAGCACTCTGTTATGAGAATGGGTGCTCAACTTGTTTGTGAAGCAGCCTCACGAACAAATGATGTTGCAGGCGATGGTACAACAACATCAACGGTTCTTACTTATGCTCTTGTATCTGAGGGTCTTAAGTTATTAAGTGCCGGGTATGATTCTACCTCGTTATGTAAAGGAATACAACTTGCGTCAGATAATGTAATCTCTACATTAAAAAATAATGCTAAGCAAGTTAGTACGTCGGCAGAGATTGCTCAGGTTGCGACTATCAGTGCAAATGGTGATGTACAAATTGGTGACATCATTGCAAAAGCAATGGAAAAAGTCGGGCGTGATGGTATTATAACCGTTGAAGACGCAAAGGGAATGACGACAACCCTCGAAGTAACAGAGGGCATGCAATTTGATAGAGGATATCTGTCTCCTTATTTTGTTACAAATACCGAGAGGATGAACATCGTTTATCAAGATGCTTATGTGTTAGTAACAGACAAAAAACTGAACACTTTAAAAGATTTGATCCCAATCTTGGAAGCTGTCGTCAAATCACAAAAACCTTTAATCATAATAGCTGATGAGGTTGAGGGCGATGCAATGCAAGGATTAGTCTTAAATAGAGTAAAGTCAAATTTGCAAGTCGTAGCAATCAAAGCTCCAGGATATGGTCTTCATAGAAGTGAATTATTGAAAGACATCTGTATTCTTACAGGCGCAAAGATGATTTCAAGTTCAACTGGTCTTTCGCTAGACAAGACAACGTTGAATGATCTTGGAAGAGTAAAAAAACTTGTCGTTGATGCTAAGGCAACAACGCTTGTTGCAACTGGTCAGACAAAAGACGCTCTTGACACTCACGTTGCCGATTTACATTCACAGCTTCAGGATGTAACATTGGGCGTTGAGGAGATCACTAAACTTAAAATTCGTATTGCTAAATTAGCAAGTGGTGTTGCTGTCATCAAAGTTGGTGGCTCAACAGAACTTGAGATGATTGAACGTAAGTATAGAATCGAAGATGCATTAAATGCCACACGGGCCGCTGCCGAGGAAGGAATAGTGGCCGGCGGGGGAATGGCACTGTATTGGGCAATGAAACAAATTATAGACAAAAATGAGTTTCAATCAAAAAATTATGATAGAGGTGTTATTGCTGGAATTGACACAGTTCTAAACGCGTGTCTTGCGCCAATTCAAAAAATCTCTGAAAATGCAGGCACAAATGCAGGTGTTGTTATTGGTGAATTACAACGAAGAAATGACAGTTCACTTGGTTACAATGCCGCAACAGGCGAATATGTTGATATGATACAATTAGGGATCGTTGATCCTGTCAAGGTCACTCGTGTTGCTTTGGAAAATGCAGCATCTGTAGCAATTACATTTTTGTCATTAAATGCCGTCATATATAGTGAAGAATAAAAATTATGTTACCAGTTGAAGAAATGAGAAACGTGAATTGGTATGGTTTATCAAAATCAAATGCAACAACATTTGGAATTATATTAGGTAAATTCAATGATGCTTTTGAAAAATTTAATCAAAGTTTTTATTTGTTTAAACATACAATTGTTGTGTTCTCAATAATAATGTTTTTCATATTTTCTTTATCAAAAGAATATGCAATTGATGGCATCATTATATTGATGTGTGTTGACATGATAATGATTTCATTATTGACATTTGTTAAATGGGTTAATCAAGACGTCTTATTGTCACAAATTTCAATTGAATGTAAAAAATTACCACAAGTAAAAAAGGATCAATGACACGTAACGTAACATCTCTTTATCATCAATCAAAGATGAAGCAATAGTTATAGATGGAGAATTGATGCAGCCTGATTTTTTAACTGGAGATCTAGTAACTAATAATCACATTGATATGCTTGATGGTTTTGGCATTAATAGTGTTGCCATGGTTGTTAGTGTGCAATCAGCAAATGGACAACTTCGAAAAACAGATGCACTACGATATGTGTATTATGTTTTAACTCGAAATAAAGGAGTGACAGGACCATGGTTTTCGTCAGATTTAAACAGTGTTTAAACCAGGCGATTTAATTAAAATACGTAGAAATAGTTGTATTGAAACCGTGATGCCAGAATGGCAAAGCGAAATGCAATGGACAAGTAAAAGTCACATAGGCGTTATTGTAGGAATTTCTTATAAGTGTATTGAATCACTTGAAACAACTGAATTAGCATATTTTGTTTTTCTAAATGAATTAGGAAAACTATTCATTGTTATAGGTTCTGATGTTTCAAATATCGATGAACCTGAATCAACATGTCAGCTAGCCTTCTATCGGACCACTCTAGACCATCTATAAAAAATCACGAGACTCTAAGTGAGGTAACCGGTGTTTTTTCTATTTTCCAATTCAGATGGAATCTGTGGGCCTTACAAGAAAACATTAAGAATTGATTATTTGTAAATAATTGTAACCTAACTTGATTTCCCTCTGTCCAACATTGAATAACAAGGCCAATGTTACCATTCATAATCCAAGAAGTAGCTATTCCACGAATGAATAATGACTCCCATGCTCTCATTTGCTTAAGCGCAAACACACAATCACCTGGGTGTGGCAAATTATAAATTTCAAAAGTGTTCATCACATTATTTCTGTGCCACCGTCAATAGTAGGGCTTGGAATCACGTCTAAATGTGGTTCTTGATATTTCGGTTGTTCAATGACGATCATTGGTTGTCGTGGTTTAGTACACCTACATATCACATATTGTTTTACGCTAAATGAACTTTCACTTATTTCTAAATACGTGCCTTCAGGACAACTATTAAAAACAGTAATCACTGTTGCAATATCTTTACACGTTTTTGAGGTTTGAACGTTGTTATGACCAGATGATAAAACAAATCCTAACACAATACTTGCAACAGTAATCGCAAGTAATTTATATAATGGAATAATTTTATTACGGAACACTATTGTAACTATAATTCATGATATGTGTCACGATAATACGCACCACACATGATTTCGATCACTTTTACATAAATGAACTTTTCTGAATTTTTCATAAGAAGAATTTGGAAGGAATATTGTAATGATTTCCCAATTCTTTTTCTCATCTGATCCATGAATCATTAATGTTTTAGCAATGACCAAACATAAGTTCCAACCATCTTGGTTTTCTTGCGTTATAGACCAAAAGCTCAATAAACTTCCTGGTAAAACATCTGAACAATCACTATGCATTCAAAAAATATACATCTTCCTTAGACAAGAATACAATTTAAAAGATGCAACTCGAACTTGAAGGAGACACTGAGATTATTTCTGAAGGAAATATTGAAGTACACCTTCCTGATTACATAACGATGTTGAACACTGACGAAATGCTTGAAATTAAACGAGCAATGCGTACAGATCAAATGACGTTCTTTCTTAACAAGATGATTTTTGCAGCAGGTAGAGAGCCATCAACAAATGACATTATTATGGTCACGTTTGGTTGCAAGTTTTTCAGGCTAAATACCGAAAAATGGTGTGAACAAATGCCAATTGGCAAGGCAATCCCGATCGACTGGGGGCACACAATCTCATTCGGTCCAGATTACATCTATGAGATAGATGTCGAATGGGCGCTTGAACGTGCAGATCAAGTAAGCATTGAATGTTTGTGAATTATATTTACAATAGTGAAAACTACAATTAGAGAGCTTCGAAAATTCATCCGTGAAGAAGTTTCAAGAAATCTTCAATGGTCAGCCGGCTTCTTTGGAGGCGGCTTGGGAGGTGCCTCAAGTCACCATGGAGCTGGAAGTGCAACAGAACAATCACCACCACCGGGCTTAGGCCCAGATACAGAAGAAACAGACAAGGAAATATTAGATAAAAATTATGGCGAACAAGAAAAATCACAAGCGGGCGCACGAGTTTACGACAGATCAGCAAAATGAAAAATCTGACATCATGGAATTTGAGGGTGTTGTTGAAGAAGCATTACCCGCAACTATGTTCAGGGTGAAGACCACAACTGGACAAATGGTGTTAGTAACACTAGCTGGAAAACTTAGGATGAACCACATCCGTGTGCTTGTTGGCGACTTTGTGGCACTTGAGACATCAGCGTATGACTGTACCCGTGGGCGCATAACTTGGCGAAAATAGTCCGTTTCAAGCCACGAGGGATCGAAAAGTGTTCAAAGTGCGACATGCATGACAGGCTTGTGCGCATTGATGATTACGATGCTATCGCTTGTCAACGGTGTGAGATCTGGTTGGAGAAACCGTGCTCTGACCCGACGTGCGATTTCTGCAAGTGGAGACCACACACTGCAAACGGTGTCGACTGGAACGACAAAAATAACACGAGGTACGAATAATTATAACATGAAAACAATAACCATTAAACAACTTCGTTTGATCATCAGTGAGGTGTCTAAGAAACCTTCTACCAATCTTGCCGATGAAATGTTGCAGTTTGCAAAGCAATTTAAGAACGCCCGTAACATTTCAATCACAAACTTGGCAGAGCTCGGTGGAGCATGTTTGATCCTTGCAGATAAATATGGAATGTCGGTCAGAGACTGGAATCCTGAGGACAAGATCTATATGGCCGACGGCGATCCTAGTGGTGCGATGAAACTGGCTGCAAAATCACCTGAGTTTGAATCTGCTGTTATGTCTGCGATTGGTCAATTTTCAAAGACAAAAGGTGCAGTAGAAGGTGCGGAATCAATGGTTTTGTTTTGTCAGGATGATTATGGGGATGATTAAGATTGAAGGTTCATCACAGTGATAAATCATAGCTTTTTACTTCAATGATTTCCATTGAAGGTAGAATTAGCGTCCAAAGACTTAAACCAAAACAACACGATACATCATGGATCGTCGGTGACAAACAGTCACTAACTGCTCTACGGGATGCACTAGACAAGGCGATCGCAGATCACCATGCTTCTATGTCATCATTCACAGCTGATGGTGAAGGCTTCATCACGACAGTCGTCGTCACCGATGATGATAAGACAAAGAATGAGATGATGTTGCCTTACGCAGAAATTAGAGACCGCATGTTAGATGCTCCAGCGCCTTTCGATCTCATATCGCGTGAAGAGTACAAAAAGCTTCACAAAGAACCAGACTTCAAGTGATCACGAAAAAGTCATCACATCGTGATTGACCACAAACTTCATCTTTTCGTTTCTCTTTGTCGCAGGATCATGTGACTTCACTTCAATGATCTGCATCGTTGGTAGGATGAGTGCCCAGAGACTAAGTCCGAAGCAACACCCACCGTCTAAGCCGATGGCATTCGATGTGATCAAGGGTTTGTCGAGGACACTGTGTCCGAAGATGATGCGTTCCGTTCCTTCATAAAAATTCGTCCAGAACTTCCATCCTTCTTCATGCTGTGGAACCTTGCTCGGCCACATTGATTTGGTGTTTGCCCGCCGAGTTCCTCTCTCATCAGTGACATATGGTTTGATCGACTGAATGTGTAGCAGGTGATATGGGTCCTGCTCTTCGATCTTCCTATTGGGAAACACACCTGCATGAACACATACAGCGTTGTGTTCCGGTAACCTGATATACAGAGGCAATGAGCGAAAATAGTCGTAGTGAATCGGTTTCAATTGCATGCGGGTGGCAACGTGGTTCGGTGAACGTACGTTTGTTGTGCCACGTTTTTTCAGTTCATCTTCATAAGCAATGTGACGTTCTTCATGGTTTCCGAGGATACACTCGTGTTTCATCGCAAGATCAACGCAGCCTGCATTGTCAGGCCCGCGATCGACAAGATCGCCCAGAAAGACGACCTTATCTTTTGACGTATAGTTGCATTTTTCAAGAAGCTCATTTGCTTCTTGAACACAACCATGAAGATCGCCAATTACTATAATGCGACCACTTGGGTTGATAACTGTTTTTTCTATTGTTTTCATATATCGATCAAAAGATATTATAAATCATCTTATGAAAGAATACAAAACAACTCCTGACAAACAGAGATTGACATCATACGTATCTAGGTGAAACTTAGGATTAGACAACTTCGTATGATGATTAGTGAAGCGTTGCATGAAGGTGGTGGAGGTGTATCACACAAACCGCAACCTTACTCAGGAAATGCCATGTCGCCAGCTAGCGCTGACAGGGAACAAATGTCTTATCTCGCTGATAAAGACATCGACACTGATGACGATGAGGACGTATCAATGCATCTTAGAGATCAAACTGTTGATCCTGAAGACTGTTTTGGACCTGTACCACCAACAGCTCCAAATCCATATGCTCAACAAGATCCTTTTGTCAGAGATTCATCACCTCTACCGTCATCAGGAATTGCTAGGGGTTGAGTCACTGTCTCCGTCCCCATTGGTCTTTTGAATTATTTTGGGGCATTCTAGTGCCTCAGCACCATATGCTTTTGCCATTTGATTAACAAAATTTACAAATTTGTTGAATTCAAAACTCATTTCCAACAAAGAAACTTTTTCAATCTCGCTAGAGATTGCATAATAATAACCAACATTTAATGTTGAATTAAACAAACCATATATGGGTTTTAATACCCAATTCAGTGCGGGCAGGCGGTCTTCTATACGATAAACAAGTGAACATTTACTAATTGATAGTTCATCAACAAATCTAACATAATCGCCAATATGAAATTTATTCATTAGACGTCATTCCATTTGATTTTGCAACGTCCTTAAGAAAATTTCCAAGTTCAACATATTTTGTTCCGATTTCTACGATGTCAATTTTTTTCATATGTTTTAAGTTACTGTATGTAATGATCATCGTTTTACCAATACCTCCTGGTTTCTTTCCACGAGATGTAGCAAAAAATTCAAATACTGGTACACATCTTATGCAACCCACAGACTCTGATTGACTTATATTTTTACCTTCCGCATTTTTTGCAGGAATAATCTTCATATATCGTCGATATTTTTTTGTTGGAGTGGTAGTAATTCTACGTCTTGGTATAACAGCTCTTTGGGGAGGTGTATCTGAAATAATTTTATAAATAATACCCCCTGTTTGACTTCCTGTGTTTCTCTTGTTGTCAAACGTTATAAGATCGTTAAGTTTAAAGCCAAAATTTGAAAGCCTTAGGTTATAAAAAGAATTTGGATATGTGATTGGGGGCATGATATATTTTAATACTCTTATTCGTGTTGTTCAGGTGTCATTCCTTTTGAAGATGCAATATCCTTGATGATATTTCCAAGCTCCATGTATTTTGTTCCAAGAAGAACAATATCGACCTTTTTTAGACGTTCAAGATCGTTATAAGAAATAATAATTGTTTTATTTTTTCCGGTGGGATTTTTGCCTTTACGAGTTGCAAAGAATTCAAACAATGGTTTAATTCTAACAAATCCTATAATAGAAGCAACCATGATTTTGTTGCCATTCACATCCCACGCGCCAAAAATAGTTTTTTTTACATCACACCATTTGTAATTATTTGTACGATATTCAAATTGTTTTTCTTTAACGATAACATTTCTTGATGTCGTTGCACCTATAACAGGCTCTTGATCTTCAGTGATTTTGAATAACACACCGCCTGTTGATTCTTTATCGCTTGAATATAAGACAACGTCACCAATTTTTAAATTTACGTCTGATAAATGTTTGTTATTTGTTACCATTGATGTACTCATCATAGAAGATAAGTCCTGAAGGTAAGGACATTGGTTGAATCGAAATGACGTTATAAGCTTGTGGAGGAAATATTGTGATGTCGACCCCAGCTTCAGGAGTTATAGTCCATAATACTGTTATTTGGGTTTTTGTTACACCAACAATAATCCCACGTGATTTTGGTGCCCGGATAAAATGTACCTCTACCCCAGGACTTAGTTTAACTCCTTCAACTAATGAAATGATTCTTTCATAAGGTGATAATATTTGATATGTTCTAAGCATTTATTCCAAAGAAATACAATTTGATAAAAGTTGTACACAATCATTGACTGTGATGACACGACCATCAACTAATAATGTTGTTCTCCATGAATATGGTACAAAACCAAACTTAGAAGAATGTGATGGAATAATTGAATGTGAAATTATAAAACCTAAAGGTTTTTTTCTATAGAGGATGTCTATTTCAAAATTGGTTGTAAAAATAGTTCCTGGAGGAAATTTCACATGAATTTGATTAATCTCTTTTTCAGTCGGTGCTTTCGCTCGCATCATCTGTTACATTTCTTTACATTTTATCAAACCATACTATAACACAAGCTGGTTATTGATTAAAGCATCAGCTGGACACCACCATACTCCCCTATCATTTGTTATGACGACATATCCATGATTGTCAATAACTGCAATAATGAATACAATAACATTTGTGAGCGGTTTGATACCTGCGGCAAATCTACCAAGACCATCAGGTGGCCATGACATCATTGATGAACCATATTGATATATTGCTAGGTCACCCGGAACAAACGAACCCGATAACATACAAATACGTATCTAACATGGTGAGGTCTTTCAAAGTTCAATTGTGATGTAATTTATCATAGAGGGATTATATGTTGAATATTGAACCTCAATGACTTTTTTATGTGATGTGGGTTGTATAAAACAATTTGTCTTAAAATCAATTATTTTCCCGTGATCACGAAAAGGTATCATAATATTTTCGATTAAAGCTTCATAATAATCATTTGTAATATTATTAGGACGTCCAATCAAAAAAGTTGATAGCGATTTTTTCAAATGTGATCTGATTTTACGATCAAATGAATCAATTGGTTTATTTGACCATAAAACTTGAATATATGAATTCTCATCGCTAGAAATTACTACACCAATTGATTCATCATCGTCAATGTGACTAACCAAACACCCAGGTTCTTGAATTGGAATATCACTATCAATAGAAACAAGAACGAATTTGATATACCATTTCATAAAATTATAATTTAACTCTAAAATAGAGATTTACCATGCGATTCAGATTCGAATACTTCCATAAACTTAAATGACCTTTTTTATTCAAAAGACCTAACATCATTTTATAATTCGGCGATTCTGAATTAAAAATAATAGATAAACACAACATAGGTAAATCGTCACTGAACAAAATGACATCACCTGGCATTATATCTTTGATAGGAATTAACAATTGATTCATCGTCCCATCAATCGACTAAATCCTGACAAGACTTTTGTTGTGAATGGCTGTTTCAACGTTTGAACCACAAGAGATGCCTTGAATGTGTTCAAGTGGATCTCAGTCACAACACTGATGCCACCGTCTGCATCCCTTTGATATCCACCGGCGAGATCCCAACAGATCGGAATCCTAAGTTCATCTGCAATTTTGAACATCGTCAGATCCCGTTCATAAAGCCCGTGTGTGCTTAGAACGCCGCCCAAAGGATCGTACTCATGGGCATCGGCGCCGGCCTGGTACAGGATCACGTCGGGTTTGAACTGCTTCAGGTCACCCCTGAGCGACTTCATCTTCTCAAGGTATGCATCGGCATCGAGTGGAGAATGAAAGTCATGACCGAAACTATAATGAAAAATGGAGTTTGTTACACCAAGCTTCGTAATGATGTTATCGGTGCCATTTCCATAATGATAATCAGCGTCAATAATTGCGATCTTGGATGCCTCAAGATTCTTGAGTAGCACCATTGCCGTGACCATAAGTCCATTGAACGTGCAAAAACCCTCTTCGTTGGCGTAACCGGCGTGGTGAAAACCAGAAACTAACGCAGCACATGGTCCCCGACCATATAGAGCCGCCCTTGCTGCCCCCAACATGGCACCAGAAGTATAAGGCAAAGACCGTGATACATCCAGTGACTTATTTCCAAAACCGTTTTCTCGGGCACCTGAGAGGATATCTCGAACAAATTCAGGATCATGAGCGAGATTAAAGTCATCAACAGTAACTGGATGTGGCTCAATGAATGAAACTGGTATGTTATTTGAAATCAATGCATTTGCAATGAATTCTGGTTTCACTGATGACGGTGAAATATGCGCACCAATGTGTGCCACAATATCACTTGAATAAAAAGTCAAGATCGGTTTGATCATAATTTATCATACCACAATATGAGTGAAACTTTCACAACTTTTCAAACAAATCGCCCCAAATCCAACCTATATGTTGATTGCATATGATATAAAAAACGTTGGTTTTATGATCAATACTAAGTTTAGCAATTATTAAACATGTAAGACCCATAGCATTCTGGATGCTAGCAGAAGGAGTCATCGCCCATTGTGTATCATAAAAAACAACATATTCAGACACGACTTGGGCTAAATCACCAGGTTTCATTTTTTCTTTCTATTTGATTGATAACGAAGTGTTAATAATTCATAATTGTCCTCAAAAAATAAATTTGATGAAATAATACCTGAAACAATCCAAGTAAGTTTTCTTCCTTTTATTATTGTCGTTGTTGTCATTGTTGTCGTTGCAATTACGAAATCAATTACTTCATTTGAAATAATCATTGCGAAAATATACACATATCTAGACATCATAACAACATCACCAGGGACGATTTTTGTAACACGTTTGTGATGCACTTTTGCATCTAAAGATTTGAATTCTTCTTTTGTAAGTTCAAACATGTTAACGTTTTAAAATTGTCAACTTTGTCGTAGAACAAATATCACTTTTGTGCAATCCTTGTAATGTGAGAAAAGTGATTTCGCTGATGAGATAATGTGGAAAATCACTTTTTGACCCTGTGTCACAGTGATAATGATGAACATCATTATGTTCTCTTGAAATATGATTACACGTAATAACAAGTGACCACAATTTGTGGTTACACTTTTTACTACATTTGTGGTTATGTGAATGTCCCACAGTACCAACGACGACGTCGCCAGGTATTAATTGTGAAACTTTCACAACTACAAAATCTTTATATTGTTGGGTCATATGTTAATTCACCATTAATAACAAAATTAGGACCAGAGCCTAACGTAATATTGCAATGACCATCAAAATATGACCAATAAACTTTATTCATTCCCCATTTTATATGTCGAAAATCAACAAATGTGATTATTTTTGTTCCTAAATGATCACAAAAAACCATTCCTGGTTTTAATTCAATCGCTTTAATTTTCACTTCTTCACACCGGTGACAACAAACTCTATTTCTTTTTCAAGTTCATCGGCCAATAATCTAAGTTTAGCTGGCGTGATTTGTATACCAACGACTATTGACGCTAAATTGGAATATGATTGTAGAGATATTTCATGAACAAGTGTGATTTCTTGTTTTTTTGGATTCGTAAGATCAACAGTTATATCAGTCACAAATGATAACTCTTCACCATTATTATCAATAGGATTAAATATAAATTTATGGTGTCCACGATGCATACGGAGTGTCGTTTCATTTTCTAGTTCATTACTTTTTTTCATTTTTACCAACGAAAGAAAAACGTCTATTATGATTGAAATAGGACCAGCTGCAATCATTCATCAATTGGACATATGATTGTCTTTGCAAAATAAGTCACGATTCTATAATCAAAGCTCCAGGCGCAATTAACAAGCAAGACAACACCTTCATTCGGGTAACTATATCTTAAACCTTTTGCCATATCATGTACATAATGACCCAAAACAAGACATGGAAAAATTGGATCATGCCAACGTAACTTAGAATTTTCATAAACATCGATAGGCGTTACATGTCTATCGATAAAAATCCAACCAATTTGTCTAAAATAAGGTGAACCATTCATGGTTGTGCACACACTCATTCCCGGAGCAAGATATACAAGATCACCAGGATAAACCTTAGAAATAGAAATTTCTTTCATTTAACAAAGGTACCTTAATGAATTTGGAGAAATTTCAATAAATAATTCACCGTATTTCTTTGTAGCACAAAGAATAAGTACGGTAGGAAGTTCCCAACCATTAACTTTGACGTTTGAACTCAAAACAATCGCAAGCGTTTCTTTTTCAAAGATAAAGAAAGTATCTTCACATCCGAATATAGAGCCTGAACATGTTGGTATAATGCAAACAAACGATCCGGGTGGAAATGTAAGTGGCGTATTCATTTAATACATTTCAAATAATACATTTCAAATTAAATCGCTCAACTTCAACTACGATCATAGAAGATTCTTTAGACAAAATAGCAAGTACACCATAATGAAGTTGTCTATTTGGAAAATTGGAGGCAATTATCATCATAATTGTGTTAACTTTAATGGGTGTTGCAACACCCAGGGTGTTATATCCAAAGGTTTCATAGTGTATAACCCTAACAAGATCGCCCGGGGACAACAAACCATTCGTCATATGATGAGCCTTAAATTATAGTAAGCCATTTCAACAACTGTCCCGCCTGCGCTGGAAAGAATAAGTAAACAATTGGGTGTTGATAAAGTTTCGCCATTAGCTAAAACCAAAATAATCGTGTTTTGCTTAATATGACATAAGGCCTTACGATTCAATAAACCAAAACTGTCATCAACAACAATTGCTAATGAACCAGGCAAATAAGAAATTTTCTTATTTTCATAAGGGATATCATTCAATGATTTTCTTAAGATTTTTATGATATATTTCCATAATTTTGTTATTGCAAAGAACAATAACGTAACCACAAATTGAATAATTGATAATCATAACAATTATGTTTGGTTCAATGTTAATTTCTTTTTCATATTGCCCATGAATAAAGCCGGCCCGGCGTGGTTCAACGCGGGCTAACATCCCAGGAAGAAAAGAAGTCATTCGATTTTCCTAAGATCATAATGATATATTTCAATAATATTATCATTACAAAGAGCAATAAGATAATTAAGAGTTACTGAATTACCGATAATCATCATAAGCGTGTTTTTCTTAATACGAAAAACATCGTTATTATCATGAATAAAACTATATGCATTCATTGATTCAACAATGGCTAATGATCCCGGCAAAAGATAAGGTTTAAAAGAAGTCATTCGATTTTCATTAAACCTTTATAATGAACTCCAAAAAGTCGTCCATTATAAAAAGCGAGAACATAATTACTATGAAAATCACCATGATAATTGTTGCTTATAACAAGCATAAGTGAATTTTGTTCAATACGTGTATCAAGCACACTGCCAACATAAGCCCAAGTACCGCCACGAGGCACTTTAACATAATCTACTGGTTTAAATGGATTTAAAAAGTCTGATAACATGAAAAATCTTACTTAATTTCTTTAAGATAGCCAGAGAAAACATAACCCATCAAAATGGGTTCTCCAGTGAAAAGAACGTAATAATATTTAAAAAAATTTTCATTTGTTTGAATATCACCGATGATCATAACAAATGTATGTTCAACAACATGTAGGTTTTTTAAGTTACCACCTGAAAAATAAAATGCAGTTGCACCATAACGATTACTTACACTTGCTAACATCCCAGGAAGAAGTCTTTTTCCTGGTCTAGGAAGAAGTTTATTCATTTGATTTCCACTAAAGTTACATGGTGCATGTCAACAAGACCATTAGCCCAAAGAACAAGTAAGTGATTTTCAAATTTACACTCGCCTTCGCCTATGATCATAACAAGTTCACCATATGGAACTGCGGCACCCAACAACCGCACCCTTGCTAACATCCCAGGAAGAAAAGAATGAGAAGTTCTCATTTAATAACCTTAAGGCTATGAAATTCAATTTCAACAATGCCTGCGTGACAAAAAATTAGCACTTCGCCTGGCCATTTGTTTAGAAAGTCTCGAGTGCTTATAACTATTGCAACGCTATTTTGTTTTAGGATATGACTTTTTTGCTCACCTGGTGAATAACCTAATGCGCCTTTTCTATCGACATAAACCAACATTCCAGGAAGAAGACTATTATTATTCATTTAAAGCCTGAAGGTAATCATCAATAATCTCAACGATTCCTTTTTGAGATAGAACGAGCACAAAATTTGATCTTGGGCTATTCGAGGCGTACATGTTACTAATGATCATAACAATCGTATATTGATATACATAAACATCAGCTGAATTATTCACAAGTGCCCAAGTACCACCTGGTTGCACATAGGCTAATGATCCTGGCAAAAGACGAGGCTTTATTGTCAAGTGATTCAGTTAACCTTTACAAGATTATTTTGTATCATCTCAACAACGCCTTGATGACATAACACGAGACAACAATTTGGACGCCAATTTGGACTAATAATCATCATGATTGTGTATTCGGAAATAAAAATATAATTGATTCCTGTATAAACAAAGACACCCACTCCTCGTACATGAGTCATTTCACCCGGAAGAAATTGTGTCACTTTTACATCAAGCATAATGTAGTCCCAAAATATGATTCAGGAATTTCAACAATGAAAGGAGCATTTTCTTTACAACAAAGAACAGTCAAGGGATAACATTTTAATTTATTGCTCCATCGACCTGAGGCCAAAACAAGAACAATAGTTTTTGCTTTAATAACGATCGTATTTATTGAGTTTATATCATCAGATGTATACGCCCAATAAGTGTAGGCTAAATAAACCAATGATCCAGGTTGATGAAAAACGGGAGACTTCATTCTAGGGTCTCAAGAAAATGTAAATTAATCTCAACAACACGCGGGGGACTTATTCCAAGACATAAAGCAAGTACAGTACGTTTCTGTATTTGAGGATAATAAGCTAAAATTAAAACAAGAATATCACTGTAACCAAGACTATCAAGGTCCAAAGCATCGGGTCTCCAAAGACTAGGAAGCTTTGAGCCATCATACCGGGATAAAATATCGTTTCTTTCATATGGGAATCTTGTTAAGATAATCTAGAGGAATCTCAATAACGTTTGATGTTGAAGAAAGAACCATGGCATAATAGCGTTCACCTCTAGAACTTAATTCTAAGTGTCCTATTTCTTTTACTACTGATAAAACAAGAACAAGAGCACCTTCTTGAAGAAAAACTCCCATTGATTTTCCCATTGAGGGCATTGGACCCCACCAATCATATGCTGCAGTAG
>Ga0315284_10002825_pt1 | contig 24735 bp, 18 predicted proteins | sample YL17G09_16_MG_FD_203696 | JGI IMG/M metagenome (GOLD analysis project Ga0315284, IMG submission 203696) | Sediment microbial communities from Yellowstone Lake, YNP, Wyoming, USA - YL17G09_16 | ecosystem: Environmental > Aquatic > Freshwater > Lake > Sediment | place: USA: Wyoming | collected...
GACTTCATCACCCGCGAGTTTGTCAGTCGCGCGGAGGCCTTTGAAATCAGTCCGAATGTCGAGGAACTCAAGATGATGCTCAAGGGAATCAATGTCAAATCGGCGGGTATCCTGTAACCCCCCCCCGACGACGGTAGGGGACTGACCGCCCACAACCGCGGACGTTCCTCATTTTGAGTCCGAGTACACTTTCGTGACTTCGTCACACAATACGGGTTCGGACAGGCCTCCACCAACCATCTTCGCCTTCATCCTGTGGCTTCCCTCTTCAATCCCTTTCACATGAATCTTGTACACAATCCGAGCGCCAGGCGCCACCTGATCCAAACCCTTGAACACGATTTGGCGGCCTTCGACGACCGCGTCGATTGGAGCTTTGGCATTCAGAAGTTCCATGCCCACAGGAAGCTCACACGAGATCGATACACCCGCGGCAGGTTTTGAACCTTCGTTTTGGACGCGTATTTCGTAGTACGTTTCGACGCCAGTTTCAACGGGGTCATCGATATCGACAAGCTCCATCGTGAGCGATGCGACACCATCCACCTTGGTCTCGACCTTGGCCTCGGCTCGCGCTCCCGAATCTGACAGCACGACAACCGACGGAGAAAATTCGCCCAACGTCAGCGGATTCAGTTCACAGGTGACTTTGATCGTCTTGCCTGGCTCCAATCGCCCCACGAACCATTGAACCGTCTTGGTCGTAGCATCGTGTTTTCCGTCACGATCGGCGGAAACAAACTGAAAGCCGTCGGGAACATTTTGAGTGACAAGGATATTATCGTTGGCGACGCTGCCATCATTGCTAATCGTCACCGTGTACTTGGCATTGCGGCCCTTATACCTCAGGGCTGGTCCGTCCATGGCAATCTTCAAACTCGGAGCAATCACATTCAATTCGGAGGTTGCTTCATCCGCGGCGTTTGAGCTCGAAGTCGCTGTGACATTGATCGATTGTGGTCCACCCTTGATTGCCGAGAGACCGAGGCGCACCGTCCGCGTTTCCCGCGAACCGATCGATCCAACATCCATGATCAGCTTGTCACCCCGACCATGTTCTAAACCCTCCGAAAGGCGGGCTTCCACTTTCACATCATGCGCGATGCCCGTCCCTGGATTGGAAACCGAGATAAAGACCGATGCGGGGTCCCCCAGCATCGCTGTTGATGGCCCCTTGAGAGCCACCTTGAGCAATGGTTCCTCGGCATGAAACACAACGGATGATGTGCCCGTAAACCGGACCTGTGCCGTTGCTCCCAAATCCCCTCGACGGCTTGGAATCAATTTGACAAGGATTGTTTGTTCCGCTCCGGGAGCAATCCGATCAATCGACCAGATCACCTTGTCGGCAGTTGCTGTCGGTTTTGGATCAGCACTGGTCAACCGAATATTCGTCGGAAAGACGGCTTCCACAGAAATCTCATTCGCGACCACCAAGCCGCAATTTTTGACATGCAATTCGACCTGAGATTCCTGTCCAACATTCAGGTCGCCTTTTTTGACCCATTCGATGGAGAGTTGAGGAATGACGGCGACTCCCTCGGAGCGTGTGGGACTCGCTGGCTTCGACGGACTTTCAATGGCCGCTCCGACCTTGGTTCGAGGCATTGGCGTTCGCTCTGTCGCTTGTGCCACCGCAGAGGCCTGTGGAGCCGATTGGCGACTACGAAGATTGAGGCTTCCGACCTGCCGTATCGTCTGTTTTTCGGGAACCCCGCCGGCCGTCTCAAAGCCAGCCCGCGCCACACGCTCCTGACTGACGGGTTTTCCCGGCAGGGTGTCTGAAGGAACAATGTCGACGCCTGCCACCCCCAATCGATTCGGGATGGGCTTGACGGAGGCGGTTGGGGGCACGTCGGAAGCAGCCTGCGATTTCGCCGCAGTCGTTGACGGTTGACTTGGCGAGACCTCTTTTGTGGGCTTCGCCTCTGTCAAATCCGATGGAGAGGCCTGCTTGGCGACGGCCACCGGCTCTTCGGCAAAGAGGCCTTTGTAATAATTTTTGGAGCCCGGTGTGGCGTTTGTGGCTCGTTGGGGAGAGCGATTCGTGACAGAGGATTTCCCCTGCTGCGACAGAGGCTTGCGGCCGCTCCCTGTTGAAAAAACACCTTCCGGACTGGAATTCAAAGGTCGGCTCGATGCCGAAACTTCCGGTTCAATCGCGAAACTGGCACTTCCATTGAGACCAATCATGAGTCCCACTAGCGTAAACGACCTCATGCGATGACCCATGATCGGCTCCTTCCAAATAATTCTAAACCGAACAGACCCATTGCGATCGACACAAAAAAAATCAATCACGACACAACAACGAGGCGACTCGCCCGACACTTCAAACAACGTCTCAAGATATCGGCTGTTACGGTCGCATCGTTTCAATCGATTTTACGAATTTTGCGGGTTTCCCGACGTTCGTAGAGCTGATTGATGTCATTTCTGCCGATTTCCGCTGCCTTGATTGACATCAGACAAGCCCCAATACCGCTTCCCGCGGCACAACTTGCCGAATCATCTTCCGGTGCGATGTGGCACAGCCTCCGTCGGGGGAGGGAGTGCTGTGGACGAGTGGCGTCAAAATCCTTCCCTTGTCGGGCGCAGGCCGTGCCCCCGCATTGACCCTCGGGCGACTCACTCCGATGCTTGCCGGCATTGACCAAGCACCCGGCGTCTGCGCGAGGGCCGTGCCTCAGTCTCCTCGTCGCTCTCGCGTCAGGTTGCTGCGTGACCATGGCGAATTTGTGAGACCGTGTGCCGCACGGATTGTCCAGAAACGTGCTCGGAATGGAGCGATTTGAATGATCCTCGAACGCCATCGATCAGGAATGACCGGCCGACGTCGTCGGAATTGTCATTGGTGGCCTTGGACCGATTGGCCTTGATGTTGGCGGAAATTTTTGATGTCACTCGGAACAAGCCGAGTCGTCCCTACCTGTCGCTTGGCATTCCGTCGCGCGCGGGCCGGCTCAGGCAACAACGACAATGCGGCTTACAAAAGGGATTCTGTTTGGATTTTTCAGCGGTCACGACAGACATTTATCCGTCGCAGGTGTCGCAGGAAAGACATCGGTCATTGAGGTTCCAATGCCTTCAATTGGCGACGGATCTCGTCGTCGGAGGGATAGCGTCCATCGGCTTGCCAACGCCGGAACTGAGCCTCATAGTCGGCGACGATTCCCGCTTTAGCCCGCCGGTCTTCATCGACCATTCTGTCGATGAAGAGGACACCATCGAGATGGTCCGCTTCGTGTTGCACCGCGCGGCCAGCCAGTTCGTCCAAAGCATACTCGAAGCATTCTCCCTTGAGATTAAAGGCTTCGATCGTCACTTTGGCAGATCGCTTCACCTGTCCGTACAGGCCTGGAAAACTCAAACAACCTTCCTCCGCTTCAGCAGTCCCTTTCCGCCTCAGAAACCGCGGATTAATAAACACCAATTCTTCCGTCTTTTCGGCAGCATCACCCGCCAAATTCATGATGAACAGACGATAGGGAAGCGCCACTTGGTTTGCGGCCAAACCGATCCCTTTGGCGGCGTACATCAAGTCAAACATCTCTGCCACCACGCGTTCGAGGTCGGGATCAATGGCTTTGATCGGTTTCGATTCATAGCGTAGAGCGGGATGCGGAAACGGCACAACTTCCATCGGATTTAGAGGTCTCTGAGGTGCATCAGGTTGAGGAACAGACGTTTGGCAGTATAAAATCCAAGCCTCCGGTGGTCGAGACATCCGTGATTAAATTGCCGCCGGCAAGTCACGCCCACAGCAGGGCATTATTTAATGCCGACCACCATGAACACTGTCGATCACTATAAACAAAGTTTGTTGGGAGATGGCGATTCCGAATCCGAAAATTGATTGTTAAATGCCGAAACGTCATGAACCGTACCTCCCACATGAACGGTACCTCCCAAAAGTTCCGGATCTTGAAGGGGTGCAAGGGGTGATGATTTTCGGAAAGGCCGGAATGTGTTGAGGATTGCGTCGCTGTCAGCGGATCCTGCCAAAAAACAGGTGAGACATTGTGGCAACCGTCGACGACAGAAGTTGTTCGGCTATGTCGTGTGATCTCAAAATCATCCCCAGCCAGCATGCGGAATGCCGGATCATGTCCACCCACAGGTTATTGCGCTCCCCTCCGCCGGTTGGAGCATGAGTCACGCCGTCCAATCCGCCTGAACACTCGCCACTGGTCTTAGAGATCGGGCGTCTCACAAGAGCACTGATTTTGGAACAACAAACGTTCTGGGATCCTCCTCGGAATCGATCTCTCGCCCTGCAGACGCTGGTGGGAAGCGGGCTGGTTGGGCAAGGGTGTCCCGTTCGCAAGAGATGTGCCACTTGAATCCTAGATTGAACATCGGATTTTACGTGGGGAGAGGACAAGCGGCTAGAATCCCGCTTCCGTCTGCCACAGTGACAGAAAGCAACTCGGCAGATGGCCTCCAACGCCGCCAAGCGAGAGGCGGACGGATGTGGAATCCTTTAATGACAGCTCCTCTCCGTGGTCACTCCCGCGAGTCGGCGTCGCGTCGCTAGTAAAAATAGTCCGGGGACGAAGGCCGGTCGATCCGTTGGGTTGACGGTATCGACAAAATAAAAGACGATAGAGATCCAGAAAGGCAACATCATGATCAATTCCGATTCCGTCGGCGTCCCCCATTTTCAGAGGCCCCATTCCATCTCGCGCCGCACGGCTCTGGTGCGTGGAGGAACGGCGTTGGCTGCCCTTGCCAGCCAGCATCTTCCCCTGCTTCGGGCCCAAGAAAAGGCAAACGCGAATCACCCACGCCTGAAGATCACAGACATCAAGCTGCATCCGATTCAAGTGCCGTACCACGACTGGGCCGCGCACGTGATGAACCACTTTCACGAACCTTCCAAACGAATTATTTATGAGGTCTACACGAACACCGGTCTCGTCGGTTTGGGTGAGACGGATGGTCCATTATCGGAAACACAACTGCAACAGTACATCGGAACCAGTCCCTTTGACTGGATGGCGACTGAAGAGTCGCCACTCGGATTCCAAGCGGCCCTTTATGACCTCATGGGCCAGGCGGCCGATGTGCCTGTTTACAAACTGATCGGCCCGAAATATCGCTCTTGGGTTCCGATTGCCGCTTGGACTGTGTCCGCACATCCCACAATCATGGCGACGACTTTGCAGAAAATTGCGGCACTGGGATACACGTGGATGAAATACCATTTGTCCCCGTTCGAAAGTATCACGGATCAGATGCGAGCCATGCAAGAAGTGGCTCCTAAGGGATTTCGCATCCATCTGGACTTTACCATGGCCGGAACAGACGACCATGTGTTTGAATTGCTGGAAAAAATTTCGCAATTTCCAATCGCCGGTTGTTTTGAGGATCCGTTGCCGACCCCCGATATTCAGGGCCACACCGAACTTCGTGCCAAATGCCGTCTGCCGATCCTGTACCACCATTCGCCGCTGGGAGCCGGACACGAAACGCAGTTTCGGGCAGCGGACGGTTATATCTTGGGAACGGCTCCCGTCGGCTCGGCAGTGCGTCATGCGGGCCTCTTCGCCCAACTCGACATTCCTTTCTCGGTGCAATGCCCGGGCGGAATGATCCTGCGGGCGATGGCGGCGCATCTGCATGCAGCCTTCAAAGCGGCGACATTGCACTTCAATACCGATACCGAAATGTGGAGTACCGACGTTACCAACGAAAAGTTGGAGCCCATGAACGGTTGGTTGCGAGTCCCGGAAGCACCGGGTTTAGGAGTGACACTCAACCGTGCCGAATTAGAGCGGCTGAAAGATCTGAAATTACCCGCCAATCCGGATTGGATCATCCAGTCGAAGTATCCCGACGGAACAGTCATGTACAATCTCGCCAAGCCAACGAACTCGTTGTTCATGGTACGGCCGGACATGCGCAAGCTTGTCACACTGGGTTACGATTCACCGATTACCACGGAGTGGTGGGATCCCGACGGCACGCCAGCATTCAGCAGCATGATGAAGCAGCTTTTGCAGGAGGGAATGATTTTGGAAAAAGGTGGAGTCCGTGTCGGCGGCGGTTTAAAAATGCAGCCCTCGAAACGATAGTGATCCTCAAGACACCGATCGATGCCAATCTGTGATTGGAGCGCAGGCTGATTTCAGGGAAGTTGGACGAGAAATGATTCCAGTGACCGGCGCGTTTGCTCGGGCACCTTTGCTGGGTAGCCATACCACACCAGCCCGACCACCCGTTGCGCAAGAGGATTAATACCAAGTCGCCGGAGAAATTCTGGATGCCGAGTCACTTCACCGGTTGTCCATTTCGTGCCGATCCCTGCGGACCACAAGACCAAGGACAGATTCTGAATCAGGCAACAGCATGCCGCGTAATCCTCATCTCTTTGAAGTCCTTCGGCCACACTGTCACAGGTCACCACTAACCAACCGGGGATCTCGGCCCATTTCTTGTGCTTGGCCGCAGCCGCTTCCGGTCCCTTTGATTCCGCAATGATTTGAGAATTGATTTCAATCACTGCCTGAATCGTATCCGGACCCAGCCAGAGGACCTGCCACGGTTCGGTCTTTCGGTGGTTGGGAGCCCATCGGGCAACATCCATGGCCGCAAGGAGAATTTCACGCGGGGGCCTGTCAGAGCAAAACGAGCCGATCGTTCGCCGTCCGCGAATGACCTCAACGACTTCCGTTGCCAACTCGCTCTGGCCCGCTTTGATCATGCCGTTTCCCCTCGTGATTTCGTTTTTCTGGTGGAGTACGCATATTCCGCGAGGGATCATCCCGCGCGAGGAATGTCCATGATTTTTGCAAATCGGCTCAACACTCGACTTTTCAACATCATAAACTCCGGTTCATCAAGTTCACACGTTTCAACAAGGTTGAACGCAGCGATGCGTGCGGCTTCGAGAATTTCCTTATCGCGGACGAGGTCGGCGATTCGCAGCGGCTGGGTCCCACTTTGCCGAGTACCGAGGACGTCTCCGGCACCGCGCAACTCAAAATCTGCCTCCGCAATTTTGAATCCATCGGACGTCGATTCCATCGCTGAAAGACGCTTGGTTGCCTCCGCCGTATTCGATTCACTCAACAAAAAACAGTATCCCTGAAATCGACCTCGGCCGATACGCCCGCGCAATTGGTGGAGCTGCGACAGCCCGAATCTTTCCGCTTGATAGATGACCATCAGGGTCGAATTCGGCACATCAACTCCGACTTCAATCACCGTCGTTGCCACCAGCACATGCAACTTTCCGGTGCGAAAATCCCGCATCGTCGCGGCCCGCTGACGCCGATCCATTCGCCCGTGAACCAAACCGATTCGAAACTCTTTTAATTCGCTCGTGGTGAGCTGGCGAAAGACGGCCTCGGCACTGGCGGTAGCCTCGACACCGTCGGGGAGTTGCGCGTCTTCCTCGACGCGCGGGCAGACCACGTAGGCTTGACGACCCTCGCGCAGCCCCTTCTTGATGAAGTCCCACGCTTTCTGAGCGGCGCCACGATTCGCAATATGGCTGGTCACAACGCGTTGTCGACCGGGTGGCATCTCGTTAATGACGGTCAGATCGAGGTCTCCGAACTGAGTCAGGCACAAACTGCGGGGAATCGGCGTAGCCGTCATCACGAGGACATGTGGCGCGGTGTTCGAGACCGAGAACTTTGCCCGTTGTCTGACTCCAAATTTGTGCTGTTCATCAATGATGGCCAACCCGAGTGACTGAAAGACGACGTCGTCTTGAATGATGGCTTGAGTCCCAATCACGAGTTGGACGTCGCCTGTGGCAATTGCGGCAAGAGTCTCGCGGCGTTGCGACGCTGTCAGTTGACCGGTCAACAATCGGCTTTCGACCCGACTATTGGCGAGCAAGGAATGAATCGTCTGCCAGTGTTGCTGCGCCAGAACTTCGGTCGGCGCCATCAGCACCGCCTGTGTCCCGGCCGCAATCGCCACGAGCATCGCATAGAGCGCAACGGCGGTTTTTCCGGCTCCGACATCGGCTTGAAGGAGTCGATGCATGGCCCGGTCGCGACTCATGTCCTTGACGATTTCCTCTATGGCACGATCCTGCCCCGCTGTGAATCGAAAAGAAAATAGTCGACGAATGCGGGCATCGATCTTTGCAGAGCTCGGCAACGGCCGTGCCTGGGAGGCCTCTCTCCAAACACGGCGTCGCAGGGCGATTGCGATCTGAAACTCCAAGAGATCATCAAACAGAAGCCGATATCGGCCGGACTCATAGTCTTCCGATGTGCGGGGAGAATGAACCTGCCTCAACGCTGCTCCAATGTCGCAGAGGCCGACGCGTTTTCGAAACTGTTCTGGAAGAACCTCCGGAACGAGGGGGGCGAAATCCTCAACGACGTTTCGCATCAGGCGACGCATCTCGTGCTGCGCCAGTTCGTCCGTCAGACCGTATCGGGGCAGCATGCCACCGCCGACGGACTCGTCGTCGTCATCGCCCAGCCATTGCACGCGTGGACTCGAGAATTCCCAACGGCGCGTGCTCAACTTGGGCTTCCCCGAAAACAGCACACGCTGTCCGATTTCGAATTTTCGCAGCATGTACAGTTGGTTGAACCACAGACCCCGCACGAATCCGCCATCCGATTGAAGCAGGACGGACACAATCACCATCCCCTTAGCTGTCTCTTTCGCGTCTCGATCAACAACCCGTCCCGAAACCGTTTGGAGTATATCCGGTTTCAATTCGAACACCGAAACAACGCGTGTCAGATCGAGCACATCGCGTGGTAGGTTGAGCAACAGGTCCTCAACGTTGTGCAGATTGAGCTTCGCCAAAAGTTCCGCGCGGACCGGCCCCACACCACGCACACAGTGCGCGAGCGTCTGCATCGGATCGTCAGCAGCATCCATCGGCATGATCGTGAAACATCGTTGAACTACGGAACGGAGAACTGTCGCTGCAAATCCAACGTGGGGCAAGCTGCATGTTTTTTGCTCAACATCTCGCGCTCACGCATTTGAAACGGACACAGTGTCGCCTCATCGCGTGAGGCATCGACTCGGGGAACTTTTAAAGCATCGCTCCGGAAAAAGCCAAGGCCTGAGTCACCATCAACCTGGCTTCTGAAATCAGACACTGCAGATGTGATTCATCGCGTCGGCTTTCTGCGTAGAGTTTGTAAATCGCCTCTGTTCCTGACGGCCTAGCCGCGAACCATCCGTTTGCCGTCGCGACCTTCACTCCGCCGATCGCCTGATGGTTGCCGGGCGCATCACTGATTTTGGAAAGAATCACCTCACCCGCCAAAGTGCCCGCAGGAATCGCGGCCGGCGTCAGGTTCTGGAATCGCTCTTTTTCCAAACGCGTGATCGGTTGGTCAATACGTACATACCAACGCTCACCGAACCGGGCCACGAGAGTCTTGTAGTGTTCCCCAGGATCTTGGCCGGTCTTGGCCGTGATTTCGGCAGCCAGCAGCGCCAAGAGGATGCCGTCCTTGTCCGTCGACCAGACGGAACCGTCGCGGCGAAGAAAACTTGCTCCGGCACTTTCTTCGCCTCCGAAGCCGAGTGAACCTGAGTACAGTCCCTCGGAAAACCATTTAAAACCAACCGGGACTTCATACAGCATTCGGCCCAACGAAGCCGTCACGGAATCAATCATGCTACTGCTGACGCATGTCTTGCCAACGGCAGCGGACTGAGGCCAATCCGAACGATTGGTGAACAGAAATTGAATGGCGACCGCCAAATAGTGGTTCGGGTTCATCAGTCCGATTGACCTTGTGACAATTCCGTGACGATCCGCGTCGGGATCATTTCCGAAGGAGAGATCGAATCGATCCTTGAGATGTACCAAACTCGCCATCGCATCGGGGCTTGAACAATCCATCCGAATCTTGCCGTCGTGATCCACCGTCATGAAGCCGAACTGCGGATCCACCACGTCATTGACGACGGTCATGTTCAAGCCATAAGTCTCGGCGATTGCCGGCCAATACTCAACACTGGCTCCGCCCAAGGGGTCGACTCCCAGACGCAACTGTGCCGACTTGATCGCGGCCAGATCAATCACTTGTTTCAGATTCCCGATGTAGTCTCTGGAAAAATCCCGAGGGAATGTGGTCGGTGCTCGCATCGCATTTTCGAATGTCATCCGCAGGACACCGGAACCGCCTCTTTTCAGGAGTTCGTTGGCACGCCGTTGCACCGCACTGGTGATCTCGGTATCGGCAGGACCTCCCTGAGGCGGATTGTATTTGAAGCCGCCATCTTCTGGAGGGTTGTGGGATGGCGTGATCACGATGCCGTCGGCGAGATGATCTGTGCGTCCCTTGTTGTAGTTCAGAATGGCATGCGAAATGACCGGGGTGGGAGTGAAACCGTTTCCCTTTTGGAGAATCACTTCGATCCCATTTGCGGCAAGTACTTCGAGGCTAGTCCGTTCGGCAGGGGCCGACAGAGCGTGCGTATCCTTTCCCAGAAACAAGGGTCCATTGATCCCGCAAGTCTGACGATGTTCGACCAGCGCCTGAGTGATCGCTCCGATGTGTGCTTCGGTAAATGTGGCGTTGGAAGAGGTCCCCCGATGGCCACTCGTGCCAAAACTGACCAACTGCCCAGCGTTCGACGGATCGGGACGCAGATCGTAGTAATCTGCGATGAGTTGATCCGTATCGATCAGCATCTCCGTGGAAGCGGGCTTGCCTGCCAACGCGTGTACCGCCATCTTCTCGTTCCTCAGTGCGCCGTGGTCAAATTCTGAACCGACCGTACTATACTGTACGCCGTCGAAATTACCTTGCCGCACGGCATTAGGAACGGTCTTGGTGTTCTGTGAATGATCGAGGCGATCAGAGCCCTTTTTTAGTGATCCGTGCGTTTCACGGTAACCGTTCTGCTGAACGCAGGAGATGAATCGATGTCTCGTTCCACAAAGCTACTGATTGCGGGATGCCTCATCCTGGCCCTTGGGTCTCGGGTTGACCTGCCCACCGTGGACGGAGCCGATCTTTCGGGAGCGGCTGTCAAGGAAGCGATCGAGCGTGGCAAGGCGTTCCTGCTCAGCCAACGGTCTGCCGATGGAGCGTGGCGAAACGACAATGGCGCCCAATCGGTCGGAGTGACTAGCCTCGTCATGCTGGCGTTAATCAACGCGGGCATGACACCCAGGGACGCGTCCATCCGTGATGGGCTAAAGTATCTCCGAGAGCGTGGCGTCGCAGAGTCGCAAGGCCATTACGAGACTTATCAAACGGCCCTGATGATCATGGCTCTGTCTGCCGCCAAGGATGGACAAACGGACCGTGTTCGGATCAGTGAATTGGCCCAGCGATTGGAGTCTGGACAAATGGCTCAGCACAATCCGGGCGGGTGGCGATACTCTCTGAGCGGGAACGGAATCGATGGATCCGGTGACAACAGTAACACACAGTTCGCCGTGCTGGGACTTCGTGAAGCGGTCGAGTTCGGTGCTGTTGTCAACCGCGAAACGTGGGAACGGAGTCAAACCTATTGGTTGCGGGGTCAAAATCGCGACGGTGGTTGGGGATATACCAGCGGGGCCAACGCCGAATCCAGTCGCGGTAGCATGAGCGTCGCCGGTGTCTCCTCGCTGGCAATTTGTGAACAGATGCTGCGAGTCGATCGCGGTGTGGCAGCCGATGGAACTCCGGCCTGTTGCCAAGACACAGGCACCAGCCAAGAGTTAGAAAATGGATTGAAATGGTTGGCTAGAAGCTATCGAGCCGGCCACAATCCGGGTTCCGGCAGTAATGTCCTGTATTACATTTATGGAGCAGAACGCGCCGGACGCCTTACTGGTCAGAGATTTTTTGGTGAGCATGACTGGTATCGCGAAGGGGCCGCCTATCTGCTGTCGATGCAGGATCCGGTGACGGGCCAGTGGAACGGATCGGGGCTCGGCGAGCAGCATTCCGCAGTCGGAACCAGTTTCTCACTTCTGTTCTTGTCGAAGGGACTCGCACCGGTACTGATCAACAAGCTCAAATACGGGCCGCGCAATCGGGATCGGCCGCTGGAGGTGGTTGGTGACAACTGGAACCGTCATCGACGAGATGTCCGCAACCTCACGGAGTTGATCAGCGGTCTCCCCAAATGGCCGAAACTTCTGACCTCGCAAGATATCGATATTGCTCGTGCCGTGAAGACCGACGGCGTCGATTCTCTATTGCAGGCCGCGGTTCTGTTCATTACGGGAAACGAACGACCGCAGTTCTCCGGGGAAGAACTGCTTCTGCTGAAAGAGTATCTCCAGCAAGGGGGCTTCATTTTTGCATCGCCGAGCTGTGATTCGACCGAATTTGAGGCCGGACTGCGTGAGGTATTGACCCAAATCCTACCACCCGGCGAAGGCAATCTTCAGCCGCTGCCTCCGGACCATCCTGTCTATCGCAGCGAACACCTGTTGCAATCCGACGGCGTGCCCTTGCTGGGTGTGGACTTTGGGTGCCGAACAACCGTGATCTATTCACCTGAGGATCTGGGGTGTCTGTGGGACTCGTGGGCTCGACAAGATCCCCCGAAACGCAATCTGCAGCTCAAAGCCAAAATCATTCGAGCCACACAAATTGGAGTGAACGTCATGGCTTACGCCACAGGGCGTGAACCCCCCGACAAGACGGACGTTCCGAAGAAGATGGCCGACACTGGGGACTTCGACAACATCGAACGCGGATTGCTTCAGATCGCACAAATTCGTCACGACGGAACGTGGAACGCCGCTCCCCGGGCCCTGCGCAATCTACTGTTGGCCCTTAACGAAACCGTCGGGCTAACAGCCTCAACCAAACGCCGCGAATTGTCGCTGGCGGAGCCAAACCTATTTCAGTTTCCGATCCTCTACATGCACGGTCGCCTTCGTTTCGGGATCAACAACGATGAGCGAAAACAACTGAAACAGTATCTCGAACGAGGAGGGGTGTTATTTGCCGATGCCTGTTGCGGTGCCAAGCCGTTTGATCGAGGATTCCGCGACTTAATCGATTCGCTGTACCCCGGCCAGAAACTGGAGCGTGTTTCGATCAATCACCCGATTTTTTCCGAAGACACCTGTCATGATGTCCGCAAACTCCGACGAAGGATGCAGGAAGTTTCCGAAGCCAAGGCCATTTCCTCGATGGTTGTCCGAGAGACGGAACCCTTTCTTGAAGGATTGGAGCTCGATGGTCGTCTTGCTGTCTTGTACAGCAAATATGACATTAGTTGTGCACTGGAAAGGCAGACGGCAGGCAATTGCGAAGGTTATTTGTCGGAAGATGCCGTCAAACTGGCGACAAATATCGTGTGCTATTCACTGCAGCAAGATCTGCGATTAAAGGTCCCCGGGCCAACCTCCGCCAAGTAGTTCTGCAAATTCCCTGAGTGGGGGTGTTGTCTGAGCCAACATCGGTTACACTGCTCAGTCAATGTCCGTGATGGTAAGAACCGTGTTTCGTGTTTGCCACAACATGTGGTGAGTTTGGTACCTAGGTTTTGGGTCAGAAGTAAATATCATGGCGAAAGACGTTCAGAAGAAAATTGCTGTCAAGTTGCAACTGTCGGAAAAGTACGAACGGTTGTCGTACTTGGCATCGAGCAGCGTCAAACAGAGCACCTACCGCTGGCACGCTAAACATTTCCGCAATCAAGCCCACGTGATGCAGTGTGCTCTCGATTTCAAGACGAGAACTGCGGCAGCGCAGTAACCTTCTCGCCACGGGATTGCGGGTTCGATGGAACGCGAGATCCCGTTTGGCGGTGGCTCGCCAATCGAGGTTTTTCAAAAACCGATTGAGCCTGACTGTGGTAAACTCAAAGTCCGCCTGCGGAGACGCTTTGAGATTTGAGCAGTGCCTTGGCTGTCTCCCACCACGAGCCGAACACGAGACAGTAGCCGATAATCACGAGGTGGGCCAAGACACTGAGCCAGTAAACGGCTTGAAACGAAAGATTCCGCGTCTTGTGGCCGAATAACCGCCATCCCAAGTAGGCACCCGGCCAGCCGCCCGCCCCCGCGAGGAGATGGAGCATCCGTTCATTGATTCGGGGACGCTGTTTGACGGCGCGCCGTTGATCGATGCCGTAGAGCACAAATGCGAAGAGGCTGCAAATCACGGTCAGAAGCATGTAAATCGCGAACAGTGCCGAGAGCGGTATCCCTTTGCGAACAAACGCCAACAGCAGCAGCGTTGTACAACTCATCAACCACAGAATTGAGCCAAACGTAAACCAACGATAGACTCGAGTCATCGGGTTCAGCCATTCCAGCCACGTACGTCGCCGCCCCATGGGTTTCTCCATCTGCCTCTCGGATCATCCTCGGTAAAGACCAAGAAAACGACCGCGGCTGAGGATTCGTCGATTGTGATTCTGATTCGCGCGTGACTACTGGCGTGGAAGCGATCGGGGATCGGTGAGACTCGTCACTGTCTCGACCGGAATTGCATCACAAAGGCTCAGAGCGAGCACGGGAAAAGCCGTACCACTGTAGGTGATGTAATGCCAACTGTCGGTATTCAGTGATTTCGTCCACCATCTGCCTGATGCGCGTTGATTGGATTTGAGCCACGCAACCGCCTTTTGAATCCGCGGATCCTTGGCTTCAACACCGGCTTCACGCAGAACAACAATCGCTAGTCCCGTTTGGTGCCCATCGCTTGGGGGATTCCCCAACTCGGGTTCCGCGTTCAACCGAGCAGCCCGATTACCATTTCCCCACGCCTCGGGATCCGCAAAGGTGCGGATTGACCAACCGCCGTCGTCACGTTGATGCTTGAATATTAGTTCCAACAATTCCGACTTCCGCTCTTGATCGATGAGATCCGGTATCCTGCTGGAAGCCCACAACAGAAGGACTCGACCATAGTCGTGCGGAGGAATTTCTGTGCGTAAGTACTGCATCAGCTGTGCCACGCGGGTGGCAACAGCGGTGTCTGCGATCTTGGCTAACCAACCGGGAGCCGCTGCGACAGCCATGGCGGCCATGGTGGCCTCATGAAATGCATCGGATTCGTAAGGCGGCCAGCAATCGAGAGTCCCCCAAGTTCCAGACTCACGCTGTATCGAAAACATGAGCGTCAGTGCGCGCTCCGTTTCTGGAGACAGTTGTTTCGTGACATGCTTGTCCCACTCTGCCAATCCCGCCGCCGTATAGATCACTTGGGCTGGCTGGGTTGCCTGAAGCAATTTCTTCAGTTCCAAACCTTCGAGGCGATCCAGTGTCTCGACGAAAAACTGTCGAACCGATTCCGTTGGCTTTCCGAACGTGTCGCTCAGGGCAGGCCGGATCGTCATATAGATCCCATTGGTATGGCACGTCACACACTTCTTTTGTCCGTTCCAAGCCTGAGTTCCCTTTTCGAGGTAGTCCAGAGCCAGCGGGACAGAAACGGAATTCCGCTTGGGCTCCTCTGCCGTTGCGGCCGGAATTGTGAAGTCCCCCAGTTCATACTGTGGACTCGGATCGGCTGCGGATACCGGCAAACCGTTGAAGCCAATCACGATCAGGATCGTGACAGCGATTGCAATCGAAGACCGCCACTTCATTTTCAATTTCTTCCTAGGGGATCAAGGAACGAACACAACGGATCCGATGCTCATGAAGCAACACGTTCTGGCGATCCAATAACCCGCAACCGAAAACCGCGGATTTGTTCCATGGTGGTCCATGACCGGGAGGGGAGGGAAGTGAACTCGGCTGTTACTCTACTGGATCACGTGACGTGATCCAAGCGGGCAAAGGACTTGCCCCGTAGCCATAAAAAAATGGTGTTGGGAAACCTCTGTCGTTCATTACCGCCCTGAAGTCGCTGGGGGGCCGTCTGACGAGAGTCGATGTTCCGCGGACGCGTCTGCCACAGGCGGTGCACAGCGGCGGCGTCACGGCGGATGGGATCTTTTCAAGAGGCTGTTGCGATACGGTTCCACCGCGTGACGTCTCTCCGATTGCGATGCCGATTTCATCGACATCGACCGAGCAAGACATCTCGTTGCACCGACCTGCGGTGACCACAAGCTTTCGGAATTGTCAATACTGATCCACAAAACTAATTCATAAAAAATGCTCGAACAACACGTCAGAAAGTTGCGGAATTCAAGGGTCATCGTGACAATCTCCACGCGTCATTCCTGTCAGAATGTCCGGCCTTTGGAATTCGCCTCATCACTGCGGCACGGTGGAGTTCTGGTTGATGAAAATTACAGACGTCGAAACGTTCGCGGTCGGGGCCGGATGGAAGAACTGGTTATTCGTCAAAGTCCATACGGACAGCGGTCTCCATGGTGTCAGTGAAGCGACGATGAATGGATTCATTCGGACCACGGAAGCGGCGATCCATGAACTGAAGCATTTTGTGATCGGCCGGGATCCTCGCAACGTCAACGCGATTGCACAAAAGGTGATTGGAACATTTCAAGATGCCGGGCATATTCATCGGTTGGCGATGAGCGCTTTCGAGGTCGCCTGTTGGGACATTCTGGGAAAATCGTTGGGCGTCCCTGTCTATCAATTACTGGGCGGAAAACATCGTGAAACGGTGCCCGCCTATGCGAATGGTTGGTATCGAGCGGAGCGAACTCCCGAGGCCTTTGTCGAAACCGCCAAAAACGTTGTCAACGGACATCACATGAGAGCCCTCAAGCTCGACCCGTTTGGCCAAGCATTCAACAAGATCAGCACGGAAGAATTGGACCAAGCGTTCCAGATTCTTCAGGCCATTCGGCAGCATTTTGGACCCCATCTGAAAATCCTGATCGATGTCCACTGTCGCTTCATTCCGTCAGAGTCCATTCGCGTGGCAACGCATTTGGCGCCTCTGGACATCTATTGGTGGGAAGAACCGACGCGTGATGAACGGACGGAATTGACAAATGAAATTGCCAAAAGCTGTCCCATTCCGGTGGCAACCGGTGAACAATACGACAAAGTCGGCCGGTTTGAGGACTTGGCGCGTGGTGGTCACGTGAGCATTTGGCAGCCCGAACCAATGTCGCTTGGCGGAATCACAAATACCATGGCCGTTGCAAATATTGCCCGAGCCAACAATGCTTGGATTGCACCCCATCAAAGCGGTGGACCGGTCGCAACCGCAATCTGTTTACAACTGGCGGCATGCATTCCAAATTTTCTGATTCAAGAACATTTTGACGCCTTCAATGAACCTTGGACGCGGGATTTAGTCAGTTGGCATCCAGAAATACTTCCCCACAACGGCGACCTCACCCTGCCAACATTGCCCGGAATTGGAATTGATTTGAACATCGATGTGATCCAACAACATCCCTACGATCCCGCCGCTTACTTCGACATTTTTCAACCCGGATGGGAACAGCGGATCGGTGTCAAAAAACAGCACTAGTGCGCGAGAATCCGCAGTCATCAAAGCCCTTCGGATTGGACTCGGGCAGACAATTCGAAGCGGGGAATGACCTGCGGATTGACGATGTGACGGGCCGACGGCCAGCGTCCGGACAGGACCGCCGCGAGGTTTTCCACAGCCCCGAGGCCAACATCACGTGCGGACTCCACGGAAAATGCGGCCACGTGCGGGGTGAAGACACAGTTTTCCAATTCGAGCAGTGGATGCACGGGGGGGACTCCCTCTTTTCCTCCATGAACGTCGATGCCGTGAAAGGTGTCAATTCCCGCACCGCCAAGGTGCCCCTCACGAAGCGACGTCGCCAACGCCTGTTCATCCACCAACGCGCCGCGTGAGGTGTTGATCAAGATTGCCCCAGGTTTCATCATCGACAGGTGCTCGGCGTCGAACAGGCCACTCGTCTCTGTGTTCAATGGCAAATGAAGTGACACGTAATCGGACTCACGAAGCAGGGTTTGCAAATCCGTGATCTGATCGACGAGACCTCTGGCTTCCGGATCGTCCGCCGTCGAGTTTTTGCGGGTGGCAATCACGCGCAGGCCAAACCCTTTGGCTCGACGGGCCATCCCTTTCGCCGACAGTCCGAATCCAACCAGTCCGATCGTTTTTCCTTTCATTCGATGGATCGGCCGACACGTCTCACGCGCATCATTCCAACGCCCCGCAAGCATCGCCGACCGCATCTGTGTCAATTTGCGAACGAGGGACAGGAGCAAAGCCATCGAATGGTCCGCTTGTTCTTCAGCACAAAAATCGGGAACATTCGTGATCAGAATCCCCATCCTCGTTGCGGCCGCATGATCAATCTTGTCCGTACCCGCGCCCAATCGCGAAATGACTCGGCAACGGGTCAGCCCCTCAATCACTTCGGCCGTTAGCGATTCCGAGACGACACAAATGGCGTCGCAGTCACGGGCCTGTTCCAGAATGCCCCTGCCCGAAACATCCAGACACTTCGGAGTGATTCCATAGCGACCGTAGGCTTCCAATTCAAAGGGACTGACCGGAAACAGTGTCGCGTTCAGTCGAACAATTGAGCGATTTGAGCAGGGGGATTGTGACGTAGCCACGCACGACTTCCAAATTCCAAATGATCCCTCGATTCAACAGAAGGTGCGCAGTATGAGCGACACGGTATCGTTGTTCAATCGTGGCCCCGCACGGGGCATCCAGAGAGAACTTTTTGAAGACGCGGAACAGGCCGGCAGAGACCTTCGATTATCGGAGAATGTCGCCGATTTTTTGCAGTGATTCGCTCACCGAACGGATCTGGTTCACCCGACAAGTCGTATGAAAGGGGCATTGGCCCGTACAGTCTTTATTTGAATTTTCGACGAGGAATTTTCCGGAGCGCAAGCTCTCTGCCAGTTTTGGAATCAGATCATCCAGTATTTGCTGCATGGAATTCACGACGGCGACATCGATCGCAACAAAGCCTTTCTTCGACGGGTAACCGGGTTTCAAGCCAAGCCCTTTCAATGACCAATAAGCCATCTGAAAGGGTGTCGCATCCAGACCGGCAACTCCCATGCGTTGGACGGCAGAGGTATACAGAGCCAATTGGATGGCTCGGCCGGAACGGAGTTCGGCCTCATTTGATGTTGGCGGATCACCCGTTTTGTAATCGATGACATTGAATACGGGACGACCGTCCACGACACCGACATCGATTCGATCAATTCGACCACGAACTCGTACCGCATGTTCGTCTCTACCGAAAAGAATCGGGGGATGAATGGCGTCCGCGGCCTGTGAGTCGACATCCGGAAGACTTCCGAACGTGATTTCTGGTGGGAGGGACGATTCCGATCCACCCCAGACATCGTTCAATTTCTGGCCATACTCCACCTGACGCATCGCGAAGGCATCGCCCACCAAGCCAAGCATCTCTGCTTCAATGCGAATTAAGGCGCGCTGCAGGCGATTTTCGTGAGGACGCATGGCCATCCGGTCTTCGACAAGTCGACGAAAACGAGCGGCCATGTCCGCTTCGTTGACGTCCATCCCTTCCGTGAGCAGCGTGGCCAAGACGTCGTGAATCAGCATTCCTCTCCGTTGATAATCCGTCCCCTCTTCCGGATCAGGAAGTGGATCGATTTTCAGAACATTCTCCAGCCAGTAACGAAAGGGGCACTTCGCGTAGCTTTCGAGTTCGGTCGCGCTGAATTGATGACTCGCCCCAAATCGTTGTCGAAGTGCCTGCAGATTTTGGGGTACCCGCAGTCGTCCTTCGTAGTTTGTGAAGCCTCTTGTGCAAAATCGATGCGCGTTGACCTCCACCGCGGCGAGCACGTTCCGTCCCACGGGTTCCCACTCGGCGTCGGTCAGGAGATGGGCAAACAATCCCGGTCGATTGGCACGTGCTTCCGTGATTGCCACCAAACGCAAGTCCGATTTCGTCATCGCGTGGTCCATGCTCGGAACCGGATCTAGGTGTCCTTCATGGGCAACTTTTAGGGCATCTTCCGTGAACAGTGCGCGAATGGCCGACACGTATGGACTCGGGAACACCGCTTGCCCTTGGCGATTGATTGCGGGGTAACTCAAAGTCAGGCTCGTCCTCGCTTTGGTGACGAGGGTGTAAAACAGGAACATTTCCTCCTGTTGATGCCGCTCACGATGTTGAAGCGCCAAACCTCTGTGAGATAGATCCCGTCGCTCGACATCGCTGAACAGGCAGTCATCCGCTCGATTTTTCGGAAAGCTGCTCTCCGAAAGTCCCCCCACAAACAGGTGCGGTACGTTCAAATGACGCACTTGCTCGACGTCAAGAATCCGTACACAGCCGTTAGGATCGAAGGCAGAGGGGATCGTCTCGCCGCTCAAAAGGTCACGCAATTCAGCCGTAAATTCGTGCAAATCGAGTCGAGGAATCGTTCTCTCGGCGCGACCCTCATCGAATTTTCGATCCACTTCAGCGGCGGTACGCACGATCCGCTGCAACAGATCCCAATCGTCGGAATCCACCGGTTCCAGAGTTGAAGTCCCGCCCGTGGCACCTGACTTTCCCCAACCGATATCCGCGCCAATCACAGCCAGAACGTTAACCCAATCGGCCAGTGTGTGCCTCCGACGCAGTTGTTCTGTTGCCTGAGACAGTCTGACCAATAGTGGTTCGGCAACGCAAGCAAGATCGGCAACGGATGTCTCGGACCTGTCCAAGAGCATCGTTTCACCGGGAGGTTTTTCGGAGCAATTCCTCGTATTCAACGCTCCTTGAGCGACGCGTGAGACGACCCGCAGGATGATCTCTCGTTCCGCGTGAAGCTTCAACTCTCGTAATGTTCCGGCGACGGCCCGCACCGCGTGTCTGTGATATTCGATCCATGGCGGTTGGAAGAGATTGGAATCGAGGACAGCATGAAGTCGCAGGAACGACCAATCGTTCAACTCCATTTGCAGCAATAAAAACAAAAATTTGACGACGGGACTGGCAGTCAACGCCGGGTTGGCCTCGCACCAGATGGGAATCCCTGCCTCCTTCAAAAAATCCCGCCATGCCAGAGGATCCTCCGAATGGAATCGCAACCCAATCACAATCTCTGCCGGTGACGTGCCCGACTGCAACAATCTCTTGACGCGTCGAGCGACCGCTTCACGTTCACCGACAGGTCCGGTTGCGGCGATCAATTCGATACCCGCAGCATTGTTTGTCTGTTGTATGGAACGGGGATTCTCGAACAGATGTTGCACGAGACGAGCGTGACCCGCTTTCCAGCGGGAATGGTCTGAGACCAGGGTTTCCTGCTGAAATACGCTCTCTTTCGGCAGGGACTCCCTCAAGTGGATTCGAGCCTGAATCGGCTTGGCAAACAGATCACCTCGAGTCGCCACGTCATCGAGCGGGAGCGTCACCAGCGTTTGGGGAATCCACCCCATGAGATGACCGAGAATCTGATGTTGTGTCCGAGTAAAGTCGGCAAACCCATCGACCACGAGAAATTCAACGGCTCCGAATGGACCGCGAATTCCGGCAGCCAAGGCCGTGCGCGCCAGCCAAAATCGCCCCTCATTGTCGTACCAGTCATGTTCGGTGAGACACCGTTGGTACTGTTCATAGACGCGTCCTAGATCGCGATCGCGTTCCGCACGTTCGCCGCCGCGTTGGGCACACGCTGCCAAGAAGTCACCGGGCCAGATCTCTTCTCGCTTGAGTTCCGAAATTAGTGCCGAAACGACATCCAGAAAACCGCTCGTATGGATCACCGCAGAGAATCTGGAGAGTGCTCCCGCGGCATATAATTCGGCCACAATGCGTCTCAGAAGGAGTCGCTTCATGACGGAGGAAATCGGTGAGGCCGGATGACCCGCCGCCGCAAGAATTGTCCCCGCAAAACCATCAAATGTCAGAAGTTGCAGACCGACCTGCACCGATTCCTCATTCGACATTAATTTTTTAACGATCACCTGCCGGGCGTATCGCGTGGGGGTCAGCCAGAGGGCACCACCCACGAAACGGCGACGACGATCTTTCTTCAACGCAAGTCGGTATTGATCCAGTACCCACTCCGTCTTGCCGGAGCCCGCTTGACCAACCAGTAATGTCAGATGCGATCCCATGAGGGTCATCTTACTGGATTCGAAGCAAAACGTGCGAGACGTCGCGGATGAAAAATTCCGCGCTGCGGCGTCCCGGAACCGCCGATTCAAGACGGCGGCCGGATGCGACGCAATTCGCGACGGGCTTTTCATTGCTATCTGACCGCATTACAGTCTTGTCGCTGCATTTGAATCATCGCGCACAATTGGTCTCCAGTCGTTCTCGACGCCGCTCTGCTCGGATCGTGTGTCAATCCTTTTGAAGGACGAAATACGCCATGCAACGTACTGAGTTCCTGAAGTTGATCGGGTGCAAAAATGCCGAGACAGAATATATTCCTGTGGCCTGCCTGCTCCGAAACGGGATTGCGTGCGCTGGATATGTCAACCAAGCAACCAACGAACAGTTCAGTGATGTCTGCCTTCTGGTCAACGCCCGGATGATTGACTTGCGCGATCCAAGTCGTCGGACCGAACACGGAGCGATTCACGACTTTAGTGATTTTTTGGAAGAGTTCGTGGTCGGAATGATGGATCGGACATCGTCCGTTGCCAAAAAACAAGATGACCGATTCGATTCATTTCAGGATCGTTTCGGCAAGAGTATTCCGTTGACGGCCATCGCCTTCGATGAGATCGCCGTTGTCTATCCTGTGGTTCAGATCGGGAACCTGTTACAGCAGGTGAAAGATGCGCCGAACACCGATTCGCAACAGGGTTCCTCATTTCTCGACTTTGATCGCCAGAGCGTCGTCGTCAAACTGCTACGAACCAAGATTTGGTGATGAGCAGGTCTTGCTCCAAGCCTTTCTCAGCCGTTCGCCTTTCCGAAATATGGTGGGGCCACCCGTGTTGCAATTCACCTTTCGTCAGCCTCTGGTCATGGCACTGGTCATCCGTGTTTGTTTTGCCGTACACGCACAGGCCGGCGATTGGCCCCGTTTTCGAGGACCGAATGGTTCTGGAATTTCGACGGATGAAAAGGCGCCTCCGACACGCTGGAGCGAGACAGAGAACTTGAGATGGTCGCTTGAATTGCCGGGACCCGGACTATCCTCCCCGATTGTCGTGGGCCATCGAGTCCTGCTCACTTGCTGGTCAGGTTATGGGACGCCGGAATCTCCCGATGCCACGGCGGAAAAATTGAAGCGACATCTGGTGTGTGTCGACCGCGCAACAGGAATCTGCCTCTGGTCAACGACGGTTGATTCTGTCATGCCCGAAGATCGGTTTCAGGGGATCTTCACTGAAAACGGATATGCGTCTCATACCCCCGTCTCGGATGGAAAATATGTCTATGCTTTTTTTGGCAAGTCGGGTGTGGTGGCGTTCGACATGGAGGGAAACAAGATTTGGCACACACTGGTTGGCGAAGATTTAGAATTGCATGGATGGGGTACGGCATCGAGTCCGATTCTGTTCAAGAACCTCGTGATCATCACCGCGTCCGTAGAAAGTCGGGCGATTATTGCCCTCGACAGAGAAACGGGGACAGAAGTTTGGAGACAACAGGCGGACGGTTTAGCAAACACGTGGGGCACACCGGTTCTCGTTGAAAATGCAGACGGTCGGACCGATCTGGTTTTGGGAGTCCCCCACGAGATTTGGGCGTTCAACCCCGAATCCGGTGCATTTCGATGGTTTTGTAATTCTTTCGAATCGAATGAGATTCGGGCGAGTGTGATTGCTCACGATGGCGTCATTTATCTGATTGACAGAACTTTTGGGGGATCGATTGCCGTGCGTGCAGGCGGTGATGACGACGTCACGAATAGCCATGTCCTGTGGAAGAATCGTCATCGCGGACAAGTCAGCACTCCCCTGTATCACGAAGGCTGCCTGTATTGGATTTTCAATCGGATGGCGAACTGTATTGATGCCAAAACGGGTGATCGCATCTACCAGCAGCCTTTGATTCCAATGGACCTTGTGGAGAATTCGAATTCCGCCGTCGGTCAACCCCCACCGAATGCGGGCCTCCGCAACCGACGTGCCCGAGCTTTTGGAGGCGGGGCAAGTGATGGTAAGGACTATTCGTCACCTGTCATCGCTCACGGCCAGATGTATTTTGTCGCCCGCTCGGGGGAAACATACGTCATTCCGCTCGGCAGAGACTTTCGTGTGCTGGCGGTGAACCGTGTCTCTCCGAAGTCTGACGATCATCCGTTCAATTCAACCCCAGCCATCAGCGATGGCGAAATTTTTATGCGATCGACCACAACGCTGTACTGCATCAGTCCAGATGCAAAACTCCAGACTCACTGATGGACGTTGGCGACGTGTTTTGAAAATCCCCACACAATCACGGATGCTCTGCATGAGTTGACTCGAGGCGTTCATAGCCGCCCTCCGGCAGCGATTGCGACTGCGATTGAGACTGCGAACCGTCACGACAGACAACACGAATGGTGCTCCGCAGCATCCCCCGCAAATCGGTTTCGGCGCCAGCGGACAGCGGAACACGACATCTGTCGAATGCCTCGCTGATGTTTCATGCGGCGAGACTCATCAGCGGGCTTCGATGGTCGGCCGGTCACCAAGCGAAGATCGGGTGATCAAACCCGAACAGAAATGGGCCTCCACCATTCGCAGCAACAGGAATGACACCGGTCGAATGCACATCGGTCGAATGCACATCGGTCGAATGCACATTGGTCGAATGCACATCGGTCGAATGCACATCGGTCGAATGCACATCGGTCGAATGCACATCGGATCTTGGTCCGACGGCGAACGACTGAGGCGTCATTTCGATTGTCTCGGATCGGCCAATTCCCACCTCAGAACAGCAAGGCCGATCAGACACAGAATCACCGAGGTGAAGCGGCCGCGAGTTGGGTGACCCCATTGTCAAAAAGGTGGCCATAGC
>Ga0315284_10002828_pt1 | contig 24711 bp, 23 predicted proteins | sample YL17G09_16_MG_FD_203696 | JGI IMG/M metagenome (GOLD analysis project Ga0315284, IMG submission 203696) | Sediment microbial communities from Yellowstone Lake, YNP, Wyoming, USA - YL17G09_16 | ecosystem: Environmental > Aquatic > Freshwater > Lake > Sediment | place: USA: Wyoming | collected...
GGAGCAAGACATTATCTCGGCTCCCGTTGCTCCCGAGATGACTCGTGAGTCGCTCGTCCGCTCGGTCGGTGCGGGTGGCTTCTCGTTCGCCAATCTCCTCTCCAAGGCCAAGGGCGCTCTGAGGGGTGCCGTCGGTGCCGTAGCACCGCATATGGGCTCCATTGCCAGTGCGGCGATGAAGGGTATGAAGGGTGGTGTTGGCACTGGCGGTGTTGGCACTGGCGGTGGGGCGCATAGCGGTGGCAAGTCACTTTCCAGCCGGTTGATGTAATACAGCGACTGGCTCCGTGGGAAAAATTGAAGCCCATTTCGGACAAAGATTAGGATGTGGGCGCACGACGATACATACTTTCTTTCCAAGCATCTTTCCTTTCCTTTCAAACGATACTTCCTTTCCAATGACTTCCGTTGAAGCACTTACGAACAAACTCACGTACGCAAAGCGCCAAAAGGCATTTGCGTGGGCGAAATACTACGAGTCGGTCGGACTCGGACTCACTGCGGCACACGCATCGCACTCGGCCTACGTGCGGGTAGCAGAGGAGCCGTCTATCCCGGCACACATCAAGGCCGAGATGACCGAGATGGCTACGGCACTCCACAAGCAGTGGGAATGTCCTATCTGTAAGGATATGATTACTGCGGGAGAATTGGAGATTACCAACTGCGGACACTTCTATTGTAAGCCGTGCTTGGAGGGTCACAAGGCCTACCAGCACTCACAAGCCAAGCCCAAGTGGGAGTGTGCGGTCTGCCGTCGTAAGCACGGCTACGGTGCCGAGTAAATCAAACACTAAAAACAAAAGACAACATTCAAAATCAAAAAATAGGGTACAACCCCACTTTTTGATTTGGTTTTTTGGTTTCTATCTTTGATTGTTTAATGATTATGCCAGTGCCCGTTTGACGATTTCCACCACGGCCTTGCTCGGTGTCACGTAGGTGTATCCGCTCACCATAATGCCATAGGCGAGGGCGAGAGGGCAGAGGCCCATAGACTCCAACTCCGTCTCCGTCTTTGGCTGGATGACGAAGAGGTAGAATGTCTTGCCCTCAATGACCTTCTCAAAGACGTTGCCGTCCAGCAGTTTGGCACCCATCTTCGCCCATTGGGAGACTTGCGGTATGAACTCTGACTTGTTGAAGACGCTGAACCCGCCAATGCGACGGATGAGAGTGAAGGCCACATCGGTAGGCTCCATCTGACCCAGTATCTGTTTGACTTCGTCTTGCGTGTCTTTTGTGTTGTAGAGACCCCTCGCACGGTCTGCCAACACCGCACGTTGCTTCTTGCGCTCTGCCGTAGTAAGGGGTTTGCCGAAGGAAGAAGGAATAGACATTTGAAAGGAAAGGAAAGGAAGTATCGTTTGAAAGGAAAGGAAAGGAAAGTTGCTTGGAAGTTTGATTATTGTTTGACTTGTCTTATCAAGTCTCTTGTATGCGCCCACACCTCCCACCAACTGGCCGTTTGGGGCTTCAATTTTTTCCGAGGCTCCAGTCGCTGTATAGCACCCCCTCACAAAAAAATGTTGCCCCCACACCCCCTATACAGCGATTTGGGTGGGAGATAAACTTGACGGGGGTCAAAGGGGGGTGGGGTGGTCGGTGGGTGTAAGAAAGACTACATTCAAACAAAATGAGCGCCATCACAGAGGGGTACGGAGCGCTACGCAAAAACGGAGTGGGTGTTATAGCGACTGGTATATCAGACAGAGCAAAGTTAGACATTGTGGAAGCCCATAGGAAGTTGGGAGCACCCACGAGCGATTGTATAGCGGGTCTTGAACTGTGGTCTTGGGACTTAGACACGGGTGAGGTGACACTTGACAATTACGTCGGTAAGTCATTGAGAAATGGTATGCTGGCGAATGACAAGAATGAGGTCGTTATGGTAGTGAAGGCATTGGTTGCGCAAGGGAAGGCAAGGAAGACACTGGCGAAGCGTAGGTTGGCGAAGGGGGGTGCGGGGGGTAAGTAGAGGGGACCGCATATATGAAGAGCACCCGTGAATAGACTTGAACTTTGAAATTGATTTTTGATGGGGTGGCCTATACAGCGACTGGAGCTTCGGACAAAATTGAAGCCCCAATCGGGCGGAAGGTGGAATGTGTGGGCGCATACTTTCTTTCCTTTCAAACGATACTTTCTTTCCTTTCAAACGATACTTCTTTCTTTCTTTCTTTCTTTCTTACAATGTCGGCGAAAGGCACAGTGCTGAGTTCAAAAGTAGAAACCACGGTGGGTGTATCTGCCTTTATGGCGGCGCTAATATACTACAACAGACACCGATACCATTCAAACTCCGCCCCTACTATGGGGTTCAGTGTGGTTGTGGAAACGGGCGAAGTTCTATATACGGGTACGGGGGGTCGGGTACATTCGGCTACAGTAAGTGCTAACCAGAATGAAATGGTAATGATGGCGAAGAGAGAAAGTGCTTTGTCAAAGGCCCGAATGACACTGGCGAAGCGTAGGTTGGCGAAGGGGTGTGGAAGCAGTGGGAGCGACCAATAAAAAAAAATGTACCGGTGACGGGTGTGACGGGTTTGACCCCCTAAATTGGCAGTAGGGGAGGAGGAGGACAAAAATATTTTTTTGTTGGCTGGTCCGAAATTATTTTATGAGGCCCTAAAACCCGTCATACCCGTCACCGGTGTGACAACCAAAAAGGGTTGCCCCACTTTTGGATTGTTTGGTTTTTTGGTTTCTATCTTTGAAGGTTTGATTTATTTACTTGCCGTAGGCTCGGTAGTTGGCGATACGTGCGGGGATGACACGTTTGAAGTTACACTCGTCGCAACACTTGTGGGTCTTGCCGTCTGCGAGTGGGTCGGGGTTGTTGCCATACATACCCGCATCGCCACCGCAGAGGCAACACGTGTGGGTGACGGGGCCACTGGGCTTACGAGCCTCCGTATCACCCTCACTGCTATCGGTGCCGTCGCAGTCGCAGTCTCGCTCACCGCAGTTGTCGCACGACTCGTCTTCATAGTCGTCGGTCAGAGCGCACCACCACGTAGCGAAGTCAGTGGAGCCACCATACTTCGTCGTGCGCCAGTCTGTCTCGTCCCGACAACGCCAGTGGATGATGGTCTTACCGTCTGCGTAGCCACCGTACTTGTACTCAATATCAATCAGTCGTGGTTTGCCGTAGGCGAACTTCTCAAACTCAGCGTAGAAGTCCTTGACGAAGTAGCCACCGTAGAAGTGCTCTTGGAACTCATAGAAGGGAAGTGCGATGGAGAAAGGCATATTGTTTGAAAGGAAAGAAGTCTCAAAGGAAAGGAAAGTTGCTTGGAGTGTGGATGCTTGTCTTATAGGCGCCCACACCTCCCACCAACTGGCCGATTGGGGCGTCAATTTTTTCCACCGCTCCAATCGCTGTATAGGGGGTGGGGGGGCAAACTTTTTTTGTGAGGGGGTCCTATACAGCGACTGGGGCTTCGGAAAAATTTGACGCTCCATTTGGCCCCAGTTGAGGGGTAGGGGCGACACGACAAGACTTGATAAGACAAGTCAAACAACAACAATCAAACTTCAAGACATCCTTCATCTCCAAGGGTCGGACTAACGACCAAAAATTGACGCTCCGGCCAACGCCCCTCCCGGACCGCAAGTAAAAAAGTCACAAACGTGCGTAACAAACGCCGAAACAAATCTCGTGCCCTCTATTAGAATGATGACCGAGACGACAACGCTCGTTGTGACAACAAGCATCACGAAGATAGAATTATTTGATGAAGACATAATGCGACAGATGCTGGTGGATGACCGCATCCCCGCAGACGACAAGAAGAAACTATCACAATACTACAAGCACCGTCTCACGCCGGGCAAGACAACGGTAGCCTATGAACTCCATAAGAACTGCGTGGAGGAGAAGGTCGGTCGCTTCTACCCGGTGGGTGGTCTTGGCCTCTCCATCTTCCGACGAGACATACGAGCCCCGCTCCTCAATCGTTACTATTGGGACGTGGATATAGAGAACTGCCACTACAATATCGCTCTCAAGTTTGCGAAGGACTGGGGTATCACACACTCGGCCATAGAGCGCTATTGCCATCATCGTGCGGAGTGCTTGGAGGCGTATTCAAGCGACCGTCGGGTCGCCAAGAACGCATATCTTAAACTCGCTTACGGTGGCGACTTGGGTCTTTATCGTGAAGACTATGAGGATGTGCCGGGCGAGTGTAAGGCGGAAGGTCAGCCATTTCTGCGCCTACTGAAGCAAGAGATGACGACACTCGCTGAGATGATGTGGGGTCGCTACCCCCACCTCCATAAACTCAAGAGTGGCAAAGAGAACAAGACCGTGGAGAAGCGCTACAATCCTCGGTCTGTGCTGATGTCTCTTGTCTTTCAGACGGAAGAGGCCAAAGTCCTACGGGTGCTGGATGCCTATCTCGCCAGTGTCGGGCGGATAATGGGTGTCTTGATTCACGACGGCGGATGCGTAGAGAAGTTGAGCGGTGAGTTGGAGTTTCCCTCTGAACTGCTCGTTACTGCCGCAGAAGCCATCTACAAAGCGACGGGTTACAACTTTACTCTGACCGTCAAGACACTGACGCACTCCTACACGGCACCCTCTGCGTGTGCCGACGAGTACGCACGAATGAAGGTGGGCTTTGAGAAGCGCAACTTCCTCATTGGTGCCATTCTCAACAAGATGACCGAGGACGGTGTGCGACTGGAGTACAAGATGGCCGAGGCGAAGACGGTGTATGGGAATCTGATTGTCAATCAGTTGGACCCCAAGACGATGGAGATGGTGAAGAAGCCGTTTCTTCCAATGTGGGTGGCTGACCCTAAACGCCGTGACTACGAGCGGTGCGACTTCATCCCAAATCGTGCCAAGTGTCCCGAGAAGGTCTTCAACCTCTTTACGGGCTTTGTCGTGGAAGCGGAGGCCAAAGACGAGATAAGCGAGAACGGCGAAATCAGTACCGAAGAGATGATGACGCTCATCGCTCCCATTCTCAAGCACAATGAGGTACTCTGCGACGGCGACCCGTCGTACTTCTTGAAGTGGCAGTCCAACATCATCCAGAACCCAGAAACGAAGTCTGAAGTCGGGTGCTTGTTTCGGGACAAGGGAGGTCTTCTCTTTGAGGGCGGTGGCACGGGCAAGAACTTCTATATGGATTTCTTCGGTCGTCAGATTCTCGGCGACCAGTACTACATCTGCGTGGATGACAACTCCATTCTCTATGGTGCGTTCAACTCGGTCTTTGAGGGCAAGTTGCTCGTATTCGTGGAGGAGACCGATGGCAAGGACAACCACGGCAACGCCGATAAACTCAAATCCAAAATCACAAAGCACAAAGCGCCCATCAAGAGGAAGATGATTGCGGAGTACGAAGTCAATGACTACGCACGGTGGGTCTTTGGCACGAACGGCATCAATCCTTTACCTATCAAGCAAGGTGACCGACGAATGTCAGTGTGGGATGTATGCCCCACGCATCGTGGCAACAAGGCCTACTTTGAGGCACTGGCTGAGGCGTGTGACAACCGTCGGGTGCGTGTAGCATTCTTCCAGTATCTCAGCACCCTTGACACCTATCGTAAGCCGATTGACTTTCAGTTGGCTCGTCCTATCACAGAGGCCTACATTGACATCCGTCAGATTAACGCACCGGCTCATATGAAGTGGCTTCGTCACGAACTGCGTTGCGGTACTCTACCCGCAGTGTCTGGCTCTCGTGAATTGTATGTGCGGTTTAGCGATTGGTATGGGAAGTCCAAGAGTCGTGAGCCAGAACGCATCGTCACAGAGACCTCATTCGGCAAGATGATGAAGGAGGCCTATACCAGTGATGAGGGCAAGCTTGAGGTGGCAGAGTGGAAGCACACGAGGGATGGGATGACCTACCGATTCGACTTCAAGAGGCTGATAGAGGGGTTGGAGAAGCTACATTTATTGAGAGCGGGGGAGTGTGAAGTGAATGCTGAGGGGTGTCTGATTGATATGAATGGGGAGGAATAGGAGCGACCAATAAAAATATATGTACCGGTGACGGGTGTGACGGGTTTGACCCCCTAAATTGGCAGTAGGGGAGGAGGAGGACAAAAATATTTTTTTGTTGGCCGGTCCGAAATAATATTTTGAGGCCCAAAAACCCGTCATACCCGTCACCGGTGTGACCACCAATCTGTGAAACTCCAATGTCGGAGCGACCACTTCAAGCAGTCATTCCGAGGAGGCGAATCTGCCCTATAAAAGCCTCCGACGTAATTTCTCAGCCCAGTAATATAGGATGGCTACGCTCTCTTTTGCGAAAGGCGAAGGACTCCCAGTGGCACTCGTACGGGGCGGGGCGTACGACGGCGAGATACTATACTTAGGTGGTGATTTGAGTGGGATGAAGAAGCCCCGCATCGCCATCAACCGCCACAAGTACTCTGCGGACCTCAAGCACCTCAAGCCCTCCGAGCGCCCGAAGATGATTGCGAAGTTGGAGGAGGCACTGAAGAAGGGCATAGAGGCCGACAAGTTGGTTGGCGAGTCAGCGGAAACGAAGGCGTTGTACCAGCGCATACTGGACGATTCCACAAGCACCAAACTGGTAGAGTTGGATGATGATGGACTTTTTGAAGTGCTCCCGAATCCCGACCCGAAGAAGCGAGAAGTCTGGTACATTGCGGGGCAGAGTGGCAGTGGCAAGTCTTACATTGCGAAGCAACTGGCGGGGTTCTACCACAAACTGTTCCCCGAGCGTGGTGTCTATCTCGTCAGCAAACTCAATGAAGACGAGACACTGGATGCGCTCAAGTTCCTCAAGCGTATCAACATTCAGTCCTTTGTAGATGACTACCCGGCGCTGGAGGAGTTCCGAAGTTGTATGATTATCTTTGACGACTACGATACGCTGACCGGTGACGCCGACAAAGTGGTCTCTAAAATCATAGACGACTTGGCGATTCAAGGCCGACACACCAACACCACAATGCTCTGTCTATCGCACTACCTCACCAACTACAAGAAGACCCGACTGCTACTGAACGAAGCCACGAATCTCGTCGTCTATCCGCTCTCTACGTCCTATCACGCCCTCCGATACTTGCTAAAGAATTATGTTGGAGTGGATGAGGAGGATTTAAAGAGGCACCGAAAACTCGGGTCTCGTTGGCTGATGTATAAGAAGGGTTATCCGCAAGTGATGATATGCCAGAAACAAGCCGAGATTCTCCACACCTAAATCCCCCGGAATTAATTTAGCAACCATTACTATAAGATGAGTTCTGTTGCTTCGCTCCTCTCCGGCACACCGGCATCAGTTTCACGAGAGGTGGGTGGCCTCCGCATTGTGGCAGCGGGAGCATTTACCACCAACGGTGTAGTGTTGGCTCCCGGATGCCTCCCTACGTCCCTTGTCCTTCCTATGTTCCTTGAGGGTGCTCCGGCAGCCTATGGTGCCGTGAATGTTGTAGCGGGGGCGGGTTCCTTCCTAGTCACTGGCACAACGCCCGGCGCAGCAGCCTACAACTACGTCGTCCTCAACTAAAATGTCTGCCCCAAATATAAGATGAGTTCGGTGGCATCCATTCTTACGGGCACACCCGCAGTTGTCAATCCCGGGCTATACGTCGGCGGAGGCGGTGGCGGTGGTGTTACGTCGCTGAATGCGCTCACTGGTGTTGTATCGTTGGCAAGTAATGGTGGCACCATTGTAGTCGGTGGTGCGGGTAGTATCATTGATTTGGATGTTAATCCAGCACTTGAGGTTACTTCCCTTACGGCATCGGGGGCCGTCGCCGGTCTCTCTGGTGCTTTTTCCTCCAGCCTTGAGGTAGGCTCTCCACTGGTGAATGTTCTTCCTTCCATTAATGACTACGCTGACGACCAGCAGATTGGTGCCATTCCATCAACACCCGCCGGCGGAGTAACGCTTCTTCCAGCAGTTGCTCTAACCTACACAATCCCGACGGCCGGGTTGTATTATTTTGAGTATCTTTTCGCAGCACAACTGGATGCCACCCCCAATCCACTCGTTGTTGGTTCTGGTGATTGCTTACAGATTGAGGGTACGTTTGATGGCACATTCCTACCTCTTCCATTCGGCACCGTCACCGATGCTGAAACTAACTTTGTATCTTCTACGGCATCAGTGATTCTGAAATGTACTGCCGGTCAAGTCATCTCCTCTCAACTCGCTATTATCAACTCGTCGGCCACTATGCGTTTGGGCGTGAATGGTGTTGTAGAGTGTGCCGTTATGAAACTCTGCGCATAATAAACCTAACCCTATAGTAGAATGTGGTGCTCCCCGTTGAAACCCCCAAAAGAAAAGAAAGAGAAGACTACAACGGAAAAGGATGTAGTCTTCCCAAAGGTAAAAGCAAAAATCAAACCGGCTACGGCGAAGCGGGTAGTAGGGGCGGGGGGAGTACCAGCGGCGCAATGGCTTGAACGATGGATAGAGCAATTTGTGAGGGAGAACTCTCTACCCCCGCAACTTCTGTCGGACGACTTCCCGAACCAACTGACTCACCTACTTGCGCCGAAGGACGCTTTGGACGTACTGAGTCGGGTGAGAGCGGATTATGCTCGGGCGTTTCCATTGACCGCAAAACCGGAGAAGGAGGATTTGGATTGGCTGGGGGCGGTGATTGCGATGGATGCGAGTGAGGTGTCATCGCTTCCGCCACAATACCTATAGAGCCCTCTTTCCCACAACACTCTGAACGCACCCGGTGTCCGCAAATACTGCTTATAATCTTATACACAATTGCGACGATGGCTATAATCGTCGCACTTGCGCCCCCCGCTTTTAACGCATCTGTGAAGTCCATTTCTAAGGACGGAGATTTTTATTGGACCGCCCACTAATACCCAATCCACGCCGTGCCCGTCCAGTAGAGATACAACACGCCTCCATTGCTTACCAACGCTGTACCAGGATAGACTGCTGAGTTACCCGTCAGAAGACCGGGTGTAGTTACTACGGTAATGACTCCAGCAGCAGAGGCATTTTTGATGACTACAAAGAATCCAGAGTTATTTGTGCCGAGATTTGTATTATTGAATGTTAGAGTCCCAGAAGCACCGGTATAAGTATAGACCGTTCCCTTATTCTGTAGAGAGGGCTGTACCGTTACTGGTAAAGAGGCTAAAAAGATGACGGCTCCAATCAGTCCGCTATACTGGTAGTTTCCAGCCGTTGCCACTCGCTGGTCTTGGATGAGAGCGCCGTTGTTGTCTTGTGAGAGAGTTATTAGGTCGGTGTATAAGAGAGACCCCACCGTAACACTGCTTAACAATACAATATCCAAGAAGTTTGCTGCGCCCCACGAATTGTTGGAGAAAGAGGCACCCGTGTTTGGACCCGCTACAACGAATCCCTTCGTATTGCTTACTACGTTGTTGTTGATTGCGATGTTTCCAAGTAAAGCGGTAGAACCTCCATTGACGTATATTGGTTGGCGAACATTAGAAAACTGATTGTCAGTGACTAAACCGCCGTTTTGGTTTGTGCTTATTTCCAGACCACGAGTCACATTGCCCATTGTATTATAGTTATAGTTGCTTGGACCAATGAAACTACAAGAGCGAACCTCCTGGTTGATTGAGTCCATACGAACAAAGTTAAGTGTTCCAGCCGTAATCTGAACTGGAAGTGAGAATGAAAGTCCTTCTAATACAATTCCAGCCCCAGTAAGAGGCCACATAGCATCAGTCGCAGGGCCACCAGATGGACCCGTGAGAGAGTTCCATACAATGGAAGCCGAGCCGTAGTTCGCAATCTTGATTCCCGCTTTAGAAATGATGTAAGACGCAACGTAGTTAAATGTGCCCGTAAGAAACAGAGTGCCTCCAGCCGTCACTAACGCAATACCAGCGGGAATGTTATTGAAAGGGTCAGCTAATGTGCCAGTACCAGGTCCCGCTACAGCACTATTTACATAGACAGATGATGCGGCGACGGCACCCGCTGGGCCGATTGGGCCTTGAGCGCCAGTGGAACCAGTGGAACCTTGAGGACCAGTAGCACCTTCTACACCTTGGGGACCCGTGGGACCCTCTACGCCTTGAGGACCAGTAGCACCCTCTACACCTTGAGGACCAGTAGCACCCTCTACACCTTGAGGACCAGTAGCACCTTCTACACCTTGAGGACCAGTAGCACCTTCTACGCCTTGAGGACCAGTAGCACCCTCTACACCTTGAGGACCAGTAGCACCTTCTACACCTTGAGGACCAGTAGCACCTTCTACACCTTGAGGACCAGTCGCACCTTCCACGCCTTGGGGACCAGTAGCACCCTCTACACCTTGAGGACCAGTGGGACCCTCGGGTCCAGCAGTAGCAGAACCATACGATACTTCTTTTGTAACAGAGTCGTAGTATAGTGTATCGGCCGAAACCGCAGAAGGAATGCCTTGAAGATATACGTGGGGTGCGTCCAACACAACTGAAACGTCGCTCTGAACCGCAAGAGCGCCCGTGGATACGATATTATACGAGTTCATTTCAATCGCCGATGAGATGGCTAAGGACACAACGGGAACACCGGGGTCGGGAATGCTAATGTTTGTCCCAGCATTCACGGCTGATATGCCAGAGCCACCGGGTATCGTAGCCCATAGTACCTCTCCACCCGCACCGCATCCGAGGTACTGCCCCGCTGTTCCACCAGAAACGCTATTATCCACTATGGAAGAATCCAGACGGAGGGCTGTTGTGCCTTGAAGCCACATATTATCAGCCATTACGTGAATATCTGGGTCAATGAGGTCAATGCTACAACCAGCGGTTCTTACCGACAACTCACTACCAGCGGATACGATATCTAACTTGGTTCCGCCAACCAGTGCTAAAGATGCCCTTGAAACAGCGAGGTCGTCAAAGAACTCAAGAGAGCCAGTGCTACCAAAGAGGTCTATCTCGCTATACACGGAGAGAACAGTAGGCTCTATCGGTTTGCCGATTTCCGTGCGCCCCGCAAAGAGGTCGCCACTGAACGTTGTAGAGAGCAGACCGCCATTGTAGGTCTGCGCCGTAGTCTTCTGTGCGCTTGAGGCGACTGACGTGGTAAGGCTTATATCCACACTGCCTCCACCGCCCGATAGGCTCACGCTATTCCCCAACTGCGAGAGTGTCTGCGGTGGTGCCGGAGGTGCCACGGCGGGCAGAAGGTCCGGATTGATTTTAGCCGGTGTGCCAACGAGTATGGAACTTACGGAACTCATTTTATACTCGGGGCCGAGATTTTAATTTTAGCCTCCTTCTGTAGAAACCCATCCAACTTACCCCTAAGACCTTCTAATGCTAATCCCAGTCGGGACTCGGGCAATCCCAATACTCGGTGTATGTCTTTCAGAATGGCGGGTTCCGCTCGGAGATAGTCTCGCATTTCATAAATGTTGGAGAGTCGCCCAATCATCTGGTCTATCTGAAACCGTACCCTCTCCAGTGGCACCTTCTTCTCCGAGTCCAACAAATCAATCAGTGTCCCAATGTCGCCCACGATGTGGTAGAGTCGCCCCAAGTCGCTATTGAGTATCGGAATGAGTTTCGCAATGGTTGGAATGTCATTGTGGAGTTTGGCTGCCGAGAACTGGCGCTTCAGCATTTTGAAGTAGTTGCCTTCCGACTTGAGAATGACAATATTATCTTTGAGTGCTTGACCGACATCTTCCTTCGTAGGGTTGAGCGCTTTGCCATTGTTGAAGAACGCATAGATGATGGAGAAGTCGGTGAAGCGGTTGTTGCCTACGAGCGCAATCGTATCCAGTTTGGCGATGGTCGGGCAAGAGAACGCCTCCTCCAATGTCATCACACTCCCATCACGCAGAACATTCTTATTCTCCCGGACTTGCTCGGGGGTCCAACGCACAATGTGGAACTTGACATTATCCTTCGCCTTCAGCCAGTCCAGCCGGGAGTTGCCCCGTACCCACTGCTTGGCTTCCTTGTACTCTGCCGTAGTCATAATGTCCTTTAACGCCTTCAGTTTCTCCAGTGACTCGGCGGGTTTGTACTTTTTGAAATCCTCCGGCACCACTCTCCATTCCTCCTTCAGTCCCGCCTTGATGTCCCCGACAAACACATTCTTCATTTCCTCTAACCCCTTAATAATGGATTGGAACTGCGACGCAAGTCGGCGCAGTGCTTCAACATCCAACTCGTAATGAACACGCACCTCTTCGTGGGCATCGTAGTCTCCGGCGTAGAGAGCCGAGCGAATACTGGCAGACCCTAACATCATAATGTCCTTCCCGAAGGCCATCGCCGAAAGGATGCGAACCGCATCACTTGGGTAGTTGTCCGGATACTCTTTGTCCATTCTTATAGGGGAGGTGATTTTTATTTATTGTGCGTTTATGGCCGGTAAAAATTATCCCGGCCATCAGTAAAGATGGCCTCCCTCTACTCCGACCTTGCGATGGGCGATGCCAACGAACAACAATGCCAACGAGCCTTGGAGAACTATTCCGGATGCCGATTAATCAAACGGGGCAAGTACGACACAATGGATTTTGCCAGTGATAATGAGGACGTATATATGGAACTGAAGAGCCGACGCATCCGCCACAACCAATATCCAACGACCATTATTGGAGGCAATAAGATTGACTTCTGCCAGACATTCCATAATGTGACGGCTCCCAATCCTCCGAAGTGTATATTCGCCTTCTGCTATACGGACGGCCTCTATGCCATTGAATATAAGCCCGAGTTGTTTGCGCAGTTTGAGCGACGTGGAGATTACTGGCGTGGCACTCGTGCGGGGATTGCGAACCGAGCGCAAGATGTGGTCTTCATTCCAGTGGAGCATTTAGTCAAGATAAATAATTCCGAGACGTAATGTATAAGATGCGATGGGTAGATGCGCTCAAGCAATGGAACGCTCACCACAAGAGCGTGAATACCGCTCACGTGTGGATGGTCCCCCGCAAGGGAACGGCGGAACACGCAGCGGTGAAGGAGATTATGGAACGGGCCAAACCCGCCAACGTGGAGAAGGAGAATGTCGCCCGACGGGAGAAGAGCATAGCGCAACTGAGGGAGGCAACGAAGAATATGAGGCCGGGTAGGCCACCAGAGCGAGACTACGAAGCAGAGAATGTCGCCCGACGGGAGAAGAGCATAGCGCAACTGAGGGAGGCAACGAAGGGGATGAAGCCGGGGGTGAGGAAGGACGATATAGTCCGTAAGAGTGCTACGATTGCCCCTACGTTAGAAGAGATGTATGAGTTTTCAGTGAGAGCCCGCCGTTTCAGCAATTTGGAAGCACGAAGCGATTCTTTTAGCAAGTGGCTCACTGATTTAATAGTCTCGGTAATGGGGAGACCGTTAAAATCTGGTGAGGATGAACGAGATTATGAGTTTAATCGCTATATTGATGTGTTAAAAGGGATTTTCAGAAATATCTACGGTAATATGGCTAAGCGTTACTCTGGCGTTTCTAATTGGGTGGTGTATAAAAAAGATGAGGTGGATAATGGTAGTGGTTCGTCTTTCCCTTATTGGACTCCTCTTAATAAATACATTGCTCTATCCAAAGCCATAGAGGCTGATGTAAAGTTGCCGTATGGCTACAAGTTTAAATTAGTGGTAGAACGTCCGAAGGGCGGTGAAGATGGAGGTTGGCCGGAATGGGCTACCACATTATTTACTATTCTTCAAGATGGAGATGCCAAGTTGAAGAACACAGATATAATGAAGACCAGTCCGGAAGACCAGAGGAACTGGAACTCCACTTGGATGACGGGATACAAACCGCCACTTGACAACTCTATACGAGCACCTACGGCAGCGAAAAACCCAGAACAAGTGGAAGCCCTACTTTCTAAGAGCGTAGGGGAGGTCAGTGCCAAGAAGAAAGCCGAGGCAAAAGAAAGGTCTGCTAAAGATGAGGCAACACTTGCCAAAGCCAAAGAGAGCCGAGAGAAAGCCGAATCAGCGAGTTCAACCGAAATAAACCAAGAGATGGCGAATAGACTTCCCGCCGAAGTTGTAGAGGGCAGTATAATGCCGTTCTTGAAAGGCAAGGAGTTTAACTTAGCCAATGTCTTCTTGAGTGCGCCGAATATGATACGGTCAAGGGCGGTGGGTGTTATTGCTCTTCTTGAAGGGCTGAAGAGTATGAAAGACGACGAATGGTTTGGGAAGGCCGATGAGTTTCCGAAGATTGATGTATCAGACCCAACACTGCGGGAGTTTGTGTCCGCTATGAATACAAGGTCTCAGTTTGAAGTCCCATCCAAAGAGCAGAAAGAAATCGTACAGAATGGGCTACCCTCCTACGTCAGTTTTGATATGTATAGGCGAAAGGGGACAATGGGAAATAAGTCTGGTGTTATATTCCACCCATCAGTATCCACAGAAGGACTGAATCTACGCACAAAGGCTGGGAGGGATGAGAAGAAAGCACGTGAGGATAACGTATCTAAAATCGCCGAATCATATCTCCAGCGCATAATCGCCAAGGCTGGTGCGTTTGCCAAGTTCTTGAATGAGAAGAGCGAGAGTATGGAGAAGGCACGTTCTACTAAGAAAGCCGAAGCCCGTTCTTCTGTGGAGTTTGCTAAGTCAAAGGCTGACGCACCGTATGTTATGCCCGACAAGTTCTACGATATCGCCTATGCGTTTATGGGGGACGAAGGTAAGGCAAGGAGATATGCCAATGACTTATCTGAGAAGGCAAAAGGTCGCCCAGTAAAGTTCTGGTTGCCAAGAGGAAAGAATCTTCTTGCTTCATTTTAGTCTCCGCCGTGTAATCATCTTCAATCTGGAGATTATTAACATTAAACAACTAAAAGTAATAATAATCAGCAATTTGCGCTTTCCAAGTGGTAATTACTGATATAATGTGGTAGTTTAAGGTTAAAAAAACCGGTTTTTTTAGTGTTAATATAGTCAAGAGTAATAATCTACGGTAATAATCGCCCTTTTTAGTTGTTTAATGTTAATAATATCAGATTCGGAGATGATTACGACCCCAAATGAACCACAATCGTATCGCCTTTTTGTTCTATGCTTTCAATGAATGTGTGGTCGCACTGCTTCCGGATATAATCAATCGTCATCCAAATGTCAAGCCAAGAACTACCAGAGAGTCTGTGACGTACCTTTTGGCAACGACAACTTGCGTCTATCTTAGTTCCCTTTGGAAACGGATGTGCGTCGTTCATTGTGTTGATAACGTCACCAGACAGATGCGCTATACCATCTGCCAGAATGATTTCAGTGTTGGAATCCCACCAGTGAGAGAACGCATTCTCCGAGATAAGCGCTAAGCAGTTATTATCAAACACGAACTCTTTGACAGACATTTTGGATACCCCAAACCACTTGGCCGATGGGTCGTCAAATTTTGGTGTTCGCCCCACATTGCGTTTTCCGTAGCCCCTCCCTTCAATGTGGATGTGGTCTGTCATATTGTGACGGGTGTGACGGGTTTGGGTCCCAAATAATCAAATGGCCCATCCCACCCCCGAATCCCTTTCAATCCCGATTCATTTATATTTTCATTTTCGGGGGCCAAACCCGTCACACCCGTCACACCCTCTCAAACCTCATAGGACACAATGTTGGAGTCTTCCGATAGCCTCTGCTTCAATGTGGAATGTTTCTCTCTCTGCGTCCTATCAGATTTTAATTTCTCTTTCAGTATTAGAAATGAACGTTATGGATGTGTGTGGCAACCTTATCTTTGTCCCGACAATCACCACGCTCTATCCTTCCCGTAGCACCTCCGAGTTGTCTGCTTACATCTCCGGTGGCAATGTCTCTACCATAATACCGCAATGGCAAGTGAGTTCGGACTATACGCATCCTTCTTCCAGTCGCCCGGTATTTTGGTCGCCCTCGCAAGATACGATTTCCGGGACTTCTCTGCCGTTGGGGAATGGGATAATGAGTATAGCACAAAATCACCAAGACCTACCGCTCCGAACCGAATAATCTTGCCATCCGCATTGGCGATTTGTAGTTTATGTTTCTCGTCATCCGAGAACCCTAAATGCTTATGCGCCAATCCGTGCGCCTTTGCCTTCTGCCGTACGGCATCCAAATACGCCTCTTGGCTTATGCCGAACTTTGCTAATTGCTTAGCAAACTTGGGTCTTGCTTTCATTCCGCCCCGGCCTTCCAGTGCTACACTGGCAATCGCTCCGGCATCCGTGGCAAACTGCGCCACCTTCTTGACATAGGATGGCAACTGCGTCGCCACCTCCACCATATTCTGCTTGATGAACTTTATCGCATCATTCGTCGCCAATCCACTTGAGATTAGGAGTGCCAGTATGAAGTCTTGGCAGTTGTTGGAGAATGCGCTATAGGTGAAGAAGTCGCCTTTCATACTCCTTTGTGCTTTTGCCAACATAGCGTTGAGTGTCTGACCGCCATTATAGGGCACCTCCATCGTCTGCGTGTCCTTTGTGAATGGCTTCGCCTTTGCGAGGTCTATCGTAGCATTCTTCTCAATCACGTACCGAGACTCCAACGCATTGGTGTTACTTGCGTCCAGTACAAACTCTAATCCCAGATGGAAGACCTTATCGTAGCCGTACTTCTGGCGTAGTTGATTCCACTTACCGAGACTGATGAGATTGATGACGGTGTTGTATGTGCTCTGAACGGGGTCACGGCGGATAAACATTTTCTTGATAGGACGGTCGCCTATCTCGGCCAAGAGCCGGCGTGTGGAGGGCGGGTAGTCCTTGCGGATGCCCGTGCTGACAACATCCTTTATGCGACTGACTCCCGTCTTGATAATGTCCCAAATCCCACCGCCAAACATTGCGTCGTAGTCGTCGGGTGTGAATCGGCCTTTGCCTCTGGGCGGTGGTGCTGGTAGTGCTCTGGGTGGCGGGGCGGTAGATGGCAGAGGGGCTAAATCCGTTGTGTCCCAAACATCACCTCTCTCTGCTTCTTCTCTTGGGTCCAGCATTTTTCTGATTTCTGGTACTAAGCGTGTAATCTCTACCTTTTCTCTTTCTATCGCATCACGAGGGACAAATACTGGGGCTCTTTTACCGTAACGGTCTGACCTACCAGTCCTTTGAATCTCCTCTGCCATTACCGTTGCTTGGTCCAGTGTTAATCCACTAACTATTATACGATGCCTTGCCATAGACTTACTTGGACCCTCGCTTTCATCAGCCACAATATGGTATAATCCTTCTTTACCGGGGTCGGGTTCTACGATGAGACGTAATCCGCCACGCATCTTATTCTTCCGTAGGTCATTGTCGTGCTTAGGGTTGCCCATAAGAAATGAGTAGGTTCTGGCAAACGCCCAGTTCTCTTTACTCAACTTCTTTGACATTGGCGCTTTGACATTCTTCACATACGAACCTTTGAGACGCACCGATTGCGGGTTTGATTTATACGCACCAATCCCTCGGTCATAGACCTCTTGGAGTATCGGCAGTGGAACGGCAGAAATCTTAGACAACTCCTTCAACGAATAGCCCCTATCCTCCAATTTGTGCTTCTTCAAGAAGTTGAGCCGGTGTGTGCTCCCTTTGCCCCTCCTCGCTACAGTGGGCCCGAATGCCGAGACTTTTTCTGCGTCTTCTTTCAACTCCTTCGTTGCGGCTGTTTTCCCGGATATGGGTGCTATGGGTAGCGCCGTTTCCAGCCGTGTCCCCATTTCTTGTGTGGGCTTACCGAATATCTCTTCACGTCTCTTGAAAGCACCGTGGAAGGTCGGTTCATACGCCAGTTTTATCCCCGCATTCTCCTCAACGAATGCTCGTGCCCTCTCGTATTTCTCAATAGCGACTTCCGCATCCGCCAATGTTGTATAAAGAGTGGTAGGCGTTGGTGTCATTACTTCTTTTACTTTATAGAACTTATCTTTCCCCTTACTATCTGTCTCTTCCTCGTACTCAATAACGACCCACCCATCCCTCTGTCTCTGTGCCTTAAAAAACGTCTTGAACCCACCTTTCAAACGTCGCCCTTTACCCTTCAACTTACTGGTGAGTATATCCACTCCCGTATTCAGCAGATTGTCGCCAAAGGAACTGTTGGGATTATAGAACTCACTATCCTTATTTGTCGCACCCGATAGATTCTTATATACGGAACCAATGACCGAGCCAACACCGGGCGCAACAACCGGCAATATGTAATTGACCCCAAAATCCGCAAACTTCGTTAGGCCCTTTACGACATTACCAAAGAACTGGTCGGCTGGGTGGTATTTCGCCATCCATTTCGCTCGGGCTTCTTCGCAGTCGGCTTTTGTCATTGTTCGGTCTCTCTGGCTTTCATCGGTGAGTTGCTCTCCTTCTCGTGTGAAGGGACACCGCACCGGTGCTGACTCTTCATCTTCGGCTTTGGCCTCTTCGGGATTATCTATGCGCCACTGCCAGTATTCTATTTTCTCCGGCAGTTGGTTCATATTCTGCGCTATTCGGACATTGTCTTGCTCTCTCTGCGCATCATTGTTGGTGCCGTGCGCCTTCAGATATTCGTCGTAGGTTGTTGTGGGAATGAGGGGTGCTCCCCGTTGCTGATTGATTATGTTGCGCTTTGCTATGGCCGCCATACGCTTCGCAAATCGGACGGGTGTGTCGGGCTTCTGCGTAAAATCCGTGCGGGGCGCAACACGACGACCCACCCTATTCATTATCTCGGGTCCAAATTGTTGTAGAACTTCTGGCGATATAAGCCCCAATATACCTTCGGGCACCCCTTCCTTGCGTAGGTCTTCTATGGACACCATCTGTTTTAGAGAACGAAATTAGTTTTGCGTCCTTTCTTTGGCTTACCGAGACCTTCCAACGGACGAACGTCAAACCGACTATCTCGTACGGGTGGCGTTTCCAGTGCGATGCGTCGGACGGGTTGTTTGCGTGGGCTACGTCGTGCCTTGCGTTGCTCTCGGCCCTCTGGCAAATCCTCATCCGTACGGGTGCTGGGCTGGGCTGGGTTGCGTAGCGCACTGGCGGGGACATCGTCTTCCTTACTATCGTCATCCGCCGTTTCCCGCTCACCAAAATAGGCCGTGCCACGGTGCGCCCAAATCTGACGGGGTGACGGGTCAAATCGTGCTTCTCGGCCGTAGGCTTGGACGGAGTTCCACGGCTGGGTCTCTTCGGTGAAACGCCCCGTAGCGCCAACATCCTTACGGAACCCAATCGGCCCCGCAACGGCGGGAATAAATGGCACTCCTTCCTTGTCCGCTTCAATATACATTCCCTTCGTTCCTACACGGCTACTGCCCGGTGCGTACGACACCTTCTTTACTCTCGTGAGCATTGACGTAAATCCGAGGGACTTTACTAAGTTGCGAGAGAGCGCCAGACGCTCTGACGGTGAGAGTAAAGACCGAGCATACATTGTTCGTGCGTAAGAATCCGCACGTTCCAGCAACTGCTTGATGCCATAGAAGAAAGATGTCTTGTCCTTCTTCATTCCTTGAATAGACTCCAAATACCCCTCGTTCAACTGCTCTTCATAACCGCCCAGTAGTTCATTTATAGAATCAAATCCCGCAATCATATCTTCCAGTTCCTCACGATTCGCCGTAGGAGCAATACGGAAGAGCAACTGGAGAAATCGGCTGACGCTTGTAACATCCAGACGTTCCAACTGGCCCGTAGAGAGGACATCCATAATGGACTGGCGGAGTGTAGAAAACTCAATCATCGCCGTGGTTCCCGCAGTATCGGGAAGTCCTTGCGAAACTTCCATAGGGACGGAACTCGTCTGCGCCACCGTCATCATATCCATCTTTGCCTTCTCGGCTTCAATGGCGTTCAGTTGTGCGATGCGGTCAGTTAAACGACTGCGTCCAAACTGCTGACCTTCGGCCGTACGCAATACACCACCACGCAGACCCTCGGGTTCATCACGGGCCGAGTAAAGGAAACCGCCAAAACCGGCAGCGCCAAATGACGCATTCGCATATTTCCTCTGGCCCAATACGGCCTTCGGCATCTTCCAATATCCAGCGTGACTGACATTCGCCCGTATCTGCGCACGACGAGTATCCATAACACCATTCATCACTCGGCGATTTGCTTCTTCACGCTGGAGATTGTGCCATCTCGCTTGGAAATCATCACCCATAGGCACTACGGGTTCATAGGCGGGTGCTTGTGGCAAATCCCTTCTCGGAAGACGGAATGACGCATAGACATTCTCAAACACTTCGGGGAATGTGAGTTGAACGGCAACTTGATGACCGGGTTTTCCACCCGTGGCTACTGCTGACATCTTATAGTAGGGGTTGCGTTTTTAATTTATGGCTTGTATAATCCGTGCTCTTTGACATATTTGGAGGCCTCAATCATCTTCATCCCTTTCTGTGCCATTACCTTCTTGACGACTTCCGCACGTTTGCGACGGCCATCACCCTCACCCACAATACGCTTGACCTTCTTTGCTCGGCCACCGTGTGTAATTGTTAGAGTGCCACCACCACACCCGTCATACTCGTCACCACCACCCGCTGCTTGGAAACCGGGGCCACTCAGTTCGGCTACTTCCATTTGGGGACCCCCTTCGCCTTCATAGCGACCCGTATCCATTCCCCCTACAAATCGTTTGAGGAATGAGCCACCGTGGAGCGAGTGGAGGTGCTGGGCGAGATGTTGGCCTTGCGCTTCGGCTTCGTCATCACTGCTACTACTACGCTTACGGCCCTCTCCTTGCTTACGGCGTTTGGCTGCGGGGGCGTAATGGTTCGTACTCATACATACTGGCATTGATGCGTCAAACATTTTGGGTGCGGGAGCGACGGGTGCCGGTAGTGCGGGTGCGGGAGCGGGTGCGGGTGCTCCGGCCGGAATGACCCTTCTGAATGCGGAAGTGGGTTTGGGGGCATCCATACCGCCCATCATTACAATCTTCTTGGCTCGGGACTTTCGGGGCTTACCCCCTCGGAACTGCGAAAGACCCATTATCGGGGTTGCGCTTCCGCCCATTCCCACTACTGGGTTGCGGATGGCGTTAATAGGGTTGTATCGCTCCGACTGCTCGTCCATTGCCCGGCTCTGCGCCATCGCCAGTCTCTGCTCACGAATACTCATCTTATACTAATATGGCCGATAATTATTTGGAGAGATAATATCTCAACCCAAAGAAATGGATAAGCGTGTGTATCGGCTATTATGTGGAGCCGGGCTGGAAGATATTGTCATACCCAAAGCCGAGTTCGTCAAAGAACACCAGAGGCTCATAAAATTATTAGGAGAATCCGATGATGCTCGGATGCGTAAGGAAGCCGAATCCCAACGGAAAGAACTGGATTTGAAGGGGGGGTACTTTGACATAGTTGAGGTAGCATTGCCCGGACGAGCCACACAATATGCCGTTATTGATGAAGTGGGTGAAATCCACCCGAGATTATTAAACTCGTTTTCAACAAGAGCGGGGGCCGAGGCTTTTCTCGCCAAAAAGAGACAGTTAGAAACAAGAGAACCTATAGAACGTATGAGGGCGGTGACAGAAGCCCAACGAGCGGGTGAGCCTATACCCTTTGTGCCTCCCGCACACACACACCCTATAGCGCCCATTCCTACTCCTATCGGTTATGGTGGCTCGTGGCAGTCGGGGTTCATTGCCCGTATGATGGGCGAAAACCGCATCAAGAACAAAGGGACATACAAACCCGCCAATTCTCTTCCGGAGGGAAGCACAATGAAAGACCCCGTCCATTTCCAGTTTGCCAAGATGCCGTCGGCGAAACGGTCGCCCTTTATCAATAGACATTTTGGCTCCGAGAAGGCGAAGTTTGAGCGCAAACGGGAACTGAAAGCGCCACTGCCCGAAGAGCCGTTCAAAAAGAAGTTTGAGGTGAAGAAACCCGTTGGGAAGAGACCGCCCCGAGATTTGGATGCCAACCTACAGAAGAGATTTTTGGAGTCCCTCCAATTACAAAAGTTGCGTGATACATTATTCCGAGCGCAAGGCCGTCCGGAGAGTGTCGGTAAGAAATTCACGGGAGTAAAGTTTGGTACTCGTGCGCTCATTATAGATGAGATTCTACGACTACGTGCCGAGCGTAAGAAACTGGAGTCGCTCTCTATAGAAGAGTTAAGTAAGTTGGCGGGGTCGGGAAGAATGGGTGGGGGTGAAGGGGAAGACAAGTCGGCGATGATTGACAAGATAATTCGTATGAGAGCACTGGCTGAAGAGGAGAGCACACCGAAGCCAACAATCAAAAAGCCCCGAGTTGTAAAGCCCAAAGAACCCAAAGCACCCAAAGCACCCAAAGCAGTAAAAGCAGTAAAAGCCGTAAAAGCCGTAAAAGCCGTAAAAGCCGAAACACCCAAAGCAGTAAAAGCCGAAGAGCCTTACGAACTCGTAATGATAGATGGTGAGTTCTATGCCATCCGGAATGGCATCGGCTACGAATGGGATGAGATTGCGGAGAAGGCGGGGAAGGAAGTCGGCTACTGGCCCACGGGAAAGTACGATGCCACCTTTGGTCCCGGTGGTTCTGAATCACCATTGTACCAGTACCGATGGAATGACGACGGTACCATATGGCTTGACTCCAAGACGAAAACCCTCTACAAAAGACGGTACGTCAAACGTCCTTTTGGAGACCGTAGAAGTCCGTGGGAGTGGGACAAACTGGGTGTCGTGGGCGAAGATAAGTTAGCGTCCGTAAAGATGGCCGAGAAATTAGAGTGGAAGGTAGGCAGAGATAGGGAAAAAGAAGCAGAATATGCCGGTCGTCTTAAGGATAGAGACAAGGCATACGAGATACACAAGAGGTTGGAACGATTTGACAATGATTACGATGATTACTTGAGAAAATGATGCGTTAATTCCGCCGGTTTAAAAATCTCCGGCATTGGTAGAAACAAATGACAACCGAGTTTATGCTGAACCTCCTCCGGACGCTCACGACTGACAAGAAGGTCGCCGAATCCACTGCCAACGCCTACGTCAAGACACTACAGATTCTCAATGGGAAAGTAGGGTTTAAAAATCTCACCTTCCTCAAGAAGACCGAAGAGGTAATGAAGAAGATAGATGAGTATGCGGAAAGCACTCAGAAGGCCATCTTCGCTACGATAACATCCGTGCTCTCACTTTACAAAGACAAGCCGACCTATAAAAAAGTGTATGACTTTTATTACGGCAAGATGATGGAAAAAAGTAAGGAGGCAAGGGAAGCCCCGACCAATGAGAAGAGCGAGAAGCAGAAGGACAACTGGATTTCGTGGGAGGATGTGGAGAAGCGCAAGACCGAGTTGAAGGCCGAAGTGGAAGCGTTTGGTAAGACACTCACTCCGACGCAGTACGACACGCTACTCCGCTACGTTGTTCTCTCACTCTACACCGAGATTCAGCCCCGACGCAATCAAGACTATTTGGATATGTTCGTGATTCGCAAGATGACTCGGGAGTCTCCGACGGACCGCAACTACTACGACTTGGCGACGCAGAAGTTCTACTTCAACAAGTACAAGACGGCAAAGTCCTACGGGGCGCAGATTGTGGAAGTTCCTACGGCGCTTCAAGAGGCACTTTCCACCTACATAAGACATCACCCTCTGTGGGTGGCCTCTAAGAAGAAGTCGGTGGAGTTCAAGTTGCTGGTGGGTGCCGATGGCAAACCCCTCACGGCCGTCAATGCCATCACACGCATCCTCAATCGCATCTTTGGCAAGAAGGTGGGCTCGTCTATGCTCCGCTCCATCTACCTCTCCGACAAGTACAAGGACACAAATCTTGAGATGAAGAAGGACGCAGAGGCAATGGGCCACTCAGTGGGAGAGCAACAGAACGTCTATGTGAAGACTGATTGATACAGCGACTGGAGCCTCGGAAAAAATTGACGCCCCAATCGGCCAGTTGGTGGGAGGTGTGGGCGCATACAAGACGAGCATCCACACTCCAAGCAACTTTCCTTTCCTTTGAGACTTCCTTCCTTTCAAACAATATGTCCTTCTTTCCGAGTACCGATATTCATAATCAGATGGTTCATACGCTCTCCACTACGGGTCAGTGGGAGGCTCTGCGGTTGTATCTGGCGAGTCGTGAGACGGGTCTCTCTGCCAGTGCGAGGCCCTACTACCCACCACCACCCCCGCCACCGCCGGATGATTACTATCGTCCTCCTCGTGCCACCGGCATAGATTGGAAGAAGGTAGTGGCCTTTCCTTTCATAGCACCACACAAGAAGGCTCCTCATTCCAAGCACCCTATGCTCTTCAAAATGTATGTTATGGAGTTCAACGAACACCCCGAGCGATTCACATTGTCGTCGGAAGGGCATCATAGTTCCGACGGGCGTTATTACTTCAGTATTAAGTTCTTCAAGGAGGGCGTTAAGGGGTCAAGGATGTACTCCAACTTTCATATCTTCGGGCGCACGGACGGCTTCAAGTTTATGTGTGAGTCGGTGGATATCCTTATGGGCGATGAGAACTATGTGGATGCCGTCGTGTATTAAATCAAACAATCAAAATCAAAAAATAGGGTATAACCCCCACTTTTTGATTTGTATTTTTATATTTGACTTTCCTACTACGTCTCTATAACGAAGACTCCACCGTCTGCCTTTTCTTTAGCGGATAAGCCTTCAGCACCCGGACCGGTGATGTGCGCTATTCCACCGCCTCCCTCTGCGAGAGAGGCCGTCGCTTCATTAATTAGTTTTGTGCTTATACAAGGTATTTTAGTTCCCTTGAGGAAGAAGTTGCTGACGTGGAAGGATAAAAGTCTGGAGGCGACTTTTGAATAGTCATCTTTAGACATACGGAGGATGTCGTCTTCGTTTATTTGTTTGA